>JAAUYM010171314.1_pt1 | contig 35217 bp, 33 predicted proteins | sample 7278001 | NCBI WGS metagenome assembly JAAUYM01 (sample SAMN14350224, study PRJNA611818) | marine sediment metagenome | isolation source: surface marine sediment (1.8m) | place: French Polynesia: Moorea | collected 2018-08
AGGAAATGCTAGGTTTTTCCGCCAAGCAAAATTTCCTGCGCAGAAATCAAAGCTCATTTTGAGATTTCCTGCGCTATGTTTTCCCTCTCAACGGTTTTACACTCGTCGGGAAAGCTTGTCAACAGTTGCTGCATTTATAGTACTGATTTGAATATGAAAAAATTTCAAGCACATTGATTTCCCCACCTGTTTAACAGGCTTCTCGCTGATGCCGAATCACGAGTTCAAGCAACTCATCTTCTTTCACAGGCTGCGAAGGGTGCTCTGATCCAAGAGATGTTGGAGCTGGGGCTGTGGAGGCCCGTCAAGAAGAGGGAGGATGCGGACTTCTCCTCCTCCGAAGATGAAGTGGCGACTCTGGAGGGTCACAGAAAGCGGCATTGCCTGATGGTGGAGCAGCTGCGCATGGAGGACCTGAAGGGAAACCTGAAGATGGCCTACCCTGTCAGGACGGACCTGCGGTTTGCTGCTGCCGTCGCCGACAGCGGGACTCGAGCTGGTCAGGGCCTAATCCACAGCTTGCCAGATCCATCACCACCAATTTTGCCTCCGGTCACTTTATTATCTTAACAGTTACAGCATTGATATGTAGGTACCTATTCCTATGTTAACTTATGTATCTTGCTGCTTTCTCTCAGTATGTATGAATGAAAAGAATAGTGTATCAGTTATTTCTATGATGCAAAAGATGTTTATTAAGACCACCTATTCTTGCATTGCATTGAAATCCTTTTCTATCTACGTTCAAAAATGTTATTTCACTGCTCATCTTCAGTGGAGTGCGTGCCCTGGAAGGGGAAATTTCTTAGCAAACTCCACCTCCTTCCTGACTTTGCCGATCTTGGCCTTTAAATCCTCGTTTGTCTCCAGCTTCCTCTTCCAGTCTATTAGCTTCGGCCCCAAAACTTCCTGAATCTCCAGAGCAATGCACAGGGCTAAGAAACAAATTATTTTTTTCCTTTCTTTATCATTGAATTTGACTACTGCTTTTTGTTAAACCTTACCTTTGTCAATAAGTTCCACAATATTTTCCATGCCATCTTTCTCCATTTCTCGGATGGTGAGGGGGGGGAGCGGTGCTAAAGCGAAGACCACTCGGATTCAAGGTGCTTTGCTCCCAGGAACTAGTAGTAAGTAGTACGATGGAAACCAAAATAATTCTATCCAAAATGTAGTTACCCGTGTTCTTTTTGCACGATTTTGCAATCTCTTCCAGAATCCTCTCTTCCTTGGCTCTGCTGAGCCTTTTGATGGACAGGTCTAGCAGCAGCATGTGGTTGTCTGTGTCCTCCGAGGACACCTTGTACCCGCGGGACATGACGCTGTTGCACAGGGTCATGGCGTTGGCGTTGGTTGCCACCTGCCTCTGGTACTCCCTAAACTCCTCGGTGCCCACCATGTTCATGGCCATAGAGATGCCAGCGTTGTTGTGCGGGCCGCTCTGCAGACCGGGGAGGACGGACATGTTGATCATTTGTCATTACTAGTAGGTTCATTAAAGGTCAAGTTTCGAGGAATAGCAGCAGCAACAGTACTAGTAATGACAAAAGCGATTCGACGTCTGATAACGCAACCATAATGTGGCAACTACCCAACCAATATTTGTACCACTAGAGCCACAGCTACGCAACTAGCGGTATTTTGTGATTTGGGTTGCTATAGTTGCTCAAAGGTTTTTTTTTCACTGTTCTAACACCTGCCCTGGAGTTGGGACAACCCATCACTAATTGCACGCTAGCGATATTGGTTGGGTAGTTACACATTGTATTTCCATTCTATTGCTTCGAACCCCCATGTTACGTCGTAAAATATTCGGATATTCGTAATTCGTCCCCCTTTCTCGGAAAAATGTTGACTTCTTTTCCCGAAACCTCTTTAGCTCTTCAATTTGGCTGGAGGTATTCCCCGCCGTCAAAAAAATCTTCTTCCTCCCGCCCCAACCCCTATTGACTAAGAAGACGAGCGCGCTCCAATCCACAGAGGAGGAGGAGGAGGCCTCTCTGCAGCAGCACCATCAGCAGCGCAAAAGCCTAACTTTCATTATGGGGCCAGATATCTCGCTTCCATCTTCCCCAACAAGCCAGGCCGCGGGTGACGTCACAGGCGTGTGCGACAGGGGAGGGAGGGAGGGAGGAAGGGAGGACGGTGGAGGAGGTGGGGTGGGAGAGTTGAGACTCCTCCTCCTCCTCCAACGCCCGAAGTCCGAGAAGACCTGCTCTGGTGCTCGGGAAAGAGAAGAGAAGAGATAAGGAGGGAGGGAGTAGAGGGAGAGCAGCTGCTCCGACAGCTTCCTCCTCCTCTGTCCATCTCGTCGCAGCCGCAGCGGCAGCTTGCCGTCTGCCTTGCCCTCTCTCTCTCTTTCTCTCTCTGCCCAGCTCTTCTCATGTGCGTGTGGTGTGGGGAGGAGGAGGAGCAACGCTTGCTTTTCGGCAGCTGGGCTCGACTCGATGGGGGAACCCGTCAGACTGGCGCCGTTTCCAAAGCTGCCGTCTCACTCCTTCTTCTTCTCCTCCTCCTCCTCCTCCTCCTAGCCTTTCCTGGGTTGAACGCCGTCGACGGGAGTAGGCTTGCTTGCTTGCTTGCTTGCTTGCTTGTGTTGGGAAGGAGGAGGATGAGGATGACAACTACTGCGGCGGACCCCTCTTCTTTCTGCCAATTCCCCTCCCCCTCCCTTGTTGTTCCTCATACTAGCAGCAAGTGTGTTGCAACGAGCTTCCTTCCTCCCTTCCCATCTCCTACTAATGCAATGCAACACATGCTCAAGTCCTTCTGCGAACTCGTACTACTGCTCAAGCACCGATTTAAAGTGTAGATAGATAACCGACGATGCCTTCTGGAGAAAAAACAAAACGAAAATGTTCAACGTTATCTCCGTTCGTCAGAACATTGCGCACACCACAAAGAATTTCTTACAAGTTCCGTTCGAATGCGAATATGATTCTACTTAGGTGTGAATTGTCATTTTTTCCCCCATTATCCGTTGTTGCAGCTTGCTATAAGGAAATCAAACGGAAGAAAAAACAACTGCAAAATGCAGGTGAATGGAGAGAGTAGTAGTACGAGTACGTAGTAGTACGTAGTAGGGGCATCCAGTCCTGACCCTGAACGGAGACAAGGAGGTACAAGGAAAAGGGGGGAGGAATATTTGGACGGGTATAAAGGAAACTCCATGGCACCCTGCCAGAAAACTCCGGTGCAGGAAGTTTCTCTGGCTGCTGCTGCTGCTCCTCCTCCTCCTCCTCCTCCTCCTCAGCGAGACTTTCTACGTCTTAACATACACAGCCGCTTTTAGAGACGTACTCGTATTCATCTCATTTCCTACTCTTATTCCTTTCGTGCGTGGCTGGCATATGCGGTTTCTCTTCTTTTTCTCCTCCTCTCTCTCTCTCTCTCTCCATCTGACTTTTAAGCACGAGCAACATTCCTTGGCCTTTTCAGAAGAGGGGTTCCCCCGGCCCCCGGCCCCGGCCCAGTGCTCTGTACCCTGGCCGAGGAGAAGAAGGGAAGAGGGAGGAAGACAAGACAAGACGACAATCGGCGCCTCCCCTCATACCCAAATGAGCGGAGCGGCGTTGCCAGTTGGCGCCAGAGTGTCGGAGATGAAGGCGCCAAACACCAGCGGGGTGGAGGGAGGGAGGGACGGAGGAAGAAAGGACGGTCAGAAAGACAGACTTGCAGCGAAACGTCGACAGATGAGCAGTGCCCCCATCGTTCGTTTTCTTTGAAGTTCAAGAAGCTCTTCTTCTTCTTCTCCAGGCTCTGCAATGTCCGGTGCTCCTTGCCGGCGGCGGCAACAGCGGCGGCGGTGGCGGCGGCGACGGCGGCGGCGGCGGCGGCGGCCGCGGACAAGGCCGCCCACGCGAAGATATGCACGCTTTCGGGATGCCCCAGAGTGAAATACGTACCAAGAAAGAGGAGGAGGAGAAATTGGCCGCGTTGAGGTGAGATGGTGACGGGATAAAAAAAAAAAGTAACGATGTCTCATCAATGCAGCAGCACCTCCTTTATGACGTTGTTGTCCACTCTGTTCTCGCTTGGCGGTGGCGTCACACCAAAAATGGCATTGCAGACTCCGACGTCAAAGAAAAATTTGCACATCTGCTGCCTCAATTTGGTTGCCTCTCCGAGTCGGTCAACTTTGTCTGATAAGATTATAGCGAAAAAATTTTCTGGTGAAACGTTTAGCTAGCAGTTTAGAGCCCAAGCCTTGCATGTATGCAAAGACGGAGAGGCAGATGTTGAGCATAAGAAGTAGAGTTTTTTAAAGAGCCACAAAGACAAAGGCCTTGAAGCCGCAACAAACTATGCACCGGAGCATTTAGAGAGCGTTGTAATAATCGCAGCCGTAGTGGTGGTGGTGAAAGAGAGCAAGTTAGAGAAGAAACATTCTGTTCTGAGGGGGAGCGCACTCGCTGCGCGCAGCACCGTCCGCACTCTCTCCGTCGCCGTCCGGAGCAGCAGCAGGAACAGCTTGAGGCGGCGGCGGCGGCGGCGGCGGCGGCGGCGACGCTCACCCACCCGTTTGCTTTGCGCCGCTGCTCTGTGGTGGTGTGCGCCTCCTCCTCCTCCTCTTTCGTTGCTTCTTTCTTTCTACCCCGAAAGAAGAAGCAGTTGTACCACGGACGCAAAAAAACACGGAGAGAGGGAAGGAGAGAACGGAAGAGGATTTCCCCCTTCTCTTCCTCCTCCTCATGTGTGTGGACAGTATTTTCTGCTCTCTGGAAAGGAAGAGAGGACACACGTCGCGTTAACACCCCCTTCTTTCGGTTTGCTCCTCCTCTGTGTGTATACATTACACAGCCTACGTGAGTGGAGGGGAGAGGTGACTCATGTGAAGAAAAAAAAAACAGAAACGTAGTTGAACTCTTTGAGAAGTGCGAGTGCGTAGCACCTTATAGGTAGTGTGCATAAAACTTGAAAGGAGGGGACATCATCCGGCAAGATGCCGCGAAGGAGAGGCAGCAACAGATCTTCGTCCAACTCGTCCGGTGAGAAATATTAAAGCAATTGCCAGAAATATCCGACGTCATTCATATGTGTACTCGTGCTTGAAATAATAGTTGACACTTGGCAGTCTTGCCACGTTTTCCCATGTTCTCAAAAACATTGCGATTGGCGTTGAAACGACTCCTCCGTTCGCAGTTTCAAAAATTTGAGATGTGTTTCAAAGATCATGAATCCTCCTCCTCCTCCTCCCCTCCTCTTCACCCTGTGTCTGTCTGTCTGTGTATGTCCAACAAGGTGAGGTGAGGCGTGCTTTAGGAATGTCGGCCGCGGCGGCTGCGCGGCCGTCCTGCCCGCCGCGCCGCGGCCGCTGACTCAGCCGCCAAAAAAGACGGGTCTTTTTGGAGAGGAGAGAAAAAAAGTGACTTTTCCTACACCCTCTCTTCGACATGCTGATGCTCGTGTCTGATCTTAGCCGCGGTGGAATCGGACGAGTAGAAGCCGCTTGGGGACAATTTTTTGCAGTCCATTGTTTTAAAAGCCAGTCTTGTGTTAGAGGCGCTTTTTTTTGCCACGAATGAAAGTTATTGCCTGTGCCTTTCAACGCACCCTCTATTTTTTGCTACTTTGCGGCTTGATTCAGCGGTTTGCTTGCTCATGATCTTTCAACACTAGTGATCCTCATAAATTATTTGTTTCTTCTCGTCTTGTGTTGTAGTACATACTGTATGTGGCTCTGCAAAATTAGGTTGGCATAATTTTTCTCTCAAGCGCCTTAGGTGACCAAGGAAGAGAAGAGAGAGAGAGTTAGTTTACTGTTGACCCCTTTTCTGTATTACTAATTCATGCGCATCGATTGGGCAGTGCTCTGCTGTCTTTATGTGGTGACCTATTGTCTCTAACGCATGCCTTGAGCGCCAAGCCGAACTTAAGTCGAATTTTCCAATAGGGAACTTAGTACTACTTAGAAGCAGCGAGCAGAAAAAAAATCGTACTGCGGCGAAAGCAGTTGAAACTGTTTTTCTTTTTTTGGGGGGGGGAGAAAGGATTGGGAGAACGTAGTACAGTTTTCCAACTGTTTCCTCCTTTCTCCTCCCTCCTTCTCGTCTGCTGCTCTTTTACTCTCCCCTTTTCCTCTCTCCTAGACTTTTTTTTCCCTTTCTTTCTCCCACCACCGCCGCCACAGGGCGAGTCATGACGCTGCAAAAAAAAAAAAAAAAAGATTGCGTTCTCAGAGAAAGAGAGAGAAAAGAAGCTTCCTTCCCCTTTTCCAACCGAAACTCAGACCGGGCGAGAAAAGTGATGGAGAGAAGACCAAGAGTTTTTTTTTAACGTCTACTAAGCGAGGCAGCAGCAGCGCTGCTCAGAAATCTCAATCTTTTCCATTTCGCCTTTTTTACCTGCACCATATTTCACACGTTCCGTTCTCAACCACTTTAGAGTAGAATGCATTTTTGCCAGGACTGAAGTCATCCACCAACTGCATGCAGGCACGAGAGAAAAGGTGGTGTCTCCGTCGTTTTTGAAGCGATGCACTTTCTTCTCTCCTCTCCTCTCCGTCGTCGTCGACGACGTCTGCCTCATGGAATTGCACGTTTAAGAAAAAAAGGAAAAGAAAACTGCGCCACTGTCTGCTGACCATTCATGCCAGAACAATGAGTTGTTGCAAAAGTTTTTTCTCTCTCTTATCGTCACCGGGGGCATGTTGTCACTCGATTGCAGACCCTGGCTTGGGGCTCAAGCTGAACATCCATCGATTTCCTTCTCTCTCCGTCTAACCACGTCGCAATGTCTGACAGAGAGAGAAACGGGAGGAGCAAGAGGAGGAGAGTGAAGCCAGACGTCTGAAATGAATTCATACATATCGAAAGTTCTCTTTTTTCTTTCCTCTCCGTCCTACGCGCTCTTCTCTCTCTCTCTCTCTCTCTCTCTCTGTCCTGCGGCCCCAACTTCGGAGAACTGAGAAAGAAAAAGGATGATGATGATTTTTGCCGCCGAGGCCTTTAAAGGTGCCCATTTTTTTCTCTAAGCGCCACGCATCGTGAATTCCCACAATTTTTTACAGCGAGGCTGACTTGATTAGTCTGTCCGGAGTGGCATCATAGGCATGTGTACACTGTACGGTACATACGTACACGTACGGTAAGCGTGTTGTCATTATAGTGCGAGAGTTAGCACGGAAAATGTGCATACGTAGCATTTTAGTGGTGCTTGCCATGAAGCCTGGCGAAAGGAAAAAAACGTCTAGTCTGTGGTGTTCTTGCGTCTGTGGTTGTCAGGAGAGAGAGAGAGCCCATTTTATAATGGCGGGGCTGCTGAGGCAAACAAGTATGTCGGCCCCTTCTCGAACCACCCAAAAAAATATAGCAAGTGCAACAGTTGTCGCCGTGAGACCTACTCGTATCATTCGGACAGAGCAAGTACGACGGGCACAGCAACAGCTCCATCAATTGTGTGATAAGAAGTTGCTTCTCTTTCTCTGCTTGCACTTGCACTTATTTTTTGCACACGGACACGCAGACGTCTGACACTGAGGGTGTGAAACGGATGCCGAAAAAAAAAGCCGCATCCTCATCATCAGCTTGTGTACGCACAACGTTGTATGTACAGCGCACTGTCTGGAAAAACCAAGCAAAATGAGCATTTTGTAACTAAAGCACGCAAAAAAACAACGTGGAGAGATCGGTCTGGTGTTTTTTATGCACTCTGACTGAGAGATCATATTTCTGCCTTTGGGGTCAACAGGCTCGTTCGGGTCGCATTTGTGCACTAATCGTCGTTTGCTTTTCCTTCACCTGGTTTTTTATTCGCCCTTTGGGGGAGGAAAAAATGCCCTAAAAAATCATTTTCTCCTTACCTCAGGCGGAGGAGAAGCAGAGGGAGGGAGAGAGGAATGGTTGAAATGTCTGTCTGGGTTTCGCTCCCATTACCCTGTCTGGGGGGAGGGGGGGGGAAATTAGGAAGGAACTTAAGGGCTCGCATCGCGTGTGTGCCAAGGAGGAGAGAAACTCATTTTTTTCATGGGAAATGGAAAAATTTCTCGCGTGCGACCGAAAACTGCTTGAAGGGCTTTCGGAGATAATAGGGGCTTCTCCACTGCTTCATTCCCTGATTCCTATCTCTTCCTCTTTGGTGCGACTTCCGGACTCTCGGGATTCGAAGACACGAGGAGGGATTTATCGTGACCGGGAGGTCCTTTCAAACCGCTCCGCTTTATTCATGAATTTTCCTCTTTCCTTGTTGCTACGGTGCAAGAGGAGTGCATTCATTTCCCGTAGGTATGTACTCAAAGTGCAACTCTTCCAAAGGAGGTAACGGAGAACGACTCCCTTCAAGGTCGAATAACTTGTGACTGATCTAGTTGGAGTAGTACAGTAGTGTTCGTCAAAGATAAATCCGAGAGTGCATTGGCAAAGGCGGAGTTCCCGAAATATGTCAGGGAAGGGGAGAAGGAAAAAAGGTAGACGTCTAGGATTTTTTTGTGACTGAGTGAGTGGAGTGGGAGGAAGGGTGGACACAGCGACTGGCGCGACCGCCGCTACCTCCAGTCAGGAGGAGGAGGAGAAGCATTTGTCGCAAGGAAAGGAGGAGGAGGAGGAGGCTATTATCCCTAGCTCGTCTCTCTCTCTCTCTCTCTTTCCCTCTCTCCCGCCGTCTGCTACTCCGCGGTTTGTTAGCTCTGATGAAGGAGGAGGAAGAGGAGGACGGGATAGCCCTAGCGCCGGAGAGATTCTTTTAGTCAGTTTAGTTAGGTGGCTGAGCTGACATGGCGGGCAATTAATTGATGGGTACGGGGGCGGGGGGGCGGGGTTCTCATCATCATTTAGCAGGGGGAACTCGTGGGCGGGGTAGGCCTGAATGCGGCCCAAGGCCCGAGAAGTTCCCCCCCCCCTGCCTCAGGAATATCCAGACAGTCGCTTCCTCCTCCTCCTCCTGCTATCTTGTCGAATGTTGATCATCATGAGAAGGTGAGCTGGCTTTGTCTGACTGGGCAAGGTTGACTGTGGCGCAGGCCTTGTAGCCACGGTAGCGCACTAATAACTTTTTTTGCTGGGTGGAGTCGCCGCCGCCGTCGTCGACTCCCGAACGCCTCTAAGAAGGACTTATTCAGCCGTCTGATCAAATACGTCTCACTCCCTTCCTCTCCTATGACTGATAAATTACTCTCCTAAAAGAAAAGTTGAAAAAAGTTTAATTATGTTCGGATCCGGGATTCTTTTTATTGGTCTTCCGTTCTGCTAATTGGCATCGGGAGAAAAGACGGTTTTCCAAATTTCACGAAAAATACACGTAAAATTTGCACTATACCGTTTACCATATCTCGTCAGCTTATATGTAACATAGGATATGAGTCATTGCACTGTGCCTGTGACACACACGCTCCCATAGGACGTGAGACTCAGAAAAAAGTCGTCTGCAGCACAGGTGCAACAAATCCTCCTCATCCCGCTTCCCTGATGGGAAAGACTAGTAGGTACTACATATGCTACATTTGTTGGTAGTGCTTCAACTCGTGGCCATCATCATCACTTGTAAATCGTGCAATTTTGCAGATGTTGTTCTGCTATTGTGCCAAGGTGAGAAGGAAGTTCATCACAGCGTGATCACGGCTAAGAATCGCTTTCCCGTCAGCTCGGTGAAGAATATGCTGATCTGGCAAAAAGAAAAAACCGGCGGCAGACGTACCTGCTGTACTGCACACTACGGTGGAAAAAGAGACCTTTCCGGGAAAATGCTTGCCGAAAGTCGGTGAAAGTTGTTCAGCCCTCATTGCAAACAGAGAAGCTTGTGCTAGAAGGAGAGATTTGACACGGCCATATAAATCCATACACTTGCTGCTACGTACTACTAATACGCCATGGAGTGCATGCATGAAGTGCAACAGAGGGTGCTTCTCCTGGTGGTTTTTCCTTTACAAAGTACGAAAGGGCCTCCTGTGTCGGGAGGAGAGACTTCTTTGTCTTCCTTCCTCCTCTACCTTTAGTGCTGTTGCCTAGTCGAAAAGGCTGGCGGAGGAAGAGGTAGTCAGGCCTGCTGCCTTTTGTGGGAAGGGGGAAGAAATAGAAAGAAAGCTTCGCTCTCTCTCTCTCTTCCTGGAGCTTGTACACATAGTGCACCCCTCCCAGCTGTCACTTCCTGTGCTTCCCTTCTCTCTCTCCTTTTTTCCTCATCCTTCCTCTCAAAGCTCGATCAAAAGAAAGCAGCAGCGGACAGCCTTGGCAACAAGGACTTGGCGAATCGGTGTGGGGGCACTGCTGTACTAGTCCAGGATACGTAATGCTGCTTTTGAAAAAGGGTTTTTTGCCTTAACCTTCTCTCCTTTTCCCTTTTGGGCAATCTGCCTAATGGAGGAGGAAAAAGAGAGGCCGTTGCTGTGAGGGAAGGATGTGCACGAGGAAAGATTATTCAAGTTTTAATTTGGGCTTGGGATTCCAAAAAAGGAGGGGGGGGGGGAAGCGAGGACGGTTGTGCACAGTACTGTGTGCGTTGAGAACCTTTTTATCCGAATGTCTACTATGAGCTCCAATGTAGTAAGTAATAGGACGGTGGCAAATTAAATTCTTTGTGAGAAGGAAGCGTGGCATATTTTTGAGTGTCTTTTTCTCGGCGCCCACCAAGAATCAGTTCTGGCGCCACCGTCGTTCCTTACTTCCAATCAGACATCTCTTCTCCTCCCCACGGAACTGATCTGACTGGGAAGAAGAAGAGAAAAAAAATTGTGGGAGGAGCAGCAGACGGCAATAATCGGAAGCGGAGAGAGCCGGGAAGGCGGTGAATCTCCTTGTGTTTATCAAACAACCCCCATTGTCTCTTCCTATTGGACTTAATTGACGAGGAGAACGAGATGATCTGTCCGGGTTCGCTGGATCTTGTAGTACATGTACGTAGTATTAGTGTGGCCGCATCATCGGTGCATGCATTTTTAATGGAAACAGCATCACTTGCGATGATCAGGTGAACCATCCTCTGCTTTGCTGTAAGTTACAAAAAAAAATGACTTCCAAGATGAAGGAGGAAGAGGATGGGGACTGGGGAGGGTTTGATGCCAGCGTCTCTGTGGAGGGTGAAAAATGGCCCTGTTGGTCAGGTCGGGCTTCTTTCCCCGGTACACACACCGCCCATCTCATCTCTCCCCTCCTCTCAAGAGCCAGCAATTCAAATGGCCGCCACCAGTCGCTCTTGTCTGAAACGTGAGGGGTGGGGGGGCAGGGGCAGAGAGGAGGAAAATCCCAGACAGAAGAAGGTCAACCTGGCAGACGGAGGAGACGAGCAGAGAGAAGCCAAGGAGGGAATAACAATAAAACAAGAAAACAGTCGAAGGAGTGGAGAGTGTCCTACAGTGCATATCTACCAACCATAGTAAAGTTGTACTAACACCTGGTGCATGCTTTTTGCAAATGATAATAAATGGCCAGAGAAAAGCATCAATTTTCCCCACTCATTCCAGAAGGAGCATAGAAAGAGTTTATCCTGTTTCTTGCCAACTGAACTTGAGAACCTTGTTACTACTGTACACGTAGAAGCGAAGCAATCATCAAGGCTTGCCTGAATAGCTCGACATAGCCCGAAGGCTCCTTTAGTTGTACCTAGTCGACGGGCGAATCAGGTGCATTTGGGCTGTGCTGAGTTGAGCTGACTCGTTCGTATGGTCCATCATTCCCCCTTCCTTCCTCCCTCCCTCTCCCTCCTCTGTCGAGAAGAAGAACCACCACCTTCACGGAGGCGCCGCACACCACACACACACAGAAGTGTTCATCGTCGTCACTGCCGTCGCCGTCGGCAGCTTGGCCAAAGCTGTCATCCGTCCAAACGGCAGCTTGTCTCTCTCTCTCTCCCTTTTTGCGCCTTTTCCTCTCCTTTGCTCTATCCCCTCCCCCCCACTTCCTTCAACCTCCTCTCTCCTTCCCCTCCCTCCAACACCGCACTTTTGTCTGGGGGGATATTCCGAGCGCTCGCCCGCAAGAGGAGGAGAAGGAGGCTCGATGGGAAAAAGTTGGCAGGGCTTGTGCACGAACATGACAGTGGAGTGGTAGCTGCTGCCGACGACGACGACGAGGACGACGACGACGACGACGACGGCGTCCGTCCTCTGTGCTTGCTTTGCTTGCTTGCAGACCTCTCTGCAACAAGCAGGAGAAGGAAGGAGCCGCCTTCTGCCTTTCTTTCCTTTCCCCTCTCTGTTTGGTGCTGCATGCTATGATGATAGGCAAGGCCGACCGCCTCTGGTTCTGAGTGACCGGTCTGTACAATAGTGCTTCCTCCCCTCCCCCGCCCCCTCCCTCACACGTTGGTGCTCCTGCTAGCAACGCAATCGGAGCTCCTCTTTCTCTGTCTCTCTCTCTCTCGGCATGGGGTATCCCGGCATTCCCTTCCCGGACGGTTTTCTCTCTCTTTCTTATCGCCGACGTCGAAATCGAAGAGAGAGAAAGAGAAACGGGATTGGGCAGGGAGGGGGGACCCGAAAGAGCTCTTCTCGCAGTTTTGAGCAGCGTTGGGGGCATAATTCATGCCCCAAGAAGAGCTGGGGCGTTTTTATTACGCAGTGTCGCCGCAAGGCAAGCAAGTTCTGTTTGTCTTCATGAATGTTTGGAAAAAAGCAGTCGTCAGCTCAGTTGTGGCTCTCCCCTCTCTATTCAGGACGTTCATTCGTGCGTGGCTGGCCTTTGTCACATTATAGGGTATGCCCCCTCCTGGTTAGCACAGTAAATGCTGAAAATCTAGCCAAGGTTTGCAGCCAACTTGACCTCAGTCCGTTTCTTTGATAATTTCTCCCCTCGTTCCTCCTCCCTCCTCTCCTTCCACAGAAGTGGTTGGCCAGTTTTCGTGCATGCATAACTGTGTCAACAAGTTTTCTCTCCGCTCTCTTCAAGTCCCACCCCTATAAAGAACCCCCTTCCCTCCCCTCACTCAGGCCTCTGCAAGAAAGAGTGCTGAGAGGGAGGGACGGAGAGAGAGAATTTAAGACCTTTGTCCCTCTTTCCTCTCCTTCCCCGCGCCATGTTGAACTATCTGGGGAGAATGAAGCAGAGACAGCAGGGCAGGGCAGGCGGCAGGCCAGGGGACGGAATAGAGAGTAGGAGGGCTTTGTACAAATAACTGCACCGTAAGCAGGGCGCAAACTTTCTGCCATGCTAATTTTACAGCATTTTATTCAAACTGAGTTCACAAAAGTGGAAGGTAGTTCTGCGAACAGAACTCCTGAGGCACTTCCTTAAAAATAAAGTTTCTAAGTTAAAGTTAAACACCCATCTTATCTAGATAAGGGGAAAAAACAAATGTTCAGCCGTTAAATATAATCCACAAACTTAAATAATAATAATAATAATCACCGGCTCTGTCGATAATTCACGCTCTGGAATTAATTAATCAGAACGAATTCTCTTCGAGTCAGCGCGGCTTTGTTTAAATCCAGAGCAATTAGCGTTCATCACGATCCATTCTTCCCGAATGTGGACTTTGTCTCCCTCCCTCGCCTTCTTCCTTATCTCAGCGCTTTGTCGTTGGGCAGGGAGATGGGTTTGTCGGGTGAACGAGTGAGTGAGTGAGTGCGACCCTGCAAAAATCAAACACAGCCTTTCTCTCTCTCTCCTCCTCGTACTTTACTCCCTCTTCCCCACTCGCTTGAGATACACACACACACATACAAAAAAATTCTTCTGTCTCGTTTCGTCACAATGTCAACAACACACACTCTCTCTCTCCTTCCTCTTCGCGACAACACATCGGGATAGTGGGGCAAACATTGACGAGCGTTGGCGCCTTCCTGCCGGTCTCCTCCTCCTCCTCCTCCTCTTCCTCCTCCGTCGTCCCTCTTCCTTTCCTTCCTTGGGCCCCCACCCCACTACGAATCCGTCTGACTACTACATACGTACTACTGTTCGTTTTGAGAGATTCTTTCTGGGCAGTCATTCCAAGTCGCCGTGTGCACTGACGAGTGGAGAAAGAGGGGGAGAGGAAGGGAAGGGTGCCCTCTAGTACCACAACTTCTTGTAATTTGAGGTCGGTTTGTCACTAATCTCGTGAGAATATGCTAGGGAGTAGCGTTCTCTGACTTTGCCTACCACGTCTGATGCCTCAACATTTCACTCAAACCCTTTTATTCCAATTCTTTCTTTTCGTAGGCCGTTCAACGAGACGAAATTCGTCATCTCATCAGGGCGCCCTGTCCTCGTCCGCCACCACGGCCAGCAGGAGAGGGAGAAAAGGCAGGAGAGGCGGAGGAGTAGGGGCAGGGACAGTCAGCACGAAGAAGGGGACCAGGGGATCCAGCAGCAACAGGACGATGCCAGCATCCTCCTCGTCCTCCACCGCCTCCGCTTCCTCTTCTTCGGAGTCGCCCGCCTCGCCCTCGCCCAAGAGACAGAGCGGCAGGAGGAGGAAGAGGAGGGCGGCGTCTCCGAAGCCGACGTCTTCCAAGAGGGCGTCGGAACTAAAGTCGAACGCAGCCGCGGCCGCGACGACGGCGGCGGCGGCGGCGGCGGCGGCGGCGGCGGCGGCGGCGACAGCAGAGGAGGCAGAAAAGGTCCCGTTAGCAGAGCCGGTAGAACAGCGATGGGAACAGGCGGAGGGAAAGTACCTGCACAAGAAGTTCAAGAAGATGGCCACGGCTACTGCAGTCGAGTCAGACGAGTCCAGGCAGATTGCGGCGGCAGAGGCGGCGGCTGCTGCGGTGGCAGCATCAACATCAGCAGCATTAGCAGCAACTTCTTCAGTCATAATTTCTTCTTCTTCATTGGCGCGGTCAAACGCGCCGCTTAACCACAGTGTCATGAGCATGCTCTCCTCCCTCCCACCCCAACTACAGAAGCAGAAGCAACCGCAGCATCGACTACCACAACATCCTACGGATCTCACGCTCCGACAGCAACAGCAGCAGCAGCAGCAACAGCAACAACCACAGCAGCAGCTGCGTTCCGGGGCCGAACTGGTGATTTGCCCGCTGTGCCGCGCGGCAGTGTCGGCGGCCGCCTCCGACCAGCATATCCGCTCCCACTGTTCTGTTCCGCCATTGTCGTCATTGTCGTCATCGACGACGCGGCCGTACCGGTGTGACCAGTGCCGGTTCTGCTTCAGGCTCAAGTCCAGCCTGGACAGACATCTTCGCTCGAGGAGCCACGCTCTCAGGGTGGAGAAGGGCATCGAGAGCCACGCCGCGGAGATTGTAGCTGAACTCGGGGAGGCGGCCAGGGACGAGGCGGAAGTGCCAGTCTCGGTGGTGTCGGCGCCGCCTCAGCTGCAGCAGCCACCCGTCTTTTCCCTGCGGCCTCACCAGCAGCAGCAAGTTCCCAGGCACCCGGCGCAGCAGCAACATTTACTCCAGCAACCTGTGGTAGCTCATCGGCACCAGCAGCAGCAGCAGCAACCAGCGGCAGCGGCGGCTGTTACTCTCATGCCCGTACAGCAGAACACCGTCTCCAAGGACGTCGCCGTTGTCAACCTCGCCCAAGGCGGTCACAACGTCGCCCATAGAGACGGCAGGGTGTCATCACAGCATCTGCCAGTTGTGAGGGGTGGGATGGAGCTTCCAGGGCCTCTGAGAGCCCAAAAGCCCCCTGCTCACCATTCTTTGGGAACACCCAACCTGCTTCAGACGCGTCCCTTGGAAATCGCCGTTATTAGGCAACAGCAACAGCAGCAGCAACACCACGTCTCTGTGCTTCCACCCGGACTGCAAGGACGAACAGCGCTACTGCCCCCACAGGGCATGCAGCCAGCAATGCCCATTCACCTCGACTCTCAAAGAGTCATGGTGCCTCAGCCTCCTCCCAGGCCTCCCCTTCCCGTCATTCCCGGCAGCCTTCCTCAGAGAGCTCCTCCTCCTCCTTCCTCCTCTGTCTTCAACACGACCCTGGAGACTCTGAAGCTCTCTCAGCCTGTCCTGGTTCAGGCCCGGCCTCAGGCTCAGGGCGGAAGCAGCCTGTCGGCGCCTTCTTCTCACTTGGATCTCCGTCCCAGGTTGCCCACGGCGCCGGTCCCGTTGACTAAGAATCCTACAGAGCTTCAGTCCATGGCCGCCCCAATCGTCAAGGCAATGGGCGCCGCTTCAAGCGGCTCCCCGCAGACGGTGCCTACCGACCTCTCTGCCAAGAAGGTCGGCGCCGAGACTCTGCAGCAGAGAATAGACAAGGTAATCAGTGAAAACCAGGCCATCGTGGAGACGTTGGACCCGCTGTGGCCAAGGCGCTACATGAGGCAAAGCAGCAAGGACGGGGAAGACAAGGGGACCCTCAGGGGAGGAAGGAAGTATAGCACGTCCACTCTCTCCTCGTCTTCCTCCTCGTCCTCCTCGCTCAGCGCGGTCACTTCGTCCAAGGCGTCGTCGACCGAGGTGATCGCGGCAGCACAGGGCACGTTGCATCTCATGCCTGTCAACATCTCTTCCTCGACCTCCGCAGCACGGCCGGCGGCAACAATAACGGCGGCAGCAATGGCAGCGGTCCAGCCTGCAAGACACCAACATCACCAGCAGCTTTCCGCCGCGGCCCCGATGACATTGCCCAAGACGGTAGTCTCCATGACAACCGCCGCCACCAGCAGGCCAGGGTGGATGCTGGTCAACCAGGCGCCCGTCCAGCAAAAGGAAGAGCCTCCTGTCTCTGGGGTCGTCGCAACACTTGTCACTGCTACCTCTCTCAGCATGGTGGACTCTTCCAAGACTGTCACGGCGACGGCACTGGGAGCAGCCCAGTCAGTGAAGGAGGTGTGGATCAACAGCTGCAAGAAGCCGGCGGTCGTCACCGCCACAACGCTGAAGGCTCCGGGAAATATTGCCCAGCTGGAGGACATCGCCAGTAACCTGGAGCAGAGCAGCGGGCGATTCCACCCATCCAATCCGGAGGGAAGCATGATCAAGGAGCTGCTCATCAAACTGAAGAACCCAGCAGCTGCAGATCCTAGGGGACAGCAGCAGCAGAACAAGAAAGTGGAGTCTGCTCAGGCAACTGTGATTGAGATCAAGAGTTCCGTCTCCCCTGGAGACTCCTCCAGGCCTTCCCACATTATCTACGCCGATCCCACCAACTCCTCCTCCTCAGCCACCATCGCCACTCCGGTGCCAATACCGAGGGAAAGGATCCTGTCTCCTCCAGCGCCAGTCGACGTAGTCAAGTACAGTTCGAGCAGTGTCTGCTCAACAGACCTTTCCATCCACCAAAAGTGCGACAGCTCGGGGGTGGCGGACAGAGACGGCAAGGGCGTCTCTCTTGCCAAGAAGCCGAGGCTGGAGGTGGCCTCGTCCTCAAGCTTCTTGGCGGGAGGCTCTGTGAAACCAGTGGAGGCAAAAGAGGCTGCTTCTCTCCACCAGGGCTTGTTGCAGATCGCGCAGCCCGCCCTGCAGTCCGGAGGAGGAGTCGTCGGCGGGCCTGGCGGTTCCACCACGACTTCTTCCAGTGGTCCCACCGCAATCCTGTCCACCGCCGCCTTTTCCATCCCCGGCATCCCCACTCCGAGTCTCTCGGGGGTCCTGACCGGCATCAAGTCGGCTCCGCTCTTCTCGCTTCCTGGAAAGAGGTTGGAGTCGGCGACCGTGTCGTCGACTGTCTCGGCCAAGGAGTCTTCCTCCACCGAGAAGACTGTCCCTTACGTGCTTGGCATGCCAGGACCTTACAGTCAGTCCTCTGCATTGAAGCAGGCCGCGGTCATGACAGCGACGGCGGCGTCGACGACGATGACGACGACAGTGAAGACGACCGCCGGCTCCTCCACCATCCCAACCATCACCGTCTCCCCGGCGTCAACCACCGGTGAGATAAAGGTGGAAGTGGAGAGCAGCAGGGATGACCCCAATGAGGACTCCAAGTTTCTCCGGCCGTCGTCGCTGTCTCTGGCGCCTGGAAGCTCCCGGCAGAAGAGGCATGTGATGCTGGCCTCCTCCCTGGGAGGGGCCACACTAGTCAGCCCCGAGACGCCACGGCCCAGGAAGTCCTACGCCCTCACCTACCAGAACGGCACGGCCTACACATATCTTGGCCTCAAGTGCTCCACTCGTGTCTACTACTGTACGGTCTTCCACCAGCAACCGATGTACGTGCCCCACAAGCCGCGCCTCTCTATGTACTCCAACTGGAAGGTGGTGACCAAGAACCCGCACCCAAGCGGCCTGAAGCCCAAGGAGAGCCTGGTCCATTACGACTCGTCCCGTCACGACGCCTCTCACGGCATCTTTGTGGCCGCCGGAAGAGGGAAGAAGGAGGTGATGATCGTGGCGCACTCATCGCAGTGGAAGGAGAGCGAGAGGAGGCGGAAGAGGAAGGCGGAGGAGGAAGAGAAGAAGAGGAAAGAGAAGGCGGAAGGAGAGGGAAAGGAGAAGATGAACGTGGACGAGAAAAGGGAGGCTGCTGATGGTGCAAACGGAGAAATTCAGAAGGCGTCAGAGATGACAGAGTCAGACGTAAGTTCAGCGAGGAAAAAAGTGTCTGGTGGCTTTGTTTCTACTGGTACCTATCTTCCTACGGTCACTATAAGATCACTTTCCCGTTGCTGCTCCTAAAATAACGAAATCTCTTCTTTCTCATTTTCCAGGACAACTTCGATCCCACCTCCGTCGCCTCTTCTGCCGCCGCCTCTGCTGTCTCCTCATTTGCCGCCGCGATCTCAACTGCGGCGGCGTCGACAACGACGACGGCGACCCGTCCACTGGAGGGCGGCTACAAGACGACGGACGATGACGAGTACACGTATGTCCGTGGGCGGGGCAGGGGCCGCTACGTCTGCGCCAGCTGCGGCATCCGCTGCAAGAAGCCCTCAATGCTGAAGAAGCACATCCGCTCCCACTCGGACTTCAGGCCCTACACCTGCCGCCACTGCAACTTCGCCTTCAAGACCAAGGGCAACCTGACCAAGCACATGAAGAGCAAGGCTCACCACAAGAAGTGCGTCGAGATGGGCATCTCACCGGTGCCGACCACGGTGGAGGAGGATCAGACGCACTCAACGGTAACAAAAAAACTCAAATATTCTACCCTCAGTACATTTTTAAATTTCTTATACCTACATAATACGAATTTTTTTAGGACAACAAGCCGGCCGAGGGCGCCATTCCCGGCGACTCTGATTCCGACCTGGACGAAGATGACGATGAAGACGACGACGACGAGCAGTTCGAGGACGCGGAGGAAGACGGCGCAGACATCGTCATCGGCGCCGACGGGAAAAAGGTCAAGCAAGAGGGGGAGGTGGTGGAGCACCCTGGCAAGTCCAACTCTCCCAACGTCCAGTTGGGTCTGACCGCGGGCAGGCCAAAGCCCTCCACCTTTCCCATCCACTCGTCCTCCTCCTCCGCCGCCTCCCCTTCCAACAAGTCCCCGGGGCCTCCTTCTCCCAACCAGGCGGGCGTGGCGTCGGCGTCGGGTGCATCCGTCCCGACACTCAGCCAGCTGTACGAGTACGCCAAAGTGTCCAAGATGCATGAGCTGAGAAAGCAGCAGCAGGCGACGACGGGGCAGACCAGCGGGGAGAAGTACTACTTTACCTCTCCGCAGCAGGACGGCTTGGCGACAATGGCGGCGACTGCGGCTATGGTGACGGCCACGTCGTCCTTTGGTCGGACATTGACGAGCAGCAGAGCGAGCGCGACGGCCTGTACTGCAAGCAGGACGGCAGCGACGACAAGGCCTTTTGGTCCTGCCGAGGCCTCCGCCGCCCCCGCCGCCGCCGCCGTCGCCGGCCGTGCCGTCTCCCGATCCCTCTCTCCGGTGGCCAGGATCCAGCAGCTGGCAGAGACGGAGATTATTCCCCCGCCTTCCGCCGCGGCCTACCTGCAGGAGAGGATCGCCGCCAGCAAGTCCAAAGAGGCGCCGCCGCTGCCTGTGGTCCTCCCCTCCTTCTCCCACCCGGTGTCGAGATACGGATCCGTGGAGATCCTGAGGTCGCCGCCGCCAAATTCCGTCGTTGTCCCCTCTTCGTCGTCCTCGTCCGCCTCCGCCTCTGGCGGCGGCGGCGGCGGCGGCGGTGGTAGTCAAGTGACAATCGACCGCGTCGGACCTGGTGCGCCGCGCTCACCTTCCTCCGCCTCACCCTCCCGGGGTCCCAACCCGCTTCCTCTCAACCTGTCTTCTCCGCAGCCTTCGTCCGGCCTCTCCTCCGCCTCCATCACCCCTTTGCAGCGGGAGGAGCAGGTGGCAAAGAGTCCCGCCCCACCTCTGAAGGCCGCATCCCCTTCCAGGGAGGCGAACAACCCGTCTTCCGCGCCACCTCCAGCCCTGGAAGACGGCTCCTTTGCCCCTCGCAACGTCACCATGAATGTCAAGGACCTTCCCCTGAAAATCACCCTGCAAAAGTCGCCGACTCAGTCGGGCTCTGGGTTACTGCCCAAGGAGTTGAACACTATCGCGCAGATGAAGGCCGCAGCCAATGCTAACTATGCGGCCGCAGCCGCGGCGGCTGCCGCCGCTGCCGCATCTGCCGCCTCCTCCACGTCCTCTACCAGAGACCAGCAACAGCAGCATCAGCAGAAGAAGCCGAATCCGGCCTCAGCCCTGCCGCTGGTGTCGGTGCCGCCTCAGACGGGTTCCTCCTCATCCGTCTCATCTGACTTCGCCGTGAGTCAGGCGAGAGAGGCGCCCGTCGCCGCCGTGACGGCACCCCCGGTCAGGAAGACAGACAAGTTTGTGTGCGACCACTGCCAGAAGACCTTTCCCAATGCCGCTCGACTCAGAGACCACATGAACATACACTACATGGAGAGGCCGTTCAAGTGCATGGACTGCTCCGTGTCGTTCAGGACCGACGGCCACCTGAGGAAGCACCAGCGCTCCACCCTCCACCGCAACAAGGTCAGCATCAATCAGGCTTTCGGCACCCCCTCTACCTCCAACCCGAGGCCCTTCAAGTGCACAGAGTGCGTGGTCAAGTTTCGCATCCACGGCCACCTGGCCAAGCATCTCCGATCCAAGATGCACATCATGAAGCTGGAGTGTGCCAACAAGCTTAGGTTGGGCTTCTACGCCGATGTAGAGAGGCTGGGAGTCAACCTCAACGATATCGACACCTCCAATCCGGAGAGCGCCCTAAAGAGCCTGCAGGCTATGGAAAAGACTCTGGATCTGCACCGGCAAAAGGAGCAGAGCAGGATAATGTTGGAGGATAGCAAGCCTCCCGTTGTCATCGCCCCCTCCGCCCCCTCCGCCGCAGCCGCCGCTGCGGCTGCTTCAGCAGTTGCCCAAGCGGCATCGTCTTCCCTGCCCAACCCAGAGGTGAAGACTGAGCCGCCAGAGACACTCGGGCCTTGTGAAGTGCCAGGGACGCTGCCGATGAGGAGGGAGGAGCTTCAGCTCCACCAACAACAGCGACACCAGCAGCAGCAGCAACAACAGCAACAACAACAACTACTACTACAACAACAACCTCGGCAACCGCAGCCACAGTCACAGACACAGCATGGCTCTGGCGGAGGCAGCGACGCCACCTTCTTCAGAAATCCTGCCATCATGGGGAGCCAGATAAGGAGGAGCTCTTTCTCCTCAGGCCAAGAAGACAGGTCCACCGACTCAGAAACGGTGAGTGAGATTCAAATACTTTCTTGCTAAACCGATAATCGTGTGCTACGTACACTACACTATTTATCAATTAATATATGATCATTTCTTTATAGGAAAGCGGTTCCCACGGCTCCTCCGCCTCCTCTCAGCAGCTGCAGTGCCAGCAGTGTCCGCAGTCCTTCCCGGACATGAAGTCCCTGCAGATCCACATCTTCGTGGAGCACCACGCAACCCCAGCGGCTTCAACAGCCGCAGGCGGCGGCGGCGGAACCTCGTCCGCCTCCTCTGCCTCCTCTCCATCGGGAAGGAGCGCAGCGACGCCGCCGCAGCCTCCTGCAGCCGCGCCACCGCCCCCGACGTTTCACAATGGGGAACTCATCGCCGCAGCGCGGATCGTCAACTTACAGCAGCAGCAGCAGCAACAGCAACAGGGCTATCCGGCGCCCCCCGCGGCGCTGTCCATCGCCCCGGCGGTCCTCCTGACAAGACACCCCGCTTCCCCTCCTGCCGCACCCATTGCCGGAGCCCACCAGCACCACGTCCATCATCGCGTTCATACTTCTCCATCTCCCACGGTCATCGCCACAGCCGCCGGCGCCGCCGCCGGCGCTAGTGCAAATGCTTCAGGGAGCAGGGAGGGTTCGGTGGCGTCGTCTTCGGAGACCGAGCACGATGATCAGGGAGGGAGGAGCTTTACCTGCGACCTCTGCGGCGCCGTCCTCCAATCGAGGAACGCTTACCGACAGGTGAGCGCATGCACCGTATTTGCAATTCTTGTTCTCTCTTGGCATGTCGCCGTCAGTCAGGAACGAGTGAACGACAGGAGATCTAGCATTTTCCCTCTTTTTTGCAGCACTTGGTGTCCCACGCCGCCCCAAGGCCGTTTGTATGCCCAGAATGTGACGCCGCCTTCACCGCCAGCCACCAGCTGGACAACCACATGAGGATGCACAGAGCCATATAAAAAGAAATACCGGTACAGTAATATTCGTGTTACTGTGCTCTGTTACAGTAGAAGAAATACCGACTGCAGAAATAACGTGAAGAGATATTTTTTTGCTGTGATATTAGGGGAAGAAGCGTATCTGTAATGTGTGAAACCTACCAGAAAATACATCCAGGACAGACAAGGCAAGCATAGGTGACTATCTTGTCCTATATGTTTCCACAACTTGATATATACAGTATATATATCTTTGAAGTCCATGTTACGATCCACTGATACCATTTTTACTTGACACATGCCTTTGACGAGAGGGTCTTTTGCTGTACGGAAATACAGTATTCCGTACGGAATACGGAGGGAACAGTGAGAGGAAGGGGATATTAGGGAGGACGATCACATTGTCAAGAACATCTGGCTAGTATTTTAGGGAGGAGAGCTGCGGGTTACTGGAATACATAGCAGAAGACATCACGGGTAGCTTTTACGACATCTGACTTTGAGGATTTGATCTGGGCGGGACTTCAAGGACTTGTACTTTTTCTACGCGAGGAAGGTGGAGGAGGTGAGTTGTTTTGCGATGGAGTCGTGGCTGTTAAAGGGGGAGGGGGAAGGAAACAATTCTACGTAATATATGAGTGCTTCTTTCTTGTCATTGCAGTCTTCTTGTGTTTCCATGCGCTTCATCTTTTATTCTTCACCTCCCCCGTCGGTCTTGGAAGGCTGCTGCTGGTAGTCCAAGGACGCCGAGGCCTCCAGCGACCCCTGGTGGTGGTGGTGCTTCCCGTGGAAGCGCATGGTGGTATCCCTAAGGCTCCTTCTGCCGGCTACCCCTGCCCCTCTTCCGGCCGTCTGGGGATCGGACTTGCCCAGCAGGAAGAGCGCCTCGTCCATCAGCTCAAAGAAGTCCTTCCGGTACCTCCTCTGCTCCTTCGTCTCCCTCCTCCTCCTCCTCTTCCTCCTCGTCCTCTTCTGCGCCCGCCTTAGCTCGCTGGCCTCGTGCGCGTCCTCGTCGGAGCCGTCACCGTTGGCGTCCTCATCCTCGTCCTCGTCGGTGTCCGACAAGTCCTGGTCGTCGTCGTCGCGTGTCTCGTCCTCCCCCTCGTAGTCCTCCTCCTCCTCCTGGAGATCTTCGTCGCAGACGCGGTTGGGCACGCTGCCGTTGTGCACGATGTCGAGGTACCAGATGCCCTCCAGAAAGCCATAGCTAGAAACACAAAAGACGTTTTTAATAATATGTTCTTTCCAACAATGATAAGTACGCACGATGTACGATGTACTGTAGTAATTCGCTTGTTGGGTTTCTGCATGTTCTTCTCGTAACTATAATGACACTCGCCACATAACAAAATGAAGAGATTTCAAACTGTCGTTATCCTCATAGCAGCTCACATGACGTGATCCTCAATCTCGATGAGGAGCTCCTCCATGGAGAACATGTCCTCGGAGACGTTGAGCGACCTCACCGACACCAGGAAGGTCGTGTAATACAGTCCGATCAGCTCGCCAAGCATCGTCCGGCGCAGCTCCGTCTAAAATTAGTGCAGATTCTGGGAAATGGTCTGTTTGCAAATAATTGGTGCATATCCACTCACGCTAACGCTGGTGAAGAGGAAGAGGACGAGGTCGGTGGCGAGGGAGGCAAAGCGCGCTGACTGGAAGTCCAGGAACTTTACCTCCGTGGGGACGAGCACGTCGCCGCTGCCGCCGCCGTCGCCGCCGCCGTCGCCGCCGCTGCCGCTCCCGTTCCCTGCCTCCGCGGCGCAGTAGCGGAAGAGGATGTTGGAGAACCAGAGGTCTCCGTGGCAGATGACGGCGAAGCGGTTGCGAGGACGGACCTGCCTCATCTGCGTAAAAGGGGAAAACAGAACGCTGGGAAAAAAGGAGTTCTTAATGGATGGCTTTTCTTTTCTCTCCCAACGCACACACACTTTACGTTTCAAGTACACTACAGAGACAACTTTCTTCATGTTTCCCCGACACAAAAGCTTGTTTTTTTCTGAGGGGTGGCCGGATAAGTGCCCTTTCCCCCCTCCCCGACCTGAATGGTGTGAAAGTTTCTTGCGAGGTCCACGAACCACTCGTAGTGGCGCTCATACTCCCTCTTGGTCTTGAGCAGCTCCGCCAGGCTGGCCATGACCGGAGTGATCGTCCGCTTGGTGAATCCTTCCGTGCTGGGGCGGTACAGCGAATCCTCGCTCAGGTACGGGTACCTCTCCAGCATGGCTAGAGAGGAGGAAGAAAAATAACACTGTAACGACCCTTAAGTCTCCTGAAGTGGGGGAGGAGAGGGGAGGAAAACAAAAAAAAAGATCCAACCAGAACGAATGATAATCGATGCAATAATAGCACTGTAGTTGCTTTTTTTTTCTTCCCCGCAACGAATCATTCCTCACCGTCGTTAGATCCCTGCTTCATGCAGTAGGAGATTGCGTGGAACTTGGCCAGCTCGCGGATGACCAGCTCGGAGTGGCGCCGGTCCAGTCCGGAGTCCTGTCCAACGGCGTACATGAAGCCCTGAAAAAAAAGTTCTTTTCCCATTCAGCCATTTTTCAACTGTAGAAAGAGCATCTGCTGGAAGTTGAGAAAAGAGAAAAGTTAACACTCCACGAGAGAGAGATGTGGGTGGTTGGCAAGAAGAAAAGATGTCTTTTCTCTCCCCTTTCTTCCTGTCTCAGGCTGAAGTTTCCTTTGTGGTCCTGAGAGATGTCTGAAGGGAAGGTAGGGCCGGAAAAAAAACAGAATTCTACTGTACTATCTTAACATTAGAATTTTCTCCCCCAAAAAGGAAAGACTTGGCAGCTGCCCTTTCTGCCAGACTTAAAAATTGTACCAATTTGTGAGGGAAGGGGGATTTGGGGAAAGAAGGTGAGGTGAGGAGGAGGAGCTGAAATGCATTGTTGATGAGGACCCTTTCCTTTCCATGCACACAGGTTGGCCGAGGCCGACGCCGCCTCTCTCCTCTCCCTATTAATAATTGATGCCTTGCCTCAACCTTCCTCTTCCCAAGCGCCCTTGGAAATGTGTGTATTGGAGTCTGCTGGATCAGTCAGAGGTTTTTGCCTGGCTTTTGCTAGGGAGAGGAGGGTGGAGGCCATATGTTAGGGAGGCCTATTACCAAGGAACGAAGGAAGCATATTGGCTTCAAATGTGGCTCTTCAATATCTTTTCTTTTCCCTTTCGTAACACCTTTATTTTTGATAAATTTTTTAGCGTTGACCAGCCAGATTTTCGTAAATATTTTGTCCTTTTATGCTGATAACATTTACGTCAGGGATTCTAAAACTGTGGCATCGCCAAGCTTTAAAAAAAAATCTACTACCTGAACGAACCTTCGATAAATTTCTGGACTAGAATGATCGGCTAACTTTCACTTTCTGTTGCCGCCATAACCCGGCATTTTCCAGGAGGAAGAGGGGGAGAGACGAAACGGGCGAAAAGCGGGAAATGGCAGCCAGACACGACAAAAAAAAAGAAAGAACAAAAACAGACGGCGAACGAAGGCAAAGGAAGGCGAAAGTTCGCTTTAGTCCCTCCTGCTGTTTGTTGCCATGGACGGCAAATTTTTTTTGGGAAAGTAAAGGTTTGTTTGTTTGGTTAACACTGCCGGATTTTGCCCATTTTCGCCATGGTGATTTGGGAGGAATAGCTGGATTTCTCCCTCCAAAACCCTGTAGAGGAGGTCACAAGTAGCAACTAAGGCTTTTAAATTAATTGTTTAAAAAAAATTGATTAAAGTTAATTTTGGGATCAAATCAACGATTAATCGAACAAAACTGAACAATTTTTTTACTAATGTATTTGTGGTATTAAATGCAGTATTAATGTACAGTAAAGTTTGCCTACGTAGTTTGTCACCTACAGAAAATACTGGACACTGTTCAGTAGTATTTGGAAATTCAAAAACCTGATGTACCAAGTGGTATATGTATATTTCACCGCACTTTTCACCGCATCTAACATCTAGAATCAAAATTAAAATGAACGAACAATTTTAATCGTTTCAAAAAATTGTTTGAAGATTAATTGATTAATGCATTAATCGATTTTAATCATTATAAGCCTTAGTAGCAACTTGGCAATGCTAGAGCTCAAGTTTACTTGCAGTTCGAGGTCTACAGATCTGGATACTCTACTGGCAACAAACAGTACCCAAGTACCCAGCAGCCCTGAATGGTCACCCATCAAAGTACCAACCAAGCTCAATGTCACTTTACTTCAGTGATATACCGGGTAATGGGAACTGGTGTTTCAACGTGGTTGGGAAAGTGAAGGGCTTCACACACAAAAGAAAAACTAGAAAGAGGGCTGATTCGTAGGTGAAAAACTGACTGAGAAGCAAGTTTTTTCTTTATTTAAGAAAAAACTGCGAAATCAGTTTTGCTTAACGTGGAAAAGAAATTTTTTCTCTATTTCTTGGTGAGAGTCTAATCGCGTATCCAGAACTCTTCATGAATAATGCATTTCTTTCCACTTTTTCCCTCCCACCACGTGTTTTGACTCCCCCCCCCCTTACTCCCTTCTTCCCTTTTCCGTCCGCACGGGAGATCCAATGTTTCACCTGAGGGTAAAGGTTCTCCAGAATGATGAGGTCTTCCTTCACGTTGTCTTCTCCGGCCCAACGAGTATAGAAGCACCTGCAGGGAGCAAGAAAGAAAGCATAAAAGCTGGAACCGCAACCGCCGACTTGGTTGGGAGAGAGAAGGAAATGAAGCAATCACAACATCATCAACAAGGTAACAACCGCAGAAACCGCAAGCTCATTTTTTAGTGTAGTACAGGTAGCGTATACGGACAGCATGGAACGAGGAGGAGGCGAAGACGGCAGCAGCAAGCACTAAAGCAGAGGTTCCTAACCTTATGGGTTGCTACTCAAATGTGAATCGCAAACTGGGTTTGCGAGAGGGAAAGAATGTGGTGGTTTCCTTCTCACCCCCCACAATATTGTTTTACTACTTCGTATACACTGTAGTTACAGGTACACATGGGTTGAGCACATTCAACAAAGTGTCGTGACCATTATCGTAAAAATATATCAAGGGAGCAATCATGAAGCAAACATTATCATGAAGATGGTTTTGGTGCACACCTCGGCACGTCGATGACCTCCGAATCCTTGCAGTTGAGACTGATGACGCTCTCCTTGCGGACAAATCCGGCCATGTCGTGGAACACCTGCGCGTACATCTGCACCTCCTTCTCGAAGGTCTGGCTGGGCTGCAGGAAGCGCCGGGCGTCCTCGTTCTGCGGCTGGGACTTCACCACCAGGTGGTAGGTGCGCAACTCGTGCTCTCCCGACGGCGACGACGTTGAGGAGGAGGAGGACTTGACTTTGGCCGTTACCTCCACCGTGTGCACCTCCGAGCAAAAGTGTCGACCGAGCTCTTTGGCGTCGTGGACCTTTCATAGGAAAAGAACATTTCCCATTTCTTTTCAGGGTCCTCCTGAAAGTCTGACTTTCTCTTTTTACGTGCAGGCCTGTCAAATCTCCTCAGAAAGAAGAATATCTATCTTTTTGCTTTCCCCCATTTCCGTCTTCCGCCCGCCATCAATCATCCCATTCTTTGTTCCTCCTCTCCTTCTCTTAGCTCGCCTCTCACCTTGACTTTGGTGACTACGAGCTTGGGGCTCTCGTCCGACGCCCTGAGGATGTTCTCGAAAAAGGTCTTGGTCAACTCCGGGGTGATGTCGTCCCTGTCGTCAAACAAAAGTTTAGGGCCTCAAACGCAGGGTCGCTTGTTATTGCGTGATCATAAATTACCTCCAAAGGCGAAAAAGGAAAGATAAAGTTGTGAACAAAAAAGACCCAGCCCAGGTTACTTAGTTGCTTGGTTGGATTCAGAGTTGTCAATTCTCATCCAGAAGCGTATGCCAAATTTTAAAGCAAAATATGCCAGATATACTCGTACGGTAGTATGGTTTTATACACTTTGGCGCAAAATATTGCATGCCAAACACCAAATTAACCCTTCCTGAAAAAAACATGCCAAACAGTAAAAGGTAAATTCCAATCATTTTGCATGCTGTAGGTAACACTGGTTGGTTTCGAAAGAGATCAAAGGCCTGCTGCCTCGCACACACAAACACACACACAAATTGGAATTACTACTGCCATGGTCGTTTGAAGGATGAAAGAAAGTACGACGAATTTGAATTTGCCGCAACATCTGAAGGGAGCTTTAAAAGGGGATAAACTGGCGTGGGAAAGAAATCGTATGTTCAAAGCATTTCTGCGTGCGGTGCTAGAAAGCAGGCTGGCTTTTTTTGACATATTGCAGGGATAAGCCAAGTAGCGCATTTGGGGGAAAAGAGGCGAGGGGGCTTAGCTCTTATCTCTGCTAAGCTTTTACGTGGAAGGTACAACTTAACGAACTTCTCAATTAGAGTCGCTCTACTACTATGCACTACTCTTCTGTCTGCCTTACCACCATATCGATCGCTCTACTACAGTAGTACTGTTATCTCCGTTGGTGCTCACCTGGCCGACGCGATGGTCTTGAGGGCGTGCAACACCGAGTTGTACAGCTGCTTCACGCTGGCCGTCTTCTTCAGCAGTTTCACCTGCGGCTTTGGCAGCTTGAAGTTCGACGCCGGGGCACCCACCTGCAGGTACTGCCGGCCTCCGGCACCGCCCCCGGCGCTGGCGCCGCCAGGTCCGTCGCCCGGACTGCCCGGATCTCGGGGCGACCTGCCGGAGGAGGAGGAAGAAGGACAGCGTGGAGAAGGGGCGGCAAGACTCATCTTCTCTTCTACGTAGTAGTCAGAGTGTCACAGCAATGAAAGTGTTCCTCTCCTCTCCCTTCCCCTCTCGCCCTCTGAGTACTGCCAGAGTCCTTCACGGAAGACGAACAAAGCGAGACTGAAAGCCTCCTCTTCCTCCTCTCTCCCCCTCCTCCTCCCCCTCCAAAAACATTCACTAAGAGGAGCCTGGGGAGACCTGGTTAGTTCCCCTGGGGGAAAAAAGGGGGAGAGAGAAAGAAGAGAAAGGGGAGAAAAGTGAGTTGCTGGCTCGCTCAACTCGGTAATGGAACATGCGACTCGGGGAAAGAGAAAAGCGAAGCGGAGACGAAGAGACGGCGGAACCAGGCAGGCAGGCAGGGTGACCGAAAATTTAGAGAGGGTGGGAGAGAGTGAGTATTGCCTCTTCCTCCCCCTCCTCCTCACCAAGCCTTCAAGCAACAGGCAAGCAACAGAAGAGATAGAGGGAAAGCTTCTTTTCCTCTCATGCATTTCTTTTCCGTAATTGCTGAAAGTGCTTTTGTTTGCCTACGACCCCCACCTTTCTTTTCTCCCCACACACAGCACACATTCCAACTCGCAACGAGAGGAAAAAAAACTCTGTGTTGTCTTTCCCCCCTTTATTTACCTGCCAGACTGCTAGCCAGATTCCGCTGCCAAGTGGGAAAAAAGAACAGTACAAAAGTAATTACTTAGTCTTGTACTGTATACATACAGTCCTGTGTGGAGACACAGTCTCCTTCTGTTTTCCCCCTCCCCCCCCCTCGGAGGAGACATTAATTCCAAAGAGACAATTCTTCCCTCCCTTCGCCCGCCACCGGCGCAGCTGCCTCAAGAACAAACTTTGTTGGGAAGAGGAGAGACGCATTGCCGTGTACCTGTACTAGGCAGATAGCACGGCAGAGGTGGGCAACCATTTTTGGAGAAAGGGCCAAAGTTCTACTTTCTTACCCTGCAAACAATTCAGATAAGCGTGATCCAAAGTGCCAACGTGGCCCCAAACCTGGTAAACTTTCACGTCCTATCTCACTTTCATCAATAGCCCACAGAGACTCCCCCCAATGGGCCATGGGCCGAATTCGGCCCACGGGTCTGCAGGTTGCAAAGGCCCTGACTTAACAACAGTCTCAGCGACTATCCAATAGTCTTATAAATAGGGGAGGAGAAAATGTAGCCCACTTCGCTTCTTGGTTTCTTGTGCACATCTCAAAAAGACTCCCGCATTATAGGAAAAAAAGCAGCGAGGAGAAAAGCCGATGCAGACAGATCCCTGCTCCTCCCCCTCCTCTTGGCATCTCCGCTTTCCACGTGCGGTAGGAGCGCTGTCGCCTGCAGCCATGCCACTGCCACAGTACGAGCATAATTCCCTTGACCGTGCAGCTCATCGCTAAGTAGTGCTCAGCATGAGATCTCTAAGAGATTCTTCTCCTGGAAATGTGAAAAAAAATAATAGGGGGAAGAAGACAGGGAAAAACCATTATAATTATCATTGCAAAAAGGACGCTGAAGTGTTCAAAAGCAAGAATTTCGGCAGGATCTTGAACGCAATTCAATTATTTCTCTGTCTGAAAGGATAGAGAGTACCACTCTCGGTGATAGAAAATTAAAGTAGCAGAAAGCAAAACCGGGTAAAAGTGAGCCCCTCTCCCACGTCAACAGTTCTCAATTTGGGGCGAAAATGCACTTTTCGAAAGTTGACGCGATTGCGGTGTGGCTTTCTCGTTTCATGAAGGAAATGAAAATAAACGACGGACAGGCAATATACCTCTTTTTTAAAGATTGATTTTTTTCTCTCGCCTAGATGTCTGTTTTCTCAATTACACTATACAATGTTGTTGTTTTTTTCCATACAAATCCGTAGGGAAAAAGGCGAGTGGTTAATATTTTTTTATTAATTATCTTCCTTTAACCTGCAAGGTGAGGACGGGTACACCTTCGGGGTCGCGCTCGGAGACAGTGCTGGAGTTGACTTGGGGGCCCTGGAAGAAGAAAGGAGGAGGGGCAAATAAATGCTTCGTTGAGTCCGAAAAGTCTTGTTGCGCAACTTGACTCTTGGGTCACCCATTTCCTCCCACCTGGATCCCCCTCCGAAGAGAGACTTGAAGCTGGCACCACGACTCAGCTTCCTGACCAGAGAGGGCTGTGGCGACGACGGAGATGGGACTGGAGGCTGGAAAGAGAAAGAACATGACTGATTTCTAATATGTTAAAACTCGCTGGCTAGCAGTCAAAAACTCTACTATGTATACTCGTACTAGCAAAGATTGTTCTGATTACTATAACAGTGGACTCTGCTTGTACAATACCGGATACAAGAACACTCCTCTCATAAGATCAGTTTCTTTAGGAATAAAACTAAGTTTATTGCTCAGTAATTCCTCCGAACCCACCCGCGCCCGAGCAGAGTTTTTGTTTACTATGCTCCCGAGGAAAAATTTGGGAAAAAGTCTATTGGAAATGGATATTGTAATTCTTCTCGCGTGCATCTGTATTGAAAGCATTCCGCTTTCGTCATAATTGACGGACTTGATCACTTCTCCCATATCAGATATCCTCATAAAAAAGTCAGCAGTCTCTCTCTGTCTCCCTTCCCCTTTTTTGCCTCCTTTTCATTAAAAATTCAAGATTGCGTCTGAGCCATAGACTGTGTTGCAGTTGATGTTATGTACTAGTGCAAAGCATGCTACCATCCGGTCGGAAAGTCCCTTTTTGTTAAGAATTTTTGACTGTTAGAGCAGCAGGAGTCACAGCACCAAATTCCCACACACCTCTACCGGACGTCCTATTCTTGGCCTCTTGCACACATAAGGCATTAGTCAGGCTTGAGTCCGATTGGAAAAGTCTGCATGTTTCTTTAATGTCCACTCTTAATGTTACTCGGTAGGGGAAAAAAAAACAACCAGCATTCTTATGGACTGCTACCAGATGCCAAATCTATGGCCTCCTTGTTTAAGATGACGACTAATCTTGGATCTGTCTGGTATAGGATATACCGGTATAGTCTCTTCGAAAGTTTGGTCCACTCAAGAAGGGGCTTTTCGACCAGTCGGTAGGTTCATGAAGTTGGTTATATTATACGGCACTTCACAGACCTGCGGTTCGACCTCCAAGTCCAGCGATGTGTTTGTCTCCAGCTCTGTGGGCCTCTCCGGCTGCTGCTGCTGCTGCTGCTGCTGCCGCTGCTGTTGCTGCGTGTTGTCGTGTCCCTCGTCCGCAGGCACCACCTCCAGCACCGGTACGGAGAAGTCCTGGACGTCTACCGTGGGGGGAGGCGGCGCGCTTCTCATCCGCGGGGAGGTGGGCGACAGCGGACGGTGGAACAGCTTCATCTTGGAGGAGGAGACCTGGAACAGGTTATTTGCAATTGAAAATTACGTGCCCGACGGGACTTTTTCAGGGTTGAGAAACATATCTTTGGAGAAAGTACAGTTGCTTAACATTGAAGCGTGTCTTTGGCATGTTTCTCAAAGTTAATCTTTATTTAGTGACCGCAAGCAAACGTAGAAATAATATTTGGTGCGTCGGGTACGTAGACGCCAGCAAAGGAGTTTTTTCTAGTAGGTATAGTTTTACTTAAAATGCTCTTTTATTTTTTAACTTGGTCTTACAGCCTCGTCGAAAAAGTCTGATTGTATACACACTAGAAGTCATCCTAAATTTGATACATAAATTGTTAATTCGTAGTTCCTAAAATAGTTCTATAGAGGAGAAGATCTGCTTGAGTAGAGGTACGTACACTAGCATTTCTGACTTTTTGTTATGCTAGAGCAACTAAAAATAATATTTTTCCCTTCTCTTCCTTCAATTTCTTCTTCTCCCCCTCTTTCTTCTCTTTCTTACCAGTTCGGCTATTATCCTGCAGTAGTAAACAACTAAATCAAGTTGTGCAAGCACTCGAGGGTGCCGCTTTCAAATGAACCATTCGGTGCTAATGCTGAAAAAAGATCGATGTTTACGACACTTAATTTTTAACTGCTGGTTGATTTATGTTGGTGTTTGTTTTGCCTCCAAAGACCGAGTAGCAAAACTCATAGTAAAAAAGAGAACATAGAGCCAGCTTTCTGGAAAGCAATATCAATCTGTGAGTGGATACCGATTCTAGCAGGAAGAGTAACGAACGAGTTTCTCTAGAAAGTCAAGTGGAAGAGTCCCTTCCACTCTTTCCGTTAAATCCAACCAGACAGTTGTTACATTCGCTAAATTCGTTGCCGTTTTGACCTAGGCTTATAAGCCTATTTTAACTGCCACATTTGTGAACTGTGTTTTATTTTCCCACATGAATGACAGTCATATGCTTAGTTAATGTTTCACACATGTATGATATATATGACAAGGTAAAGGGTATGTCTATTGGGGTAAGCGCACGGAAGAAAAATTGGAAAAGCTTAACCGAAATTGTGAGAAGAGTCACCCGGGTGACTCTGCATCTCTAGCTGTGTTCACTGCTTATTTGCCAACCTGCCAAAGCTGGCACTATGACTTTAAAGAGATGTTGAAATACGTTTTCACAAAGGACACCAAAAATCCAACGTAGGCAGGCATATCTCTTTTTTTTCCAGAGAGAAATGCAACATTTCAGTCAGAAAGAGACACACCAGTTTCCTCCCGATATTAATTCTGCTCTGTCGACAGGAGCCAAAAGGAAAGAAGGAAGAGTGGAACTACGGCACTTTGGAAAGCAGCTAGCATGAATCCATTAATCAAAGTAGGCACAAGAGGGGCTTTATTTATACGGGTGCATTCCGATAATATTTCTAGCAGAACAAATCATTCATGAAATAACTAATGAGAAAATGAGCTACTGAATCTACCGATTCGAGAGCTTCGGAAGAAGATGGATGGCCACATTGCACGTAACTAATGCTGCTCGATTTTCTTATGCAATTTATACCCCTGAGTGGATTAATCTCTGCCACAACATTATATGAGCAAGAGAAACGGGAGCCAAAGTTCAAAGAAACTTCAAAGAAAGTTTCTCCTAGAGAAACTTTTGAGAAGGACAGAAAACGAAAGGAGAGGGAGTTTCAAAGCACACGAGAGAGTTGGTAAAGAAGAGCGAGGAGTTCTTTAAAACAACCAAAGTTTCGTCGAAAAAAAGAAAAGGAGAAAGAGTGGATTCGCAAGAAAGGCACACGAATGCACTCTTATTTCTTGTGTCGTCGAAGATAAAATCTCTGAGGGAGGAGGGCAGTGTGTGTGTATGCGTGTGAGAAGCAAAAACAAGAATGAGAAAGGCCTAACTCATGAGACTCCCAAGGGAGAATCAGTACCACGTTTCCCACTTTTCCTTCATTTGTCCACGTGTTGCTGCGTCTCACAGGAGTACACGCACACGCGCGACGACCCCTTTTTTTACAAGCTTTCCTCTGACCTCCTCACCTGTCCCTTGACAGTGAAAGCTGGATGCCGCCGCTCTTGTACCGGTAGTGGTGTAGTACCATAGGTAGGTACCAGTGTCGTCTTCTTCTTTCGGCACTTTCCTAAATGGCCCTTCAAGTACAGTCGGCTCTACCCACGTAGATCAAATTTCAGGCTTCGTGACTCCTACGCATGTAGTACGTAGTATGGTACTACCTTGTAGGATTAGTCGGCACTGTGTTAGAGCAGATGTCCTACTGGATAAATAGAATCTGCTGTACTACAGTCCCATCCTCGCCACGAAGCCAAGTTACGGAGAGTGTTTCTTCTCCGGTGCTAGCACACAAAATGCGTCTCTCTGGCATTACAGCTTCTTTTTTCTTCCTCTCTTCTTTAATCTTCTTCCAGCTCTTCCTCCTTTGTTCGCCGGCTGCAGCTCAGACGAAATAAGTTGAGAAGATGAGAGGAAGAGACTGCGAGCTAGAGCGCCCTCCTTCTCCTCCTCCTCCTTCTCCTCTCTGTTTCTTCTTCCTTCTTTGGGGAGTGCGTGCATTGGAAGAGGGTGGTGGGGGTGGAGGAGGAGGAAGAAAGGAGGAGGAGAGGAGTAGGTAAGTAGCGTCAAGAGTGAACCACGCGCACGCCGCCTTGGCACACTAACAGGGATTTTATGACTAGCATTGGTTCTGGCTGCAAATTTACTACACAGAGAGAGGGGAGGCAGATGGAATATTAGAAGTTGTTCAATCTGTCTCTAAA
>JAAUYM010006625.1_pt1 | contig 35156 bp, 51 predicted proteins | sample 7278001 | NCBI WGS metagenome assembly JAAUYM01 (sample SAMN14350224, study PRJNA611818) | marine sediment metagenome | isolation source: surface marine sediment (1.8m) | place: French Polynesia: Moorea | collected 2018-08
ACCTGGCAGCCCTGAACGGTCACCCATCCAAGTACTAACCAGGCTCAATGTTGCTTAACTTCAGTGATCTAAGGGGAACTGGTGTTTCAACACGACCACCGCCGTTGGCTCTCTGACAAGGTTTAATTCACAAACTCAGCCATCCCCGAGTAAATCATCATGGGCCCCCTCTTGGGCCACCTGTCTTTCTTGTGGGACCACCTGGTGAAGCGCGCGCTGGCGGCGGAAAACGAGCCCGCCTCTCGGGTGCAGCACCTGCTGGACGACCTGGACCTGCTGCTAACCACCGCCTCGGACCTGCTGTCCTGCTGCGCCGACAGTTGCGCCGCCGGCGCGGCCGCCGGCGAGGAGGACGGGCAGGTGACGCTGAGCGTCACCCTGGCGGAGGCGCTGGTCGTGGAGAGGGGACAGTGGAAGCTCAGGCCGGAAGGGAAGATTCCAGCCAGGTAAAGGGAGGGAGAGAGAGAGAAAACGGAAAGATGCTCTCCTCATACAGGTTACTATAGCCAATTACTGTACTTTGGACTGTTTGCAGGTTTCGTACGTTGTTCGCGCTGAAGGTGGACGAGGCGGAAAAGACAGAGAGGAGGGTGAAGGCCAATCTGCCGGCGACCTTCGAGGAGAAGTTCTCCTGGCTGGGTGAGCTGTCCGTTGTGAAGACGGGCCAAGAGGAGGAGGATCCCCTCCGTCACACGGGCGAGGAGGAAGTCGGCGAGGACGGCCTCGCCTCGGAAGGCTGGGCAGGTGCGCCCAGGCGGGGACGAGAGGGGAGGAGGCGCCAGAGGGGCCCCGCGGCCTCCAAGCTGGACTTCCACATCGTCGGCGGGATGTTCTGCTGCAAGGTGCCCGGGTGCGAGGAGGGAGGCGGGTTCGCCGGCCTCCCCGACCTCAAGGAGCACTTTGACCTGACCCACGCGGTGACCAAGGACCCTTCCGAAAGGCGAGGACGGAGGAGCGGCAGGACTGCAAAGAGGGTGCGATACAAGGAAGAGATCACGGACGAGGAGGAGGCCGGCGATGACGACGAGGCTGATGGCGGGAACCGGACTGAGGACGAGGAGGCGTCACCTCGCAAGGGGAGGGGGGCCGAGGGCGAAATTGGAGAACGGACTAAGGGAGAGAAAAGGACGGCAGAGTCACTTCCCAAGGAGGAAAAGGTGGCGGATCAGGCGACAAAGAGATGCAAGCCACGGAAGCGAGAAGTGGACCTTCCGGTGGACGGCACGCCTGGTGCCGACGCCAACGGCGGTGGCGCCACCAAAGACGGCGGCAACTCCAAAGACGGCGGCAACGCCGGGAGCGGCGGAGACGTGGTCCACACCCAGCGCCCCAGGTCCAGGTTATTCCTCCACTGCCACGTGTGCGACTTCTCGTGCCACAACCGCCTGGACCTGGAGTCGCACACGCGGACGCAGCACCCTGGCGTCGACCCGTTCAAGTGCGAGCGATGCGAGTTCACCACGGACCAGAAGAAGTACCTCCTCTCGCACGTCAGGCAGAAGCACCTCAGGGCCTACAGGTGCTCGGTGAGAAATTTGTCCAAAAATCCAAAATTCCCTTTAGATACTAACACTACAGGTGCACGTAACTACGTAGCTATACATGTAAAAACTTCGGTAATTGGTTGCAGCTGTGCGAGCGACGGTTCGCGTACAAGAACCACCTTGAGACGCACATGGCGTCCCATTCCACGGAGAACACGGTGATGTGCCACCTCTGCGGGAAAGGATTTCGGTGCCAAAAGTACCTCGGGAAGCACCTCAGGTACGTTGGACATGGGTCACACCCCTCGACTTGTATGTATGTACAGGGTTTACTCCCTTGCACTTGTCAGGTGCACCCACGCGGACATCAACCCCTTCCTGTGCGGCCACTGCGGCTTGGGATTCAAGCACCACTCGACGTACGACGCACACATCAAGGTAGGTACAGGAAGAGGTAAAGGTGGGAGGGGGTCACGATTTTTGAATTTTGGTCCCGTTTTGTGTTGCAGAAGAGTCATCCGTCCGCTGGTCAGCAAAGTCAGGTTCAACAGCCGCTCGTACCGCAGGAGGAACCCGCACGCTCTTCCCACGAGCAAAACTACCGTCAAGCCATGACGCAGGGACTTGTTCCCCACTCGTGACATGTTGCCCTTGATGCGAAAGTGCGTGCCCTACTACATGCAAGCAAGACCTTTAAAGAAAAGGAAGAAAGTCCTACTATCAAACAGGAAAACTTCGTTGTGTGTGTACTTACTCTGTAGTACTTCTGTTACTCGTAAATACTGTACGTATATTCTTTCAAGTTATTCTTTTTCCTCATTCTGCTCGTCATCGCTGTCATTGTCCTTCGAAAGCGAGGACTCTCCTTCCTTTCGTACAAAGTCGATGGACCTCGATGGGTCCGTTGGGTAATACTGTTGGCTCTTAGTCAAGAGCCTCTTCAACCCCTGGATGTACTTTCTCTGGGTTTCGTCGTTCAGGACGTGAGCCACGTGCTTCGAAAAGATGTTTTCGCGAGCAGGCCTAGAACAAAATAAACAAAAAACAAGGAAATAAAAGTTATGCCTGCTCTTGAGAAGAAGATGCTCCAGAATTTTTTTTTAAAAAGATGGTAAAAGCAATTTGCTCCTTTACTAACATACTACACTGCGACGCTTCACCTGGCGTGGATGCCGGCGTTGGTGACGCCGATGGGCCAGGGCGCGTTTCCGATCGCCATCTCCATGTAGGCCTCGTTGCACAGGATGTAGTCGCGTTGGAGCGCGTACCTCACCATCTTGACCAGGCTGTCTCTGATGTCGTCCGTTACCGTCTGCTTCCGCAGCATGCGGAGTAGGGGTTTTACGTACGTCCTGAAAAAAAAAATGCACCATTATTTTGCTGGATTTTAAACTCGGAAAGAATACGAAGGCAGCCTTAATGCTTATAGTAGTAGTAGCAACCTCGTCTGCCCGTAAGTTCCGGCCTCGATCTTGCCCTTCACCGACATCTTGAGGTCCTCGTCTCTGGCGTTCAGCTCCTCCCCCCAGAACCGGAGCATGACCTTGATAAATTCCGCGATGACCTTGAAGTCGAGGGCGTTGTCACCCTTGTTGATATCGTTGGCCATCTCCAGGAGATCGTCGTAGGAGCACTCCGTGTCGTACAGTTGCACGTCGTACTTGGACTTCTCGCCCCCCTCCTCGGCCCCCTGCAAACGCATGTCGTCAATTGCAATAACTTTGCCGTGCTATTAAATGCAGGACAGTGTGCTAATCTGGTGTTTTTTTGCGCAGAATGCATTTGCAGGTAGAAAGGAATCAAACTTAAATCCTGAATTACATCCCAAGAAGCAATTACTGCATTAAGCAAACTTCCGTAACTTGGCACGCACGAGAACGCACCTGATTTTTCAAGACCTCCTGTAGATAGACCTCGTCTACCTTATTCATGGCGTCTCTGGAAAAGAATGTCAATAGGTGTCGGAGAGAGGGAGAAGCAAGCAGTGGTAGATCGCCATTGCAACCTGAAGTCGTTCCTGATCCCCTCCACCTTCTCCGGCTCGTCCAGCTCCAGCTGTCGCAGTCGCCTGCAGGACTCCTCCTCCGTCTCCCCGAACACGAGGATGGGCTCGAGGCGGTCGCGAAGGCGGCGAACAACCTCAACCCTGGGCAGCACGGGGACGTCCTCGGCCCGCAGTTCCACCTCTGAAGAAAGACCAAAGACCATCCCGGTGGGATCAGAGGACAGCCACACAGGACATAGCAGATCACTCACTCTTTCCCTTGAGGTCCTTCTTGATCCTGATCAGCTCGTCCAGCTCCTTCTTGGGTGCCAGCGCCGACCCGACCGGCGCCGCCTCCTCCTCCGGTGCGGCGTGGCGCCGGGCGTAGTCCTCGCCCATCTTGGCGGACAGGTCGCCGCGGCGGAAGTACTTCTTCTCGCCCAGAACCTGAGCAACATGGGTGGAAAATGAATCAAACCATGTCATCCGTCCCTCTCCATGCGTCGCTCCCCTCCTCACCTTGCTGTCCTCCACCTGTTTGCGCTTTCGCGCTATCTCCGCCTTGAGAAAATCCATGCTCGGGGGGCCACAAAGAAGAGACCCAAGGCCAAGAAGAAGTGAGAAGTGTTTGCAGCCAACTTGTTCCTCTGGATGAAATAAAAATAATCTTCTTGACTCTGATATGATAGCACTAACTTCTAACGAGCAACCAAGCAAGACGGCAGCAGGAGCAGCAGAGCAGACGATTTTTTTTTGCAGCTGTTGCCAGAGAGAATCGACTGAAGTCACAACAATCACGCAACCTCCGTTTATTGTTGTCAGCTGTTGCAGTTGGGCGAGAATCCGACAGCTGCGTTAGTGGCCACTGACTCTGCTCTGGGGAGCGCACTGGAAGGACAAAAAGCAGATTTATTTTTTTAAAGAGAAGTTTACTATATGAACTGTTAGAACAAGAGCCTCTTTTTCTACATTTTGCAGCTGCTTAACGATGCCGTCTGTCTCCGATCCTGCCGACCTGCAGGACCTGAACCTTCAACTTGATGCTCTGGCCATGAGGATGCTGGATTTGACGCAGGTGAGATCAGGCAGGCATTGATCATAGTTTCAGCTCAGACTAGTTTGTTTTCTTGGTAGTTTTTTTTTGTAAACTTGCAATCCATTTTCCTTGTATTGTTGCCAAACAGGATTTCCTGACTGCCAAGGCCTCCCTGGAGCGCTGCACCCGCGAGGGCAACCTGCTGCTGGCCAAGACCCGCTATGCCGGCAGCGTGGCCGGGGGCGGCGTGGGCGCCGCACAGCTGCCGGACGCCGGCGCCGCAGAGTGCGCCCCCTTCAGTGCCAATGTGAGGGTGCGCCCGCAGGAGTGCGGAGGCGCACACGGGATACGATTCAGGTACCTTTCACCTGTGGAAGGAGAGGAAGAAGAAGATGAAGAAAGAAAGGTAGAGGGATTTTTTACTGACTAAACTTAAATTGGTCACAGTTCCTATACGTACATACATTCGTATCAGGAGGAGGGGGAGGAGGAGGAGGAGGCCCAGGAGCGTTCCTCTCTGACCCATCGGAATCAGGTCGAGTCCTTGATCTCCAGGGCTGGCAAAGAGTGCAGCAAAGCCAACCACGACCCTCTCAAGTGGTTCGGGGTGCTGGTGCCAAACACCCTCCGACAGGCGCAGAAATCCTTCTCGAGGGCCCTAGAGTTCTCGTTGGAGGCAGCCAACGCAAGGGCGGAGATGCTGGGGGTGGAGAACAGGAGGAAGTACCTCAACAGGTTGAGGAAGAAGATGATGGAGGAGGAGAAGGAAAAAGGAGTTTGATTTGGCCTCTTCCCGACAGTGCCAAAGAAGTCATTTTCTTGCTGAGTTAGTCATTTGTTTCATTGTAATTGTAATAATATCAGTTCAAGCCACTTAATTGCAAGTCGGATAATTAATAGCATTTTGTGTTCAATCGCGATTTCTTGGGATATGGATTTTACCTGCAACAGATGAAGAATTTGGGTTAATCGCAATTTCCAGTTAACTGGAAGCTCTTGCCCATCTCCCGATGACTTGCAATTGAGCGACTTCGACTGTACGTCATCAATTCCGCGTGTCAAGCGATGTAATAGTTAGCATCATCATAAGGACAGTAAAAATAGACAATTGTTTACAACTGGGGAGTTGCAGTAAATTTGTGTAGACCGCTCGCTTGTGCTAATGTATCCATAATATGTTAAACACGAATTTGTGAACTGCGTATGCTTAGACATAGAATTCTCGTACTGGAAAGGAAACTCATTTTCTCCCTGTTTTTGTAGCTTTAAGAGTGAATTTAACAAGAAAATTTTATTAAATAATTAAAAGCTACAAATTTCTAGCAAGTGTTATTGACAACTCATATTTTGTAAATGCATGACTTCCAAGATATTTTGTAGATTCTTATGTAGTACTGTATACTACCATGTACTGTATAGGTACAAAATTATACCAGCTTGTATCAGATTTACCTCTTTGACTGTAGGAACTTTTAATGTGTTGTATTTTTAATACAATCCATGTCACTTTAAAATCTTTGAAATATATTGCTTAGTGTATTACACAGAAAAATTTATGTTACTGTCAAAAGTTTATAACATGGCCAAATTTTAAATACATCTCATGTCTTGAGCAGTTTCCTTTTTAGGCCTGAGACTTGCATGATTTAGACCACATTTGTCGGTCCGGCCTATCCCTTTGTTGGAAGATCTTGGCGGTTAGGGCTGGGCCAAACATCTGAAAGCTGAATCATAAAGGTGAACTTTTCTACCAGCGAGAGAAAAAGAGAGAGGTTTGGTGGTGTTGGTCTTGTTTCGTCCGCAGTCCTTCGTTCTCCGTGGCTAAAAAAAAGCCAAACACAGCCAGGCCAGGAGCAGGCCTGGCCGGTGGGGGAAGGAGTAAATAAAGCTGTTGACAGGTGTCGAGTTGGCAAGGCCTTCTTGAGGAGAATCACCTGGCTGGCACCTGAGCCCTGGACAAAATTTGGGAGTAACGCGATTTGGATATTATGATCAAGGTGAGTTTGAGGGATCAGACAGATCGTGGACATACAGTGCGTACGAAGTATAACGCGACGTGGTGCAATATCTGCACCTGAAAGGGTGACCGCAAACAACTGTTGCTATGTACTACTTTTGACTCCATTGCATCTTGGTCAGGTCCGACCTCCACTCGTGCAAGATGCCTGACCCTCCCAGGATGTCTTTGTCGCCGAAGGAGGTGCCCAGGTTGAGCGGGTTCGTCAGGAGGTTCGGGAAGCTCTCGGCTGAGGTCAGGCCGGGGGAGGACGATCCCGCGGTCGAGGCTGCCAAGGTCACGGAGAAGAGGAGGAGGAGGAAAGCGGAGGAGAAGGAGAAAGGGTCGGTTTCGGGACAAGTTTCATGTGGAAAGATGATCTCAATGTAGTTTAATACGCATGCTTCTTTTTAAAATCCGGCAGGAGTCAGACTTGGTCCTCCTTGAAGGGCCTCCTGCAGGAGGCATCCCTGCCCGGTCAAAACCCTGCCAAGGACCTGACCGAGATCAGGCGGATCGTCAAGGAGACCACCGGGGGCGACGAGATCGACCCGCGCCTGGTGGACGACGTCGCCCTCAACGCCTTCTGCGCATGCGCAGAGTGGAGCGGCGAGAGGTTTGCCCACTCCCTGCACTCCTCCCTGCGCGCCCTGGCCTCGGGGCTCGTCACCCTGTCGGTCAAGGACGCCGAGAAGTTGCACTTGGCCGCCACCAGGATCTGCGCGGCCGTGGCGGGAACGCAGGTGGAGGAGAAGCTCAGGACGCTCATCGGGTTGGGAGGAGTGCAAAAGGGAGGAGACGACGCGGGAGGCAAGAAGAAGAGGAAGGAGAGGTCGAAGAAGTCGGACTTCTTCGGACAGAACATTGAGTTCCGCGCTCAGGACTTCCGGTTCCCACGCAGCGACGACCCGCAGTTCGCCTTCCTCTCCGACCTGGTGTCCGACGCCGAGTCTGCCTTCAGCCTGAGAAAGGAGCTGACCTTCGACCTGGAGAAGGCCAAGGCGCAGCAGGAGAGGGCGGCGGCCGGGGCGCAGTCCTTTCCGGGACCAAAGAGGGACTCCGGATGGCTGGAGGGACAGATCAAGGTATCGATTACGAAGCTATCAATCTTGGATACACCAAGAAAGACGACTTCTCCATCTTTTTATTTACCTATTTCTTCTTATTTAGAAATTCTACAGTGACGAACAGCCCGCCGGCCTGCCAGTGCCCGAATTTGCGATGACCATCAGTACTCTCCTCACTTCGAAGAGGTCGTCCGATGACATCCAGACAGAGTTGTTCGATCTCATTGGCTTCGAGAGGATCGAGCTGGTCCAGTTGCTCCTGGAACACAGGCAATGGAGTTATGATCATGACAAGTGCGTAGTCACCAAAAAAAAAGCTCTTATTTGCAGGGACGAAATCACCAAGGCCTACGCCAATAGCAAGGAGGCTGTGAAGAGGGAGATCGCCAGTGCAGCAGCAAGTGAGAAAAAAAATTAGTGGTGGCGCCCTTAGAGCCTTTTTAAGGCAACCTGTCGTTTCTTGCCAGTGGCCAAAAACGCGCAATTGCCGGATTCCCGTCCCGCCTTCGGGTGCCAGGTGCTGGTTCAATCGGAGGAGGAGAAGCAGCTGAGGAGACAAATGAGGAGAGAGGAGAAGAGGATCAATAAGCTGCTCAGCAAGGTCGATGACGGACAGGATGACGAGGTGAGAAACTGCTTCTGTCATCACCTCCGCAGTCTTTTTTTGACTGATCCTTGTACTGAACGCAGACTAAGTTGGACGCCGACATAATACTACAGTAAATTTCGTTTAGTACGCCACCTAGTACGGGAAACGCAAATCCTGACGTACGGTACTAACCAGACTGATCACTAGCAAGAACAATTCCCCGTAATTTTATATGGGAAAACATTAATTGTAAAGTTATTTGCAAATTAACTGGACGTGAAATCGTTAGGCTTCGGCTTAAAAAAAAAAAAAAATGAGAAAGCAACGACGAAAGCGACGAGTAGCGAACTTCCTGTTGGACGACGATTCGGTGACGGGCTTCCAGAAGGGGAAGAAGAGGGGCGTCAGTTGCACTGGCTGCTTCCATGCTCAGAAGGCCGCTGCCCACACCGCCGACTTCTACGAGGCCCTAGTCCACCAGCAGGAGTTGACGCGGATGCTGCTGGAGAGGAGGGAGGCGCTGAAGGCGGCGGAGCGCGAGAAGGAGTCGAGGGAGAGGGCGCGGAAAAGGGCGCTGGCACTCATGCGAAGGAAGGAGATGGACAGGAAGAGGAAGCGTGAGGCCGACGCAGCCAAGAAGAGGAGGAACCGGAAGAAGGCGAAGAAGGCGCCCCGGAAGAAGAAGGGAAGGAAGCAGAAGGGCAAGAAAAGGAGGCCGGTGAAGAAGAAGGGAAAGGGCAGAGCAAAGAAGAAGAGAAGGAGGAGGAGGAGGAAGGTGAAGAAGAAGACGACCCACCCTAGGAGAAGAGCAGCGAGGAAGGGGCCAAGGGTCGGGATCAGGAAGAAGAAGAGCAGCCTGGTGATCAAGGAGCGCATCTCCCTGAAGGACGGAAAGGTGGTGGAGGAGAACGTGGAGGTGAAGGAGGGCGTCGGCGGGAATGTGGCGGCCCCACAGCAGGCGGAGGATGCGGGCGGCCGGCCCGGGACCCCGCTGACGGCGTGGGCGGCGGGCGGCGGCGGGGCGCACCGGAAGGAGGAGCTGGTGGACGGGCAGGCGGAGGTGAGGGTGACCACCACCACTGCCGCCGCCGGCGTCGGACCGCCACAGGCCGCGCGGCAGCAGCCGCAGCCTCAGACCACCATCGTCAACGTGCCCATCGTCCTCGGCGACGAAGCTTCCAAGTCCTCCTCCTCGTCCTCCTCCTCCTCCTCCTCTCCTTCCTTGGCCAAGCCCATCATTCAAGACGTGAAACCGATCAACTCCGCTGGTCCTGCGAGGAAGACGAGAAAGACGAGAAGGAAGAAGCCCCGGAGACGCACTGTCAGAAAGAAGAAGAAGAAAACCACTAAGACCACCACTACCAGAAAGAAGAAGAGGAAAAGAGTGAGGAAGAAGAAGGCCAAGGCCAAGACAAAACGTTCTCCGCAATCTGCGCTGAAGCGCCTTCATGGCACCGACACTCCGGGGACTCTCCAATCTCCTCCAACAAAGAAGCGCTCGGCGGAATCGGCTTTCGGGCGCATTCACGGCGGCCTCAGTCCTCGGCCTCAGTCCTCTCCCCCCCAAAGAAGGAAGAAGAAGCACAGGCGACACCACAGGGGTCACGCAGGTGGACAGGTGGTGGCGATCGCCAGCATCGATAAAAGCGGCAAGGGACGCGGTTGCATCAGGAGAATTAAGCACCGGAGGCACCGAGACCGCTCTCCTCGAGGTCCTCGTCACAAGGTCAGGCGGAGGCGGACCTTGATAAGGCACGGGAGCTCGCAGGTGCGGAGTGGCGGATCCACGGCCAAGATCAGGCGGATTCTTAGGAGCGAGCTGAACAGGTACAGGAAGAGCCGAAAGGGGGACGAAGGCCCGCCACGAACCACCGTCATCGCCACCACGGTAGACAACAAGATTCCAGTGCCTGGGGGAAAAGACGGCGGTGGAGGCGGCGGCAGAGGTGCAGGGAGATTGGAGGAAGGTTCAGAGTTGAGATGCGCACACCACGTGCACCATGTCAGACATCACAAACGACACCACCGAAGAGAAGATGAGAATTGCATATTGTCCTAGACTTTGCTGCAACTAATTGGAGGTGTTTTTTTTTGAGCTTGCAACGATTTCTCAATTTTTTTTTTCAGGACCAGTTGGAGTTTGACCCTGTAGATCTTCGCATGAAGCGCCAAGCTGCACTGGCGAACGCAATGTCCCAGCCGCTCCTGAGCAAAGGAAGCAAGGAAGGGTCCTTCTCGAAAGATGTGGGCTACGCAGAGCAATATCCGTTTGTGTTTGACAGCCAGACCAAAGCGAAATCTGCTGCAGGTTCAATGACAGTGATTCGACCTCTGTCTCTTGTTTCTTTCAATGGCTGTTTTGTTCCAGGATTCATTCAGGGGGTGAAAATGTCCTTGCCTGCGGGATTCGAGCGAAAGGATGACAAGAAATTTGAGGAGGTAAGTTATTGCTATTGGTGACGTTAAAAATTTTGAGTAACTATACTTTTGTAATTCAATAATTCACCAGGTACACATTCCGGCAACAGAAAAAGCAGCTTCCGACCTAACTGGGAAAAAGTTGGTTGCTATTGACACTCTGGACGAGGTATGAACCATGAAGTGTATACTACTGAAGGAAAGTTCATTGGGAACAATCCCTTACTTCTCGTCAGGTGGGTCGAGAGACCTTCAAAGGAATGAAATCGCTAAACACCATCCAGTCAGTTGTGTTCGACACCGCGTACCGGTAAAAAAAAAAAAACACCTCTTTCTTAGCACAATACGAGAGAGTAATTCTCCGGAATGCCGTACTACATTTTAGCACCAACGAGAACATGCTGGTCTGCGCGCCAACCGGAGCTGGGAAGACGAACGTGGCCATGCTGTGCGTGACCCAGTGCGTGAGGCAACACATGACGGACGCAGGCGTGGTGCGCAAGGACGCCTTCAAGATCGTGTACGTAGCTCCCATGAAGGCGCTCGCCTCCGAGATGACCGCCAACTTCGGAAAGAGGTAAGAAAGAGAACTTCGTTGTTGTCGTGAGGTTCATTGGTTTGATTTTATTTTCTAACTAACTACGAAGATTGGCATCCCTTGGCTTGACTGTACGGGAGTTGACGGGGGACATGCAGCTGACCAAGACGGAGATCATGAACACGCAGATGCTGGTGACGACTCCGGAGAAGTGGGACGTTGTGACGAGAAAGCCCGGGGACGTTTCCCTGGCCCAGCTGGTCAGGCTCATCATCATCGACGAGGTCCACCTGCTGCACGGAGACAGGGGGCCAGTGGTCGAGGCGCTGGTGAGTGACGATAAAAGACCTTTTTTGTGCCATGTGAAGTTGAAATCCTGGCATGATTTTTTAGCTCCCCTTTATTTTACGTACGTACTATGTCCGTACATCTTCAGGTTGCTCGCACCTTGCGCATGGTGGAGAGCTCCCAGACGGTAATTCGGGTGGTGGGCCTGTCCGCCACCTTGCCAAACTACATCGATGTCGCCACCTTCCTCCGGGTCAACCCTAAGGTGGGTCTGTGCTTCTTCGACGGCCGCTTCAGGCCGGTCCCCCTCGAGACCACCTTCATCGGGGTGAAGGACATCAGGCCCATGCAGCAGCTCAACGACATGAACAACATCTGCTTCGACAAGGTCGTCGACTTCGTCAAGAAGGGACATCAGGTGGGGATGGGAAACTCTTAAACAAACCATAAAGTGACGCAGTTTTGGATATTGACGCAATTGAGGATAACAATTTTTTTTTATATTATTTCCGCAGGTGATGGTGTTTGTCCACGCACGCAATTCGACGGTGAAAACTGGCCTGCTGTTTCGCGAGATGGCGCAGACGGGCGGCAAGGCGCTGCTTTTCCAGCCGGAGGAGTCGGTGGAGCTGAACGTGGCCCGCACCGCCGTGTCAAAGTCCAGGAATAAGCAGCTGGTCGAGCTCTTTCAGGCCGGCTTCGGGTTCCACCACGCCGGAATGCTCAGGAGCGACAGAAACCTCGTGGAAAAGCTGTTCTCGCAGGGGCACATCAAGGTACAGTAGATTTATACACATCGCCTACCCAACTTTTTTCAACTACACTCGTAAAAAAAGATGCTTACCGCAATTATCAGGTGTTGGTGTGCACGGCAACGTTGGCCTGGGGAGTGAACCTGCCGGCTCACGCCGTCATCATAAAGGGCACGGAGATCTACGACTCCAAGAAGGGCACCTTCGTCGACGTCGGCATCCTGGACGTGCTCCAGATCTTCGGTCGCGCAGGTCGGCCGCAGTTCGACACCTCCGGCCACGGTACAATCATCACCGGACACGACAAGTTGGCGCACTACCTCAGCCTGCTGACGAACCAGTTCCCCATCGAGTCGAACTTTGTCTCGCTGCTGGCGGACAACCTGAACGCGGAGGTGTCGCTGGGCACGGTGACCAACGTGGAGGAGGCCGTGCGGTGGCTGTCCTACACCTACCTGTACGTGCGCATGCGCAAGAACCCGCTGGTCTACGGGGTGACCCACGCTGAGCTGAGCGACGACCCTACCCTGGAGGTCAAGAGGAGGGAGATCGTCGTGGACGCGGCAAGGAGGCTGGACAGGGCCAAGATGATCCGGTTCGACGAGCGCACGGGATACCTCCACCCAACCGACCTCGGACGCACGGCCTCACACTTCTACGTCAAGAGCGACACCGTGGACGTCTTTAACGAGATTCTGAAGCCCTACATGAACGAGAGCGACATCCTCGAGATGCTGTCTAAGTGAGACAGACAGGATATTTGAGCCCGTCTCCTTGTACATAACGCAAGCCCGAATTGATTACTTTTTTTTGTCAGGGCAACGGAGTTCGAACAGTTGAAGGTTCGCGACGAGGAGATGGATGAGCTGGACGACATGATCCACGATTATTGCGAGGTCAAGGTCTGTGAGGACGATTCGCTGTCGTTGTTGCTCTTCGATCTCTCTCTCTCTCTCCCTCTGGTTCATTTTCTTCTCTCGCAGGCGGCGGGCGGGGCCGAGAACGTGCACGGGAAGGTGAACATCCTGCTGCAGTCGCACCTGTCGCGCGGGCGGGTCAATGCCTTCTCCCTCGTCTCCGACCTCAACTACGTTGTGCAGAACGGGACCAGGATCGCCAGGGCCCTGTTCGAGGTGAGTGTGGATCGGCACCAGAAGCGGCATGGTAAGTTGGTTATCTTGGTCCTCTTCTTAGGTTGTTCTGAGGATAAATTGGCCTCTCTTGGCGGGGCGGCTCCTCAAGTTCTCCAAGATGCTGGAGCGTCAGATGTGGGACTTCGAGAATCCGCTCAGGCAGCATCCACACCTGAAGTAAGTCATTAATTTACGCGTAATTTTTGACTTGAATGTTTTGGGCGATTTTTTTCTTGTCATTAATTTCAAATAGCCACTAGCTCTCACTGTACGTCTTTATAGTATTCTCTGATTGTCATTAACTACCTGTATAGATTTATTTGCACATAGAAACTGAGTGAACTTACACTAAAACTAAAAATGCAACTTAATTATGTAGCATGTAAGGTGCAGTGTCCACCTCTCCCCGACACATTTACAAACTTGTTTGCGTTGCTAAGTGGAGCACTCCTTGCTTGACCCTAATCAGAATGTCGTAGATGGACAGCCCCAGCAGGAGTCCAGAGAGACCCCCGATGTCAGCCTGTAGGTCTGTCAGGGTATACGCGTCCACCTCCTTTAGAAACCTGGTCCAGACAATAAAATGAAAATCATTTTCCGAAAATGTGCACAAGAGTTGCTGAGCACAACATCTTGCCTTATGCGTTTAGGACCTGTGTAGCGTAAAAAAATGTAAGTCGAATCTGCTTCCACATTTTCAATGTTGGTTCTAATTTCCATCTCGTTGATTTTTCCCAAGTGGTAGAGCCTGCAATTCTTTGTTCCAATAATGTATGCATCTACCGGGCACATGCAGAGTATACGTAGTAGTACATTCTCACCTTGACATGCACTTTCTTTGGCAAGATGTGTCCCGCAATATTGCTTCATAGTCCATTGTCGTGTAATGTCCAACTAGAGAAAGGCGTTGAATTTCATCATATTGATTGCATTTGCTTTTTAAATGCATTTCCTTAGTGCAGTTGGGGACAATTAGATCGAGATGTCCATCAATGCACTGTGTTAGTGATTGGTCCTTATTGCAGTCTGACATGTACTCGATTATCTATAAAGTTGCATGGTTATTGCTTTACTATATACAATGTGTCAGCAAGAAAAACCTTCACCTGCGGTGTCACCATGAAGTTGTAGCTCTTTCCTACATCTAACATCTTGTGACTAGGCTGATAATTTTGATCAAAGGTAACTCCCAGGAAGAAGTCTTCCTTATGTCCAACGACAACCGTATATCCAACCTCTCCTGGAGCCTTTGTGGTGTCACTATCATCTGTCCCATTTTTTCTCTCCTTAAGTACGATGGTCAGAAGCCATTCTTGGCCTTGCTGGAGTTTGGCAGAAAGGTCCAATTGGTAACAGTTACCAATTAAGATGGGGTCACCTGGTGTCATTATCCAGTCTTGCGCCTGTGTAGCAGATAGCACTTACATAATAAAATCACGCAATGTGCCAATGAGTTTCACCAAATAAAAATACTAACCTCACTAGCATACCTTTGGCTCCCATAGGGGTTTTTCATACTGTAGGGCATATGTTAACCTTAAATGACCGGCCACATAGTATTCTTCAAACTCATAAAAAGGTGATATAATGTCATGAAATGTCTGGTTTTCATTCAATACAAAGAAGTGTTTGTACATCTTCAACCTCACTTTCCTGGAACCAGACCTGCACAGTGTAACCGTTGGTGCAGGAAATTTAGAGGGGTCAACATAGGTCTCCAAAAAACGTGTCTCTTTGTTGCTCAGTTTCTTGATGGGACCAGTTACTACCAGCACCAGCAGAGAAAAGAGCAAAGTAAAGTAGACACATTTTGGTAAGATTGTCTTGAGGAGACCTGATTCCATGTCTCTGCCCAAGCATTTATGGCGAAAATAGTGCTTCTTGAATCTCCAAGGTTTTCACACTTATTGTGTCTACGTAATCTCCAGAAAGGGCTTAAATAGTACTCCTAAAAGGGCGCTCGCGCCTTGTTCAGGGCCCGCCCATCATTTACGTAAACGTTTACATAGAGTGCTCTTTCCTCCAACGTCATCTCCATAATTTGTTTGTTCAAGATCCGCCCAAGAGCCGGATGACAATAGCAATTAATGCAAATGCACTTCCCCCCCCCCCCCAAAAAAAGGGCGTGTATTTGTGCTTTTTCTGCAATTACATTTATGTTTCTTTTTAAGCAAAACACTACTGTACTAGTACTAGTATGTACTAGTACAATGCAATCAACGTAGCCCTGCCTTTTTCCGTCTAGCGCTTCTGGCAATGCTGTCATTTGTAACAGAAATTATCTTAGGAAGGGGCCTCCTTGTTGCAAATCTTCCTGGCCTTCTCACCGCAGCATAAGGCTCTTCTGGCCCTCATGCATAAGTCGTAGACTGAGAGGCCCAGCAGAAGCCCAGACAGACCTCCAATGTCGGCCTAGCATTTGCACAAGTAGCCTGTTTTCCTGGCATGTTTTTTTTTTTTCGATTGACCTACCTGAAAGTCTGTGAAGGTGTAGATCTCTTCCTCTCTCAGGTACCTGTGGGCCATTGAATCGTGACAGTGATCACCAAAAACTGATCAACACTCTTCCGGCGCCGGAAACTGCACCTGATGCGGTTCTGGTAATCATAGCGGAGATAGACGATGGTCCTCTTTCTCTCACCAGGCTCGACCTCAAAGATGGACTCGGTCTCCATGTCCATGAACGGGTCCACGTCGTAGAACCTGCAGGAAGAAGGAGTTCACGCTTACTTTGTGCTCGTGTGACAGAAGACAAAGTCAACGAGCACTCGCTTGAAGAGACATTTGCGATGGCAAGAGGTGTCCTTCTTGAAGGTGAGATAGTCCTGCGCCCTGTGGTGGCTGATCCTGTCAATCCTGTCCCGCAGGTCTCCCGCGCCGCACCGGCCGCCCGCCGACATCTCCGCGGTGCAGGCGGGGACGGCGAGGTCCACGTGCTTGTCCACGCACTCCGTCAGTGTGCCGCCGCCGTCGTCGCAGTCGCGCAAGTACTTAACAATCTGCCGGAAGCACGGAAGGTGTGGCTAGTTGAGGTATGCTACGTACGAACTGCAGTACGTACTGTATAGCTATTTGCAATTGGTCTTTGAATTACCCTCGGCTTGGTGTGCAGGGTGTAGGTGTGTCCTTCCTGAAGCACAGTGCCCCTTGTGGTTTCTTGCGACGTGATGCCGGCCAAGAAGTCCTCCCCCTTCTCCCGCAGGAGGAGCATGTAGCCTCCGTGCGCCGAGGAGGTCCCGTTGCCGTCCTCAGTCTCCTGGAAGGCAAGATTCAGTAGCCACGGCTTCCCCGGCGCAATCTTCTCAGAGAGATCCAGGTTGTAGCAGTCCCCGATGAAGAAGGTGTCAGAGTGAGTTGCCCGCCACTCAGAAGGCTGCAGAGGGGGAGGAGGAATCAAATCACAACCTTTTTTTTTTATCGACTTCTGATCGCCACGGCACTGGAACGGCTACCTTTGGTGCCCACAAAGGCTCCACGTAGTAATAAGATGAGTATTCCATGAGGTAGGCGGCCCTGTAGTATTCCCGGAACTGAGAGAATTGTTCGGGGCCGTACTCGTTCGGGTTGGAGCCCAAGTCGCCGCCGTCGTCATCGTTGACCCTGTAAAACTCGTTGTGCAACCTCGACTTTCTCCTTTTGGCCCCCATCTTGCAGATGGTGACCGTCGGCGCGGGGAGCTCCGAAGGGGATCTGGAGGGAACGAGCTTAGTTTGAATGAGAGTTGCTTCTTTTAGCGCATGTCTTGTCACTGTACAACATTAGGTATCACTACTACTACTACTTCTCGCGTGCATACTTGAAATCCTCTCTGTAGGTGGTTTCCCTGCTAGTGAACTTTGTCGTGGGTCCTTGCAGGATGATTCCGACCAGCAGGACGAGCAGGAGGATGTAGACGACCCTCGGGAGTAGCTCGGAGTTCAACTCCATCGTTGCTATAACTACTAGACGGGTTGCCTGACCTCCTCCTCTGAGTAGGCACGCAGTTACGTACAGTACTGGTGTACTGGTGCACCGCAAGTTGACAAAGCGTCACGGAAAGGAAGAACGTCTTATTGACTCTCCTGGCGGGTTAATGTCGGTAAATAAAGTTCTTGGGGCCTACCCTAATGGTTGCACAATACTGCACGCTCCTCTTTATTAGGGTTTCGTTTGAGTGGTCCCTTTCCAGGAATTAAGGAAGCGAGAGAGAGCGTTACGTGAAATTAGATGGTAAATAACATTCTGCATACATGCATAGAGAAATGAGCCGTGAAGAAGGACACCGCTGAAGAGAATGAGGCCTGAGCTCCGCTGCACGTGATACGTAATACACGCCGTCTCAAAAGTTGGCTCTGCAGCCCCTCTCCACGTCCTATCCACGCCTTGCTTAAACCTCTTGGCTGCCTCGTAGATCGACAGTCCCAGGAGGAGGCCGGAGAGACCGCCGACCATTACACACATCTGATCATGCAGGACTATTTTATACGCATAAAGTCCGTGGGGATAAACTTAAAATGCATTATATGATACAGTACAGTAAATGTAGTACAAGTCAGTGATCAACAGCAAGAAGTTTACTACTTGTAAAGACACTACAACTTGGTCATTGTGGTGACTCTAATTTACATTAGGAGTTTACTAGGTAGTATAGAGGAGGTGCACTGTGTATACTGTACATACCAGTACTACATGTAGACTAATTATATGTATTAATTGGTGCTCTTTGTTAACTTGGAGAACCCCTGGTTGACTCTGACAACGATGTCATAGATAGACAGGCCCAGCAGGAGTCCAGAAAGACCACCAATATCAGCTTGAAGGTCTGTCAGGGTGTAGGCATTGACTTCCTGTAGAAACCTGGGATAGGAATAATAATAGACATACATATAATATACTGGTATATTAGTTGAAATGACTGTTGGTAGCGCAGTTCAGAACGGTGCAGTCTTTTGTGCTTAGTTTGTCTCACCTTATCCTTTTGGGAGCAGAATATCGGAAAAATAAGAAGGAGGTGAGAGGTCCAACATTTTCCATAATAGCTCTGGCTTCCATCCTGTTTATTGTCCCCAAATTGTAGAGCCTGCAAGAGTTGTCCAATTTGTAAGTGTACGTAATGTGTGTACGATGTGTGGCGTTGCTACACGAAGTATACCCTACTCTGCACCTTGACAAACATTTTCTCCGGCAGGATGTCTCTTTCACGATAATTTCATAGTCCATGATTCTGTAGTAACCAAGTAGTGTGATGCGCTGTATTTTGTCAGCTTGGTTGCATTTGTTGGCGGCGTGGATTTCTCTGGTGCAGTTGGGAACAATCAAGTCAATATGGTCGTCAACGCACTGTGTCAGTGACAAGTCTTCATTGCAATCTGACATGTATTTGGTTATCTGCAAGATTGCATTTGTAAAATGGCGAGGCTGTAATATTGTAATAAAAAAAGCGTACTTGTGGTGTCACCATAAACCCATAAAACTTTCCTACATCTAGACTCTTGTGACTGGGCTGATCATTGTGGTCAAAGGTGAGTCCAACAAAAAAGTCCTCATCGTGTCCAAAGACAACCATGTATCCGGCATCTCCTGGAGTAGGGACATAGTTTTCTGTTGTATTTCTATCCTCTTGGAGCATAATGGAGAGAGTCCACTCCTGACCAGGTTGGACCCTGGCAGAAAAGTCCAACTGGTAACAGTCACCAAGGAAAACGGCGTCTCCCGGGGCCACGGTCCAGTCTGCCGCCTTTGCCGTAGGAATAAAAACACAGTGCAATAGCTGCTAAACCAAGTCTACCTGCACTACCTCGGTATTCACCTTTGGTTCCCATAGGGGCTCACTGTACTGTAAAGTTGGTCCGTGCCTGAGATCTCCGGCCACATAGTAATTTCTAAACTCATAAAATTGTGGAATTATGTCAAGCAGTGTCTGATTCTCATTCAGTGCAAAGAAATGCTTGTACATCTTTAGTCTGTTCTTCCTGGCGCCTGCCTTGCACAGCGTCATGGTTGGTACAGGAATTTTGGAGGGATCTATGTATGTTTCCAGAAAGCGTGTCTCCATTGTCGCGAGTTTAGTGATGGGGCCGATTATTACCAGCAGCAGGAGGGCTAGCATTAAACTGACGTACATGCACATTGGCAGCATTGGGTGACGCAGACGCGACTCCATGCCTGCTTATGCTTTTGTGGGGAAGAAGTTTCCCTGCAGGTTTTTGAAGAATTCTCCCACAAGTTGTGGAGAGTAGGTTTCCCAAGTCGTGTCAGTAACACAGACGTTGAGTTATTGGAGCCTGTTGGTTAGTCGTCCTTTTTATCTTGTAAAATGATGATGACTCGTTTTGGGGCGAATAATCGGTTCGATTAAACTGCTTTTGATCAAAGTTTTATGGCTTACTGAAGTTGTTTGAAGCGCCTCCGTCCCCTCCCTTCCCACCATTAATCTTCAAAGCAAGAATTGTCAAAGTTCTTGTAGCCCAATTAATCAACGACACAAGTTTTATGCTTCAGCTCGTGTCTTAATTGGCTATAGAAAGTGCAGAGACACGAGTGCCTCATTAAATATTTTTCATGGCTGTGATATCCTCGAAATGTTTATTCTAATATTTTCCCCCCAGATTTGAAATCCTTGAGAAGCTTGAGCACCGCAACTTCACCCTTGACCGATTGAGGGAGATGGACTCGAAGGAAATCGGCACACTCATCCACCATCAGGTAGGCAATTACAAAAATCTGCCCCACAAGTTTAATGCGAAAGTGTTTCTTTCCCTGCAGAGAGCCGGGGGCGACGTGAAGAAAGCCGCCTGGGAGATACCCCTGGTGACAATCGACGCCTCCATCCAGCCCATCACAAGGACCGTCCTCAGGGTCAGGCTCAGCATAAAACCCAACTTCAGGTCGGTTGCTTAGCGTCATGAGCTCGTGCAATAACCTAAAGTTATTATCATTTTACCTGTGAAATCGACATGCGCTTCATCTTCTCCCCAAGGTGGAACGACCGAGTGCACGGCGCCACCTCCGAGCCCTTTTGGGTGTGGGTGGAGGACCCCGAGACGAACCACATCTATCACTCGGAGTACCTCCTGCTGGCCAAGAAGGCTGTGCGCTTGTCCGAGACGCAGGAGCTGGTCTTCACCATCCCCATCTTCGAGCCGCTGCCCACCCAGTACTACGTGCGCGCCATCTCGGACCGCTGGCTGGGCAGCGAGGTATACGAGCCACTCTCGTTCAAGCACCTCATCCTGCCGGAGCGTCACCCGCCGCACACCACCCTGCTCGACCTGGCGCCGCTCCCGACGTCGGTGCTCAAGGACCGCAGGCTGGAGGAGCTCTACCAGTTCAAGCACTTCAACCCCATCCAGACTCAAATCTTTCACACGCTGTACCACACGGACAAGAACGTACTCCTCGGCGCACCCACAGGTGGAAAACAGCATACTGTACTACATGAAAAAGTCAGTCGTTTGGACATTTTCTTAAACTTGGGATGGCGGTTGCAGGATCGGGGAAGACGATAGCAGCGGAGCTGGCCATGTTCAAGGTCTTCCGGGACTACCCGGAAGGCAAGGTGGTGTACATCGCCCCCCTGAAGGCGCTGGTCAGAGAGCGCATGGAGGACTGGAGAGTTAGGCTGGGAGGTACCTACACTGTACACACTCGTGCATACGTAGAGGACATTTATCTTCCCTCTGCACATTCAATACATCCAGGATCTTTTTTTATGAACTTAGGCAAACTTGGGAAGAAGGTAGTTGAGCTGACTGGAGACGTGAGTCCGGACGTGAGGGCCATCCAGGAGTCGAGCGTCATCGTCACCACGCCAGAGAAGTGGGACGGGATTTCGAGATCATGGTGAGTGAAAGAAACTGAGTGCAACTATGTGCATGCAACGTTTATTTTTACTACAAATTTATATTTGGCCAAATGCTACGATAAATGGGTGTTTTGGTCTGTCCCGCCGTGCTTCTTGGTTACCACTCCATCTCGAGCATGACCCCGTCCATGGTGCACTTGCACCTGCTGTAGCCCTTGCCGGGGAGGATGCAGGCAAAGTTGGACTTGCCCAGGATGCCCGAGTAGCACTCGCGGAAGACGGCTGCGAGATTCAGAGTCAGAGAAAACTTTGCAAGAACGAACTTTGCTCAAAAATACTCCAAAATTTTTTGGAGTGATAGAGAGCAATAGAAGAAGCTCACGTTCGGAGGTGGCCTCAGAGTACTCGATGGCCACCACGGCCAGGACGACGAGGAAGAGGAGGAGGTTCTTCATGGTGTTGGTCTGCTTTCTCTCAGAGCTGTCAGAGAATTGCCACGTCCGCCACACTGTTTCACTTTTTATAGGAAGGGAGGGCTAAACCATAATTTTTTTGTGCCTGTTGAAAAAGTGATTAAGAAATAGGAACTCCGGAAATACGATGAAGTCCGCGATTAGCAAGTGGAACGTAACACCAACACCAGGAAACACATTTATTTTTCCTGCGAGTGTGGAACCACTGATAATGACAAAAAAGTAGTTCGTATGCTCCAAATATCAGCTTTTTTTCACAATGATTACAAAGCCTTGGAATTTTCCCATTTTTTTTGTTAATGTTTTTCCACCTTTTTTCCCAGGCAAACTCGCAACTACGTCCGCGCCGTCTCCCTCATTGTCATAGACGAGATCCATCTGCTCGGGGAAGACCGCGGACCCGTCCTAGAGGTGCATTGAATTAAAAAAAATAACATTTCGAGCAATCATGAGAGTAGCGCCAAGGATGTACTACCGTACATTGGGTTGAGTTGGGCATCAGGTCACTCCTTAACTGTAATTTTTTTTAGGAAACAGAATTCATATCTTACTACTACTATGTAACACGCGGCAGGTGATTGTCTCGCGCACCAACTTCATCTCGTCCCACACCTCCCGCGTCCTCCGGGTGGTGGGTCTCTCCACCGCCCTGGCCAACGCCCGCGACCTGGCCGACTGGCTGGGCATCGGCGCCGTGGGCATGTTCAACTTCCGGCCCTCCGTCCGCCCCGTCCCCCTGGAGGTCCACATCTCCGGCTTCCCGGGCAAGCACTACTGCCCCAGGATGGCCACCATGAACAAGCCCGCTTTTCAGGTCTGCTTTTTAATTTTTTTTTTCGCGTGCGTTTTCCCGTATTATGCACTTTTAATTTTTTTTTTTTTCCGCGCGCGTTTTCCCATATATATTGTAGTAATTGCTTTAATTTTGTTTGTTCTCGACGGACAGGCCATCAAGACGCACAGCCCTGACAAGCCGTCCCTGATCTTCGTGGCCTCCCGCCGGCAGACGAGGCTGACGGCCAGCGACCTGGTGGCCTTCCTGGCCGCCGAGGAGAACGCCAAGATGTGGCTACACATGCGCGAGGAGGAGATGGAGGCAGTGGCGAGGAACGTCAGGGACCAGGTAATGGCAGGCGCATTTTTCAATTTCGGGAAAGCAGTTTATGTGTATGATGTTTTGTTGCTACGGCAGAGTCTGAAGCTGTTCCTGGCCTTCGGCATCGGGATGCACCACGCGGGACTAGTGGAGAGGGACCGGAAGACGGTGGAGGAGCTCTTCGTCAACCAGAAGATACAGGTGCTTTGCTGTTGCTACACGGCATTCTCACCTTGGCAACAACACGACCCAATATTAATGCAGTACCAGCATTTGAAGGAATGCATAGTTTGTGATACTGTGGAATAGGAATGCCCCGGAAATAGTAGGTACTGTGCAAAGAAGAAAGAAAATGAGTCGACACAATGCACGATTTGTTTTTTTTTTTAAGTATTACATTTTTTTTTCTTGGGATTTAAAAATGTTCTCAACCTTCCCTGTACCTAGGTGCTGATAGCGACGGCGACGCTGGCCTGGGGAGTCAACTTTCCTGCCCACTTGGTCGTGGTGAAGGGCACCGAGTACTTCGACGGCAAGCTGAAGAGATACGTGGACATGCCCATCACGGACGTGCTGCAGATGATGGGCAGGGCAGGTGGAAAAGGCGGCAAACGAACAAAAAAAGTCACTACTTTATCGCGTCGCAAATTTTTTTGTGTATCGTTTTTTAGGTCGTCCTCAATACGACGATCGCGGCGTCGCCTGCGTCTTTGTACACGACGCCAAGAAGAACTTCTACAAGAAGTTCCTCTACGAGCCCTTCCCCGTCGAATCGAGCCTGCACAAGGTACCGATAGCTTAATTCTCCAGCAATCCCAGAACGCCGACTTGAGCAACAACTTTTCCTCGAGGTCCTGCCTGACCACCTGAACGCCGAGATCGTGGCCGGCACTGTGGCCACCCGACAGGATGCCATGGACTACCTGACGTGGACCTACTTCTTCCGTCGCCTGCTGCAGAACCCGACCTACTACGACCTGGAGGGGGTGGACGAGACGAACCTGAACTGGTACCTCACCTCCATGGTGGACGACACCCTTGGGTCGCTCTTCGACTCCGGCTGCATCGAGGAGAACGAGGAGGACGGCAGTCAGTGCACTTACTCCTAGGATGGATGTCGGTGTAGTACCGGGTGTGTCAGCCTTTGTGCTTTACTTTCCTAGGTCTGGAGTGCACCACCCTTGGTCGCATCGCCTCCTTCTACTACCTGTCCCACGAGACCGTCTCCCTCTTCAGGGAGGGCCTGGGACCCACGACTGACCTGGAGGAGATCCTCAAGCTGCTCTGCGACTGTCACGAGTACGCAGAGCTGCCGGTGAGAGAACGATTTGGCGACCTTTCCAGCTTCTAAATTTTTTCAGGTCCTGCATTTCCCAAACTTTCTTAACTTTTCGTTCTATTGTCTAGGTCCGCCACAACGAGGACTCTGTGAACGGCGAGCTGCAGAAACTGTGCCCCATCTCCCTGGACCCGTTTACCATGGACTCCCCGCACACGAAGGCGCACCTGCTTCTGCAGTCGCACTTCTGCCGGAACCCACTGCCGATGGCCGACTACCACACGGACACCAAGTCGGTGCTGGACCAGGCCATCCGCATCCTTCAGGCCATGGTCGACATCTCTGCCGACTCTGGCTGGCTGGCCACGACCCTGCGCGTGCAGACGCTGCTCCAGATGACCGTGCAGGGCCGGTGGCACCGAGACCCGTCACTGCTCTGCCTGCCCCACGTGGAGGTGGACACTGTGGCCGACGTCAGGCGGGCCGTCGGCAGCGCCAGGAGCGCCAGCGGCGGCGGCGGCGGCAACAAGGCACGGGGAGGAGGAGGAGGAGGCGCAGTCGGGCTGCCTGAACTTGTACACTCAAACGGTGAATAAGGAGACAGAAAAAGTTTCTTTAAATTAAGTGTTTGAAAGAATGTCCTAATATGTGCCGGTATGTACGTAAAACATCCACCCTGTGTACTATACTAGTACCATATCAAGTTTCGTCTCTTGTTTCCTCACTCGTCCAGTCCGCTACGAGACTCTCGCCCGCCCCCTCCGCCGACAGGGCTTCCTGGACGAGCGCCAGATTGAGGAGGCCTTTGACGCCCTGCAGAGGTACCCCAGGATGAGGGCGGAGCTGGAGGTGGCGGACGCAGTCGCCTCCAAGGAGATGGGAGAGGAAGGAGGAGGGGGAGGGGGCGTCAGGGTCGGAGGGAGGAGGAGAGGAGGAGGCGGTGTCGACTGGCTGAAGGTGGGCCCGGACCGTGAGTACACGCTGACGGTCAGGCTGAGGAGGACCAACGCCTACCCGCCCAGGGAGAAGGAGGGCAGGGCGTTCACACCGAAGTGAGGAAGACAAATTTACATGGACAAGTGTTGCCAACTCGCACGTTCCCTACTCCAAAACCAACAAATCTGGCAGTCTATTTGGCTTGCAAAACTTGTTAAATTTATCTGCAGGCCATTTTTTTCTTGAGGAGCTTCTTTACTGCTTGACATGCGGATTTTTGTGCTAGGGGAAATTTTACAATTCTTGGCACATTCTTTTGGGTTAGTTCAATAGGCGCTTTGTTTCCCCCCCCCTTAAGGTTTCCCAAGCCGAAGGATGAGGGTTGGTTCTTGGTCATGGGATGCGTGGACGACGGGGAGCTGCTGGCGCTCAGGAGGATCCCGCCGATAAGGTGAATTTTCCTATGAGAGCTTACAGCTACACAGGGTTTGTATTGAAAATCTCTTGTACGTAGGGGTCGCGGCTCCCAGAGCCACCAGCTGACGTTCTTCACCCCCGAGCGTCGCGGCCGCGTCGTCTACACCTTCTACCTGGTCTCTGATGCCTACCTGGGTCTGGACCAGCAGTTCGAGGTCGGGCTGGACGTCGAGGAGGGCTTCACGCGGCCGTTTGAGGACGCCGAGGATGACGAGGCAAGGCTAGAGCTGCTGCGGCGGGGGAGGGAGGAGATGGAGAAGAGGAAGAAGGGAGGGGGAGGAGGAGGGAAGAACAGGGCTGCTGCCAAGGTGGAAGAAGACTTCGATGCCAGGGATACAGGAGGGGAGGAGCAGCAGCAAGAGGTGCAGAGGAGCTACGAATCGCTAGGAGCAAGGCCGAAGGTCAGGAAGTGAAAAATCATGGTCATGACTGCAAAGTACGTACGTAGTTTGTGATATGGTGGTAATCACGTGTTGGTGCTTTTTTCAATGCGGAAAAATCTATTTTTTTTTAAATATAATTTTCTGTACTTTTTACTGTTTCCGTGATCTGTGAAAAATACAGTATGTGTACCCATTCAGTATTTAAGATTCATTGAGCGAAGAGCGAAGCAATATCGGACAAAGATCTTAGTAAAGTGTGTTGCAAACAACAGCAACAAAAGAAATTCCCGTCTAGAGACCAAAATCGAGAGATTGAAAAAAAAAAATGCCAACTCACTTTATGCTCACTGGTTAGAAAGACAAGAAGAAGGAGAAGAAAAAAAATCTTGTTGAAAGGCGTTCGAGCAGGAGAGGAAGGAGGGAGATAAATCTCTCACCTTTTTCTTTTCCTGCAAAAAAAGAAGCATCTCTCTCCCTCAAGTGAGGGAGGAAGCAAGCACCGTGACCCATCTCCTGGAATTTCTCCTCTCTTTTGTTCCTTCCTTCTTTCCCCTCCCCCCCAGTTCCGTCTTTCCTGCGTGTGTGTGTGCGTGCGTGTCTCTCTCTCCATCCAGAATTTGTCTCCACCAAAGATTTTTCGGCACCAGAAAAATCAGACCCAGTGAGACATACCGGAGGCGGGAGTCGGGGGTCAGGGTCGGGTTGGGTCTGGCGGGACTGGGATCTTTTACAACAACAACAACAACCAAAAATGAATTTGTTGCTGTTGTTTTCCGTCTTTTTTTTCGCCTTCCTGCCTCCGTCGGCGCTTGGGTTCGACGTGGAGGACACGGCCGCCAGGGTGCGCGAGGGCGTCGCCAGGAGGATGGGCAGGACATGTCAGTGTCGAAAACGTAGCGGAGCTGGGAGGGTTTTTTTTGCTTTAAAAAAATGTCCTTTAAACAACTTTTCTCTTTCTGCTAGCTATCAACTGTTCTCACATATTGACGCAGTTTAGTATAAGAAAACATTGAGGTAAAAAAAAAGCAAAATACCCATACAGGCTAGAAATAGATGGCAAAAGTAGTGTGCTTAAATTTAGTCCATCAAGTTTTTTTTTTAAAGAGGCGACCTCAGTTGAGTGTCACCACCTGTTGAAACAGCCTCTCTTTTGCAGTCTCCTTCTTCCAAATCGTCACCTTCCCCAACACGGCCTGCGCGGGGTCCTCTAGCAAGAACGGCACCTGTTACACCAGGTGGACGGTCCTGCCACCGGCGTGTCTGCCTGGTGTTTTATTATATTATTAAATAAAGATTTTTGCTCTAATTTTTTTTTTTGCCAGTGCGGAGTGCACTTCTCGAGGTGGCAGCAACGCTGGGTCCTGCGCCAGCGGATACGGCGTCTGCTGCACCTGTAAGAAGAAAAAGAAATCCTGATATTAAATGCTTATACTGTATATGTACATTAAATCTTTTTTTGTATCTTGTATTTTTTTTTCATGTCTCTCTGTTTATTAAAGTCACTATTCGGTGCGGCGCCACGACGTCGGAAAATTGCACGTACTTCGAGTCGCTGGGGACGGAGGCTGGCGGGTGCGCAGTCACCATCTGCCCGTGCACCTCAAACATTTGTCAGGCAAGGCGGGGATGTTCCCCTCTTTTTTTTGTGTGTGTGAGAGAGAGAGAGAGAGAGCAAGTATACGTAGTACAGTGGACGTCAGTTATAGTACAGTATCTGGTAGTAGATTGAGCTGTCGGCAACTAATAGGAGTTGACTACTAAGATAGCAAAGTAGAATATAGAATGTAGAATGTATAAAATATTGATTTTTAGCTCCGACTGGACTTCAACACGTTTGTAATCACCGGGCCCTCCACCACCACCACCTCCACCTTCAACACGCAGAACGGGAACCCGTCTCAGGTGAGTGCGGAGTGCGAGGGGGGAGGGGGGGGGAGTCTGGCGGGGAGGAACAGGTCGAAGAACCTGACGAGTTGTGCTTGTTCTTCTTGAGCCCGTTCACTTCTGGCTACCCACCTGACGAAAGTTATCAATTTATTTGGGAATTCAAGGGAATTGCGCAAAGACACTTTGAAACAGAGTCCGTCTACTTGTTCCCGTTCCCTTCCAGACCGGCCAGGGCTCCACGGTGGCCACTCAGTGCCTGACGGACACGTTCAGTGTGACCAACCCGAACGGGAACTCGCCCTCCGTCATCTGCGGAACCAACACCGGGGAGCACCGTAAGAACAATTTTTTTTTTCGGATGTACCTACCGTACAAATTACGCACACAATGATTTCCCGGATGATTTCAACACCTTTCTTAATCTTTTTTTTTTTTCAAGTGTACGTTGACTCCAGCAGCGGCTGCAACCAGCTCGCCTTCACCCTGGGCGCCACCGGCTCCAGGTCGTGGAACATCAAGATCTCTCAGTACAACTGCAACTACCCGAACCTGGCCCCGACCGGATGCGACCAGGTCTTGTTCGGCGTTGCCAGCACTAGTCTTTTTCTTGCTGCTGTCGATGTCGCTGCCGCTGTTGCTCTTCTTGTTGCTGCTGCTGTTGCTGCTACTAGTACTGTTTTGTTTTGTTGTTGTTGTTGCTGCTGCCGTTGCTGCTGTTACTGTTGTTGCTTCTACTGCTGTTAGTATGCTGTTAAACTGTTTCTGTCCCGCTGTCCCTTCGTAGTACAACTTCGGCGCCACCACCAACACCGTGCGCTCCTTCAACTACAACGCCGGCAACGGGAACCACCTGGCCAACCAGGACCAGGTCATCTGCGTCAGGTGCGGGGCGGGTCAGTCGATGGTAGCAATACAGTAAAATCCGCCTCAGTGGGAACCCCGCTTAAATTAGACAACTTCATAGAAACTGTACCTAGTAGTATGAGCTGTTCTGCAAATTTTATTCAGACAGTTTTATTAATCGCAGGAGGGAGAGGGGCACCTGCAGGATCTGCTGGTCGGCGGCCAACGCCATCGACGTCATGCTGTCAGGTCAGGCAGAAAGGGAGAACCTGGGACATAGTAACTAGGTAGTACAAATGCCCCTTTGATGGTCTAAAGGCAACGCCGCCACCGCCAACGGTCGCGTGGGCACCTCCTGCTGCGGCTACGGGGCCAACGGGCAGGGCACCAACGGGTACGTGCGGAACACCTCAAGTGTGGGTGTCCAAAAGTAAAAAAAAAAGAAGTGCAATCCACCTTTTGGATTAATCACATTTTTTAACTTAAAGTGAGTTTGACAGTTTCTTCTGGCATTTTTTTCACTCAATTTTTTGAGGGGGACACCACCCAATGACTGTCACCATATGTATCAGGACAAATGATGAAACTCGACTGTCTGCGATCAATTATGAGTTTATGACAAAATTTAAGAGGTTATACACCGGTACAACTCCTCCTCCCCCGTCCCCCTCTCCCCCAGCTACGACTGCGTGATAATCCCGTCGGCGACGCAGCAGGCCAGCACCCAGATGGCCATAGCCGGCGGCAGCGCCTTCTGCGGGAGATCTCAGGGACTCATCAGCAAGACGGCATCCCTGCAGACGCCGAGGACCATCTGCTGTGAGTCAGACCCCATTTAGTCATCAGGGCTACACGCCCAGGTTTTGAGCAATGCACCCAGTCAAACAGGCAAGGTTTGTGGTCCATTCCCTAGAAGTTTGGAATTAGACAAGATTTCCTATTGGCCAAGTTTTGATTAACGGAGTTTGATTGTGATAGTGGTCTGACTTGCAGTTTGGGTGATAGGGGCAGGAGGCACTAAACATTCTCTCTTTTTTTAATACTAGGACAAGCTAGACTGCCTTCATCACCCATTCTGCTCGTGATTATGAACCTCAGTTTTCTGCCTTCTCCTCCCTCCTTTCAGCCCGCCGCGAGCCCTTCCAGCTGCGCTTCATGTCGGACAACTTCGAGTTTGCCAACGAGGCCGCCAACACCGACCGCGGCTTCCAGATCGCTTACATACTCAGCGGGACAAACTGCTGAGCCCAGAGAACCAACTTGAAAATCTTTTACTTACATATAGGTACTCAAGTCGACGGCTTGAAAAACGGATTTTTGTATGACAGCCTCTCTGATTTGTTTTCTCCCGTCAGGTCTCCTGAAAAAGAGATTTTGCAGGATAATAAAATGATTTTTTGAGTATTAGTAGGTGATACCAGTAGCTTTTGATTCACATTGGGAAATGAAACTTTTACGTATACCAGCCTTGGACATTATCCCAACAAAAAAATTCTGATGCCTCTTTGGAAACGCCAGTTTTGCACCAGTTTTGGACATTGTGCCAACAAAAAAAATCTAATGTTCTGAAGACTTTGGAAACGCCAGCTTTGTCAAAACCAAGTCACGTCACTAACTTTGCTCTCCCCGTCGTGGGTCCTCCACAAAGACGAGGAGCGACACGACACGACACCGAGGGAGCGGCTCAAGCAAGCTGAGCTGAGAAAACAACAGAAGGTGCAGAAAGAAAGGAAGGAAAGGAACGAAGGAAGGAAAGGACTCTAGACAGAGGGAAGGTCAGCAAGGTGATGCCTCTGAACGCTATTAATACGGCTTGATCAAGGAGGAAAAAAAATTCTGCAATGGAAAGAGGCCCCGGGGAGCAGGAGGGACCTCCAAGGAGGTCTGAGAGAGGCCGGAATGTTGAAACACCAGAAAGTCAAAGGAGACGGGAAGGCCAACAGGATGATGGCGGAGGAGGAAGGAGAGGAAGCAAGAGGACAAAGGAGAATGCTAGGAAGGCGGTGCTGTCGGCCTTGGAGTCTGTGGATGAGTCGCTGAAGGGGAAGCCAGTTCCTCTGGGGGCCAGGAAGGCCGGATCATTCCTGCTGGGGCTGCACTTGGGGTCATGGCCAGTCAGTAGCATTGTACAGTACCTGGGCAGAAAGGAGGGAAGTGACCAGCACTTCCAGCTGAAGATGCTGACACTTACGTCTGACCTGAGGATGGAAACACAAGATGAGAGGACCGGGAAGATGCTCCTGCATACAGAGAACACTGTGCTCTCCCTGCTGGAAGGAGAGAGTGGAGTAATCAGGAGGAGAGGGTTCTTTACAGAGATGTACCCGCATGAGGAGGAGAGGGGCAAGGGCCACTTCTACTACACGGGCCACAAGAGCAGGCGGGTGGTGCTGGTACTGGACTACCTGGGCTCTGTGGACCAGCTGGCTCCTCCAGGGTTCAGTTTTCCCCCCAGTAGCCAGGCAGCCCTGCTTGCAGCCATGGAGAAGAGTACAGATTTTATTAGCCTGAGGGAATATTTATTGGAGAAGCAGCTCAATGAGGAGGAGGCACTGTCCATCTTCTTCCATGTGGTGGAGGTTGTCAAGCGGCTGCACGACAGGAACATTGTCCACAGGGATCTCAGGTTGAACAACATTGTCCTCCATCGCTACTCGAAGAGAGTGACACTGACCAACTTCTGTTTTGGGCAACATGTTATGACGGACTCCGATACACTCAGCGACCAGAGAGGATACCCCCACTACTTATCACCTGACGTGCTCAGCGGAAAACCATATCAAGTAAATACTTAGACAATTCTTTACCTAACCAGTTCAGGATGGAAGAACTACGCCTTCATTTCATTCATTGTGCAGCCCAAACCATCAGACATGTGGTCCCTTGGGGTGGTGCTCTACATAATGCTGTATGGACAGTTGCCCTTCTACAGCCAAATCTTCCATGAGCACATCCACAAGATCAGCAAGGTGGATTACCACATTCCAGACAACAGCACTGTTTCAGAGAACTCCAAGAGCCTAGTGCAGAGGCTTCTGCTGCTAAACCCAAAGAGCAGGTAGGAGGATGAGTGTTACTACTTATTGTAAGTAACATATTGTAAGCATTTTGTCTGGCTTGGAAGCTAGTAGGAAAGTTATGACTAGAGAGGTGACCTTTACTTGTAAAAAGCAAGGCAAGACATCCTTCAGAGAAAAGTAACACGTCTGTGTGTATTGTATCTTAGATTGACAGCTTCAGAGTTGCTCACCTGCATGGTTCAGACAACCCTTACCTGGCACTCAGTGAGTCCATCCAGGACAGGTTTGCAGGTATAACTGGTTTAATAATATCTTCACTGTGTGTGTTTTACTTTTTTTTAAATTCATTATTTTAGATTGTCCCCAAATTTGGAGGAACAGAGAACAGTTTCAAGTCCCCCAGAAAGGAGAGGGACGGGAACAGTGAGTTGGAGGTGATGCTGAACTGGGTGCGGATCAACAGCCTGAGAGACGAGGATGAGCTGGAGCAGCTGGAAAGGGAGCATGAAGAGGATGCCAGAGAGGAAAAGGTGAGGCTCAGGATGTGGGGGTCGTGTCACCATTGTACCTATTTCCAAAGTAATGGAGGTAAGGGAGAGAGACACCACGCTAGAATTGTTTTATTACGTTTTATAAGGCTAAAGAAATAAATCTGAAAAAAAAAATAACCCTACAATGTTGGGAAGTTTTCACAGGATGCTCATGAGCTCACCAATGAAGAGTTTCAACTAAACGGAGATATGATTTTTCCCAGTTGCGTCAGAACACTCGTAGGAGGTTCTCAAGCACCGGTCAGAGGATGGGGCGCATGCACAGCAGTAAGTTGCGACAGTTGCATCAATAATTGCAACTATTTAATGCATCTTGGTACCTTGACAGACTACGGCATCGGCAGTAAGAGGGAAGATGGTGACGTGGGCTGTGACGACGACGGGAGAAGTCCTGTGATGCTGCTCTCCCACCGGGCACCGCTGTACGCGGCCATAGCGCGGGAGCGGCACCTCCGCTGCAGCCGCGGGGACGGACCCAAGAACAAACGAGTCCGGGCCGCACCGGTTGCGCCGCTTGTGCCGACGCTGCAGCAAGAGGATGCCGTGCTGGACCTCTCCTCTCTTGCCAGACCCAGAAAGAACCCAGGCCATGACATACCCCTCTCTTCTGAGGAATTTCCCAGGCTAGACTCAGAGGAGCTACAGAGGGTGTTTCTGCTGCCGTTGTTTCAGGCGACTACTGGTGCCAGTGCCACTACTATCACGCCAGTCATCCAGAGACCTGCTGAAAGCCAAGGAAACGCTTGGACGGCTCTTTTCCAGAGATGCACCAGTGCAATTCAAGCAGATGATCCGTGAGCTGTGATGCCGTATGCAGTTACAAAAATTCACAAAATTATTAATGTATTGAATTAATCTTTTTGCAGCAACTTTGACTTACTTGACTTACTTGCGAGCATAGATTGGAACTCGGACGGGGGAAGAGAGCAGAGAACTTCACCATCTGCACATCAGCAGGAGCCTTCCAGAGACTTGCCTCAGGAACAGGCTGGGCCACATAGTGTGACAGACCAGCACGAGGATCAACTGACACAAGCACATGCCAATGGTCAGAGGCAGGAACAAGAAGAGGGACAGAGACAGGGACAAGGGCAGGAACAGGGGCAGAGAAACATGGCCTACATTCAACAACAGCGGCAGCAGCAATTGGCCCAGGCCCAATACCAAATTGCAATGAACCTGGCTTATGCCCTGACCCATACCCAGATCTACCTTCAGGACTGGGACAGCTTCCTGTCCCAGTACCTGGCGGAGGCCTACATGCAGGGTTACACTCAGTTCTGGGGGGTGCTGAACAGTATGGACAAGTCCACCTGCCTGAAGACCCTGTTGAGCCTAATGACCAGAGAGCAGGTAGAGTACCTGGACATCTACTTCCCGAACTGGCAGCAAAACCCGGAACCCGCCATGACGTACCTGAACGAGATGGCCACAAGGCACCAGGGTGTGGTTGCGGTCTCGCCGCAGGCTCCTCCAGGCACGGACACGTCAGCGCCGTCGCCTTCCCAGAGCTCCCCTTCCAGAAGAGTGACCACGACCACCGTGGCCACCCGGAGCAGGAGGATTACACCTCCAGCCGCCCCGGCCGCCAGCGGCAGGCGGCGACAACAGCAACAGGGTCGAGGGGATTCAGACGTGGTACAAGTGCCAGCACCAGTAGATGACCAACAGCAGCAGACGCACCAAGAAGACGGACACACCTCATGACTGAATTGATTGGCTGTGAGACGAAGCATTACTTTTTTTTTTATTATCAAGAAATTTTACTACGTACCCGATCTGTACGTAGCGTTGTGCCCTCACAAATAAAATCAATCCGCAGATCACCTTGTTCATGTCTGTCGTGCGTGCCTGTCCGTCCCTTCCTTCCGTCCGCACACTTTTGCCCTTCACCTCAGCACCGGTTTGCCTTTGGGCTGGGTCCCGGAGGCGTAGTAAAGAAAGTAGGGCAGGACGAGGATGTAGACTATGACCGTCTGCAGGGTGTGGGTGGGGAGGGGGGGGGGGAGGCAGGGAGGGCACAGACAAAAGAAATGTTCAGCAATAGGAGGTTAACTTCAGCTGGTGAGCCGTACCTTGGCGACGTAGAAGAGTGCGTCCGTGGCACTCGTTGCTCCGTGCAGGCCGCTGCTCGTCGATGGGCCGGAGGAGGAGGAGGAGGTGGCGGTTGGGGCCAGCGGCAGGTCCGCCAAGGCGGAGGAGGAGGAGGATGAGCGTCGGCGACTCCAGCCGACGAGGGAGGCGCAGAGGACCGCGAGGAACGACCCGGATCCGACTGCGGCGCGGAAGGTGGTGGTGCCGTCGTGGCGCTTCATGGTTGTCTACACATGCGCGCGTACTCACGGAAGAGGGCCCAGTGTTGCTTGACGAACCGCCTCCGCCGCTTCTCCCTCTGCCTCTGGCGCCTCCTCTCCCTGAGGGCCTTGACGGTGCGCTCCAGGACCAGTATCCCTGTTACGGGGGGTCAAGGTCGAAAAGACCGGTACTTCTTACTTTTTTTTTTCAGAGAATGGACATGAAAAGTGTTAATAATAAAAAGTTATTACTTTTGTGGCATATTGATATATAATGCTTGCTATCTTTCCATTTAGGAGAATTATAAAAGGGAAATTACTTCTTGCTGAACATCCCCTGGCATGTTATACTTGCCCAAAGCGGAGATGACAAGAGCAGCCATGGTTATTCCATGAGTATGGAGAAACGAGTTGCCATCACCGCCCAGCACGCCGTCTAAAGTTGGCAAAGGTGGAGGCCTGGGATGGGTCACTTTTACTGTCTCATCTGACATGTTCGACTTGGTAGAAATTTACTTGTTTCTAAATTGAAAGCACCGTGATTTCCCATTTTTTTGTTTTAAAAAAATGCCATGGTACACTCAACGCATGGAAAGGTTAAGTTCTTCAAGTACCTTGGTGGATTGATTCATTTCTCCCAACCTCACCCGTCGGACTTACTTAGGTATTTTGTCCCGGAGGGTCCTGACCTCTTTCACATCCTGGAGATTTGGACAAGGAGAGCCGGGTTTCTCCTTTCACCGACAATTCAAGAGCGTCACTGGCACTAATAGTAACTTTCTAATGCTGGACCACAAATGTATGTAGCTTTTCTGAGCAAGGTTTGTGTTTTTGTCAAAACTCTTGCTG
>JAAUYM010037694.1_pt1 | contig 33492 bp, 43 predicted proteins | sample 7278001 | NCBI WGS metagenome assembly JAAUYM01 (sample SAMN14350224, study PRJNA611818) | marine sediment metagenome | isolation source: surface marine sediment (1.8m) | place: French Polynesia: Moorea | collected 2018-08
ATGAAACTCTTGGTGTCCTAGAGCCCGAAACCCAGAGGGAAGGGAAGGGATTTCCCGCTCAACTGTGCGCTGAGTTGTAGTTCAATTTCGAAAAGTAGCAACAGCGACAGCAGCAACAGTCTGTCTGTAAAGACTTTTTTTTTTCACAGCACCTAAGGTGTGTACGTACATTCTATGTCGTGACAAGAGACAGAAGGTAGCTGTGAGGCAGAACGAAAGACCCAAAAAATTCGGTTTCAAGTGAAGTGGAGTGGGGTGGGGTGGGGAGGGGCGAGGCGAGGCGAGGTGCGGAGGGAGCGAAACAGCCCCTCTGAGTGCTGGATCTGTCGGACCCAAAAATGGAAGAGAGAGTTTATAGTAGTGACAGGGAAAGAAAGGAGAAGACAGAGGGAGAGGAGAAGAGATCTGACTTGAAATGCAGCAGCTAAAAAGAAGGAGTATTTTTTTTCACATGGATGCGGCATAGAGGACGGCAAGGCAATACAGACAGAGCGAGCGAGAAGAAGGGGGAAACATAGGAAAGATTTACTCTTCCTCTCCTCCTTACCACCCACCCACTCCTTTTTACGTCCTGCATCGATTTTCGAACTCGCCTCTCCTCCTCTCTTGGATCGACGCCTCTTGTTCTTGTTCGGCAACTCTTTTCTGTTGGATGCATCCCAAAGCGACCTGTCTGCCTCCCTCCCTGCGTCCACGGCGAAGGATCCAAACACCACATTGCACAACGGCGAAAGGGACTATGCGGCAGGTGGGAGGAGGAGAAAGAAGAAACAAGGAAGACTTCCAATTAGCCATAAAAGCCTTCGCGTCCTCTACCCTTTCCCTCTTCCTCGTCAAGATAAAGCGGATCAGAGTTTTGTTCCTCCAGAAAGATTCCTTGACAAAAAAGCTTCAAGAAAAAAAGTATCATACTACAGTTTCTTTCCCTGTTTTTAAAGCTCTTGTCTGCTTGGAGACTCGACGACACTTTGCTTAATGCTCCTCTCCTCCTACCTCTTCCTCTTCTCTCTTGTGAACGGTAGAGGATAAAAGGGAGGAAAGAGGAACAGTAGCAGGACGCATTTCGTGTAGTGAAGGAAGCGCAGCAAAGAAGGATGAGAGAGGAAAGAAAGAAAGGGGGAGAGGGTCTTCAATTTAACATGAGAGGTTTTTCCTCCCTCTGTCTCTCTTTGCTTTTTTCGGGAGGGGAAAACGCAATTTTCTGCGCCTCCCCAACCAACCAACCGTCAGAAGCAGAAAAAAGAAGTGGGGGAGGAGGAGAAGGGGGCCTGGAGACCAAAAGGAGAGAGAGAGAGAGAGAAAGAGAGAGGCGGAAGTAGGAGGAGATAGAAGAAAAGTGGGAGGGAGAGGCTCTGTCAAGGAGCAAGTCTTGGTTGGTGGATGGAGGATCTCTCCGCAACACAGAGGGGCCACGGTCCCCCAAATGATGCAGCCGACTCCACTCGATCAAAAAAAATCCACCATGCTGACTCAGCCCTTCACAGCTCTTTTGGAGGGAGCAAGTGCTTGCTGAAAGACTTTTTTTGGAAGGTCAAACGAGAACTGCCATCCTTTAAGGCCTCATCCCTCTCCCCCTCTGCCCATCTTGTCCTCAACTCAAAGTGCATCCTGGGAAAAAGTTTGACGAGAAACAGGTGGAGGCGAGAAAGGAAGAGAAATGAGCATAGGAGGTCATTTCTGCCGGCCTGATCAACTCCCGTCTTCTTCTTCTTCTCCATTCCCTTTCTTCTCATTCACCTCTGTGGCACAAGGAAGTTCGATCGCATGACTCGAGTTATTCGACCCACTTCCTTTTCTCCTTTGCCGCCGCAGCAAAAGCGGATAAGGAAGAGAGAAAAAAGATCCTATCTGAACTTCCACTTCTTCCTTCCTATTAGCTGACTGCTTTAGTCGACTTGCGCTGCAGTTGGAAGTATGTGTACTGTACATACACGTACTGTACAGTACTACATGCAAAGAACCTTCGCTGCAAAAAAAGAGTGCTTTCTTCTCGGAAAGAAGTCTCGGTCAAAGACATCCTTTTTCCCTCCAAGAGATTTTACTGTCCTCTGTCTTCCTCCCTTTTTCAGTTCACTCTGACCTTACTACGTATACTAGTAGAAGGCCCTGCTTGTAAAGAAAGGACTGCCAAAAAAACCAAACTAGGAAAGAGAGAAAGAGAGAGAGAGAGAAGAGACTATCTTTCTGTTCGACTGCCAGAATCTTCCTCTTACTTTTCCCTGTCCTCCCTCCGTTTATCGACGGGGCACTTTCCCGCAAATGTTACAAAAACGTCCTCTCTTTCCTCGTTTGTCACTCCCTCTTCTTATAGACTCCTCCTCTTTCCTTGCTCTTAGGTAGTAGTCCGCAAATGGCAACAGCGACGTTAGTACCAAGACTGAGGCGACTTGTTGTACAGCTAAACTTACTACAGATGGGATGGAAAAGGCTTTTTTCTTTCTCCTTTCGCTTCACCGCTCCTTCCTGCCGCCATCTATTTAAAGCGAAACTTAAAATTAACTTTCAGCAGTGCGGCGGAAGGGAGAAAAAGAGAAAAAAGGAGAGGGAAGAAAATTGCCCTGTTGGGTCTCCGCCCACTCTTTCTTTCTTTTCCCCTCCCCCCTTTCCCCAAATTGGCGGTTTTATTCTTGCATCGGACCGCAGAGGGTAAAGGAAAAAAGAAGCAGGGGTGGGAGGGACTCCTCCTTGCCAGTGGGTCAATCCTTTTTTCTTGCCGTCCTCCCCTCTCTGTCTTTTGGCCTCTCCCCTCCGCTCCGACTAGATTTATGGTCAATTAGGCCCCTCTGGATCAGAACTTTGCCCCGCCCCCCTGCCTCCTTCCTTTCGGCCTTCGTCTTCTCTCTCTCCTCCCTCTCTCCTTGCCCTTGTCCCAAGCAAGGAAACAGTCTTCTGTCCGAGAGCGAGGGAGGAGAAAGAGAATTGTCAAAGGGAGAAAACAGAGAAGCCTTGTGTTACTACGCAATGTGTGCTTAACGCGCATATGAAGGCATGAGTTGATAATGGGCCAAATGTGTCACAGGCTGAGTAGATTTAGGTTATGCGAAAGAGGCAAGAGCGAGCGGTCACATGTGCCACGTTTAACCACTATGATTTTGCACGAATACAATTCAATAATTCCATTACCACAGTACGCAAACTACGCATAGATCTTCCGTATGCATGTACGGTACTACTAGTACAAAAGGTTCCAGAAGGAGTGGAAGAGGTGTGAATGCATAATGCCATCCTTTTCCACTTCTCAGCATCTTTCCTCTCCACCCAAGGCTTTCTTCTCCTCGTCCTCTTCTTCTACCTTTTCTCCCTCCATCCCACTATCCTTCTCTGCTGCAGTGCGACTCTGCCATGACCTTTCTCGCCTCACTCAGCCCGCGCTGCCACTCTGCCACTAAGACGAGGAAAAGGAGGGAAAAGGCGCAACACAACACCCCTCCCCTCTCGCCTGCGTCTACTACCGTATGTGGTACACCTTATGTATGTTTCCATTTTTTCGTTCGTTTACCGGTATCTCCTCCTCCCGTTGCACTATTATCATCATCCGCTGCCGCCGCCGACGTCAAGAGCCAAGCATGTCTCATCCTTTGCCTCCATGTACTACTTCTCTCCCTCCTTCCTCCTACCGCTCAGTGGTGAAAGTTGCTTGCGAGTACAACACGCGGAGAAGAAGGAAGCTCCTTCCTTCCTTCCTCGTCTTCCTCTCTACCATAGTAGACCCACTCTGCTTCCTGCTGGCTCGTATGGAAAAGAGCGAGCCAGAAAGTTTGCGTCCCCAGAGGCTTTTCTTCCCCCATATCTTTCTTCTCCTCCCTGCAACAACGAGCAGGTTATTTTTCCAGCCAATCTTTATGTGCATTCTGAAGAGTACTGGTACTTCGTAAATAGTACAAGAAAAAGGGGAGTTTCTCTCATTCTTCTAGAATGTAGCGGATTTGCCCGCATTTTGAGATCGAGAGTTGCGATCCGTTATCAACTAACTAAATGCTGGACCCAACCTCAATGTTCTCCATTTGGCCATACCCAGTAGGAGGAGTGCGGCGGCAAACGCGTAGGGAGGGGGACGGGGGACGGAAATAGGCATAAAACAATAGGACCGTGAAAGGGAGCGACGAAGAAGAGGAGAGAGAAGACAGAGAGAGAGAAGAGATACTTAGAGACAGAAAGCAAAAGGACCCCTCTACTTTCCTCCATTTCCCTCTTTCTTCTCCATTCTTTTCTCTCTCCCTTCCTCCGTTCCCGGCATTAAAGGCAGACTGGACGGGCAAGAAGGGAGAACCAAATGCAGAGAAACGTTGGGAGCAAAGGGCCGAAAATACTTGCCTCACTCAGAAAGGCGATTTTAAAAGAACACACAAGTCGGATACTACGTACTTGTACGGGTAAGAAGACGCAAGTGTCATTGAGCTTACACGCCTGCCAGACAAAGCAACTAAACAAAGAAAGCTTTGTTCGGCCTTCGGGACCAAAGGTTTTCCTGAGCCTTGTGAAGGACACGGACCGCGGAGGAAGGAAGGAAAAACCACCAGTCGAGGAAGGGAGAGAGACTGATGGCTTCGATTTGCCTTATTGATTTTTCTCCTCTCTCCTCCAGAAGAAAGGAAATGAGGAAAAGAGGACACTTTAAATTATGGAGGAGAGGGGAGGGGTGAAAGAATCTCCTTCTACACTATAATGATGAGAATCCCACTTTAAAGCTGCGGGAAAGATTACCTACGATGAAAAGAAGACAAAGTCCCGTGACCTTATCTTATCTTGCACACAGCACACTGGTTCCTTCTCCTTGCCTAATTATTAGTTAAATACTGTTGTGGGACATGAGGTGTCGCAGGAAAGCTCTATCCGCAAACGTGCGTGTGTGTGTTATAAGAGAGAAAGGAAGTGAGTGTCGGGGAGCGTACGTTTGCATATGCACGCTTACGTAAACATTAGATACAGGTACAGCAGAGCTCAGGAATGGCAGAATTAGGCACACGGTTCATTCTTTAGTCCAATCTCTCTCATTTTGCTCACAGCCAGCAGTCTGACAAACCTCGCTGACAAGACACCGAGAAAGAGGGGGATGGGATAGAAGAGAGAGCAAAGGCACACTCAAAAGAGCCGAGACGAGTGACGCGTGCGTTATCAGGACCAACAATCAGTAAGCACTTTGCACCAGAAAAAAGAAAGAGAAGCTTGTTCATGGGCGCAGAGCAGCACACAGGGCAACTGCCAATCAATCCTTGAAGAGAGGGCGGGAAAGGAAACAGTAGTCAGAGAGAAGGAGGGAGGAGGAGGCGGAAGATATGGAAGAGGAAGAAAATTAGAGCCCTCTTCCTCTTGTCTCTGTCAGCCCTCCTGACACCCAGAGTTTAGCCCCCGTCCTTCCCCCATTCGAGCTTAGAAAACAAACATAACTTGCACATATTTGTTAAGAAAGGAGGACGAGGAGGGGACAGAAGATGACCAAATGCTCATATGAGAAGGAGTGTACCAAAAAGATAAGCTAAAGAAACAAAGAATTATTACCATCTAGACAGATAGACTTCCTAGTGTCAGTGTCTTTGCATGTCTCTCATATTATTCTTACACAAATACAAAATTCATTTCTTCTCTACTCCCTAACTCTGGTCACCTTCCTCTCTCCTTCCACTCTAACAGACGAATCTGGAAGGACAGAACGACAGAAGGGAAAGGCCCTTCCCTTCCTTCTTTCTTCCCCATCCCTCTTCCACTCGTTTGCATTCTTCCTCCTCTTCCCTTCGTGCGGGGACCTCTCTTTGCTTGGCAGCAACGGTCCTAGATCAAGAAAGAGAGAGAGAGCGCATAGCATCCGAACAAGAAGCATCTGCGCTAAGGGAATTTATGTCCACTTCTTCCAGCCGCTTACTTGGCACTTGTCTTTCGAGGAAGAGAAGAGGCCATATCGTATAGGTAGTGTACTACGGTATGCCCACTCGCATTTACCAGGGGTTTTTCTTTATTCCGATAATTTCATCTGGTGCTCAGCAAAAGCCACTCGGTACTTATTTTGGTTGACAGGGCAGGACGCCTCATTATGGTTATTATGATGGTCCATGGTGAGAATGCACTGCTGAGTGACGCCCCTTCCCTCCTCACTGTGTGTGTTTATGTGCGTATGGCTTTTTCCCCTCTGTTTCGCTGTGACCTTGGCTTGCTTTTTCTCTGTCCATTTTTCCCATCTTTCAGTTGTCGCAATTAGTGAGTACCTCTTTTGAAAAAAAATCCTTTTATTATTACTGGAGGCTGCAACGCATGAAAAAAACTTTTCTTTTGCGTTCGTCCTCCAACCAGTGCGAAGGAAGCGAAGTTTCTGTGTGAGTGTTCTTCAAGTGGAGTGACTCATTAACGGGTTGTATGTATTTATCGTGAAACGACAATTATCTTTTTTCCCTAGTAGCTACGTAGATTCACAATTCCGAGTACGGCCTCGAGCATCAAGGGAAGGTGATATTTTTAAAACTCTTTTGCGCTAGGACTATAGAGGAAAAGACATTTGGCAACTTTTCTTTGTACGTATAATTAGGAGATAAATTTGTTGTTATCTCCTTTCTCTTCCGGATCCACCAACACGTACCTACGTAGTGTCAAGCGAGGATAGAAGTGTGAGAAGAAATAAAAAAGACGAAGAGAAGAAAATGAGTGTGTAGTAAGTGTGGGAAAGTCGTTGGTGTATCTTGACCGTGCTGGAGGAGTCGAATGTGTTTCGGAAACGACCATTTCAACTTTAGTCCGCTGCCTTGGCCTTCTTCTTCCTCTCTGTCCCTCCTGTTCCTTCTGAACATTGGATCGGTGGTCGAATTTATTGCCCGGGAGAAGAGAAAAAGAGAGCCCGACGGGACTTTCGGTTCTTCAGAAACAAACACGTTTATGAAGTGTGGTACGCATATCAAATGACATGTTCTTCAACCATAAAAAAGTGTTTCAGAATTATTGTTTTTTTAGCACCTGAAGCCAGCAACTTGGAATGTGTGATCAACAAAATTTGTTGCTGCTGACGTTTGTATGCCTTTCAAGGCCGACCCCTATTTAGTGGTTTGCAATTACATGTTTGTTCTATGAAATGTTTTTTTTATTTTTATTTGTTTATTTATTTGTTTTTATTTGTTCTGTAAAATGATCACTTGTCCCGTCGGAAGAAAGAAGGGAGGGAAAGTTGAGTCCATCCGTAATCCAACCCTCCTTTAAGGGGGAAGGGCAAAAGGCACCACTTCAAAGGTCGTCCTTCCTTCTCCTCCTCTGCTTTTCCTGCAGCGACGGCTTAGTGTACAACCGATCCTTCCTTCCCCTTTCGCCAAGTTTGAGATGAAGCAGACGCCACCTCCTCGATTTCACACACTCCAAAGAGACTTCAAGAAGGGGAGGAGGAGGAGGAGAAGGAGGAGGAGAAGGAGGCGGAGGCGGAGGAGGAGGAGGAGGAGGAGGAGGAGGAGGAGGAGGAGGAGGAGGAGGGGATGCCTGGCGCCAGCTCAACTGATTGGTGAGTGGCGCTCCTTCTTCCTCCTCCTCCTCCAATTCCTTGTTCAATCTCTCTTTCTCCTTCCGACAATGGAGCCTTAGGGAGTTGTTTGCTTTCAAACCTCTGCCCGCTTCCTCTTCTTTCAGAACCGTATTTGCAACCAGTCATAAGTAACTGTTCTCTGCTGTAAACATAGGAAGTCCTTGAATTGCTTAGCCACTATTAAGATTATAGGCGTCATTGATCCGGCAACAGCTGTTACTGGCCAAAATCTCCCTCTCACTCTCTACTACGTAGTATAGGTAGTATAGAATCTGGTAGGTGGGCCGAAACTTGGGAAGTTCGCGAGATTGCTTTCTTCCTTCCTTCTTCTGGCTTGCAACCTTGTCTGCTTTGGAGGAGAGGACGGGAACTTTTCACTCTTGGCAGTAAAAAAAAAAGGGAGAGAGGGAGGCGAGAGGATCTCTGTCTTTTAGTGAGGAAGCAAAGGGCGCGTAATGTAAATAAGACAAGAGGCATCGCGAGACTCAGACGAAACAACAAAGTCAGTAAGCGAGAGAAGTGCCAGCGAGAAGGGAAAGGGGGAGGAGGTGAAAAAAGTTTTACGACAGCGTTTCTCTCCCCCTTGTTTGGATACCCTCCGTTCTCCCACCCACCTCATCGAAGGAAAGGAGGAAGGAAACAGAGAAAGGCGGAAGGAGGAAGGAGGATCACGCTAGACGGAGGAAAGAAGGAAGGGGGACAACTTACAAGATACAAGGCTGCTTAAAAAAGGATCTTTAACCCGTGCTAACACTGTGTACTAAAACAGCAGACACAACCTCTTTACAGGTGAAGGTACAATGTAGTGTATGTACAAGGCGGAGTAAGTCTCACATCGTCCTTCCAACAGAGATAAAGGAGAACTTTGGAGGAGAATGTTGGAAGAGCTAGCAGGAAGAGGGAAAAAAGAAAATGGAGAGAGGAAGAGAGGTTTTTTCTCTTCTCTCTCTTTCTCTTTCCCTCCAAAGAAAACGAATCAGCAAGGGAAACATAGAGAGTTCCATCCTCTTTTTTGCACTCTGCCTTTTTCTTCTCCCACTTTTCGTGTCGGAACGAATGGGATCAAGGTGAAAGAAAAAGGGGGAAGGGGGATGAAAGAAAGACGACCGGAGATATCTGCATGTCACTATGGAAGGAGGCAGAAGAGGAAAAGAAAGGGAGGAAAGAAGCCACCTGTGTGAAAGACAAAAATGACTTTTATTTCGAGGGAAAGAAAAGAAAACGTAGTGCAATTCTTGTTCTCAGAGAAAAAGTACCTCTTGTCATACAGCCTTCTTTAGACGTTGTTTCCACTCAGACCTGTCCCTCCTCTTTTTTCTTTCCCCCCGCGGACAAAGAGAGGGGGAGCTTATTAAGCCCAAGTAGGAGCTGCTTCTTGCCCTTCTTCTTTCTTCTCCTTTCCCTTCCTCCTTTCCCAGCCCTTTTCGACAGACTCCATCCAATGGAAGTTGCTCCTCCCCTCTTTATCACCACCAGGACGGTAAACAAGCACAGTATTTTCTCCCCTCCCTTCTCTCGTGGTTTGTTTCTTTTCCGCCTCCCTGTGTGCTTTTTATGTCACTCAGACTTTGCCTTACAAAAAAGTGAACCCCCCGAAGAACCTGGAGAACAAAAACTTGAACGTAAATCCGACAGATTTGATCACATCATACAGATTATGCCCTATGTATATAAAAGTGCATCCAGATGCTGTCCTGTCTCTTAGGAACGGCGTTGCCACAGAGCGTCCTAGTAGGTCTTCTAAAAGTGTACATGATGGGTAAGGGAAAGAGACCTCTCTCTTCTCTCCAGTTCCATTCCCGTCTTCTCCTTCTTCTAGCTATGGACACACAACCACTCACCCTCTCCCTCTCCAAACCCACCGAGCTAGGTGGGGCAGCAGGATCTCCCTTCCCCCCTTTTCCCATGGAGAAGAAGAAGGAGGAGGAGGACATGGTCACCTTGCTAACAGCGTCGTTCGCGGGATTAGCTTGACGAAGCGGAGAGAAGAGAGAGAGAAAGAGAGAGAGAGAAGAGAAGAGAAGGAAAGCAAGAAGAAGTGTCCACACCAACTACCAAGCAGACACATTGAGAGAAATAAAGGGAGACATTGTTGTAGTATTGTACTGCAATCTATTTTTAGCATAGTGTCATCTGGTGCTGTGTGTCCAACCCTCGATTTTGGAATGTCAGGACACGTTAGGGGGCACCTCTGTCAAGGGAAACTGCTTAATTTCATCGCAACATTTTTCGTCTCGCAGTAAAAGCAGATATTTATTTTCTTCTTTAAATTTGTTAAATGTTTTCTAACGTATTGAATGGGCAAGGACCATAGTAGTATAACAGTTTTTTTCTGAGACGCCCTATTCCTATACTTGTCTCTTATCATCGTTTTCTCTGCTCTTTCTCGTGTACACATGCACATTACGTGTGGAAAGCATGTAACAAGGGAGGAAGGCCTCTTTATGCACTTTACAGTGGTGGAACAATTAGGCGCGGCATTCTCTTCTTCCATCATCATCTTCACGCGCTCACACGCCACGCCACAAAGAGGCTTATTCGCACCAAGCGACAAACAAGAAGATCCAGGTTATTGCGACGCCCATTGTACATGTACTACAAAAGTGGGGCGCGAAAGGAAGAAAGAAAAAGAAAGGTGGAGAACCCACAACTGCTCTTTATGGAGGGAGCTTATCGGTGGTTGTTGTTGGGGAGAGGAGGAGGACGCAACTCCCAGCTACGCCCATGCATCGATCATATACTATAGTAAAGAAGTCTAGTATTCGTACTAGTGTGGCACAGCCAATCGTGGACTGTGAATGAACATGTACAACTTCAGTGTGAATCTCAAATGTCCACATTCAGCCTTCAACATAGCCTCCAGCCTGGGCCTAAAGGTGGCACGCATCTTCTTGAAAATCCTCCGACGTCTTGGCCCACTCCTTCTCCACAGAGGGATTCAGAACATAAACACTGGGGTGGAGAAAGGAACAGGCCTTATTCTCAACATTGCCCCAGATCACAAGGTTGAACAACCTTGTAATCTGGTGGGTTGAGGTGTGTAATAATGGCCAGATCGTCATTGATCCCCTTCACCAGCATCCTCATGTTGGTGGTGCCATTGACTGCCATGCCCATCAGGAACTCCTCTGACCTGATCTTGTTAAGCCCACCATTCCCAGGCTTTCTGGCAAGACCCTCGCCACCACAAATGAGCTTCTTGGAGCCTCACTACATGCAGAAAATTTTACAGAATAAAATATTTACAGGCATTTTTGTACCAGTCCTTGATTCGCTGTGCCACACTGTAGTACTGTACTGTACTACATATGTACACAGTGCTACGGTACATGTGCACATATGTGTTCGTTGATACGCTTGTCACTTCGTCATCCAGACGAGTAGCAAAATGTCGATGCAAGCTGTTACTGCTACAGTGAAACTCGGTAAATTGGTAAATTTTTAATGTATTGAATCCATTCAGATAATTGGGAAAAGCCAATTTTCTAACCTCAACGACTCGGATATTTTTCTGACCAAGTTTCTTAGTTCAGATGCAATAAAAGTTAATAAGCAAAAAAATTCTTATCTTCTCAATTATACCCACTAGTGAATACGCAAGATAGTGAATTCAGCCCAGAGGTCAAAACGAAAAACTCAGATAATTGGGAAATTGGGCGATTTCCCAACTTATCCAAGTCTCGATTTTCCAAGTTCGACTGTACTACGTATGCCTTTTTCTTAATTGCTTCTCCTGTTCTGTCAGAGCAGAAAAGGAGGAGAGAGGAGAGTGTGCGGCGTGGCCTCATTATCATTTATAGGGAGAACACACACACACACCCCACACACACATGCCTATTACATAGTAGTAGTAGCAGCAGCATAGCGGCATGCGCACATACTTTTCTGTCCAAAAAAATTCTCATCATCCAGTCGCAGCCCGCCGCAACCGTGATGGCGGCTGCGGCGGCGGCGGCGGCGATGGTGCTCCTCCACCATCCTCCCAGAAAAATCCCTTTTTTGCTCGTTCTACGATTGTTGCATCGACTTTTTCGACTCGAACTGTAAAAGAAGCGACGACGGAAACATTCCTTGTGGCTTCCTTCCCCCCTTCTCCTCCGCCACCTTCCTCCCTCCTTTCGCCAAATGTTTACTGCGCCGATGGGACTTTCGTGTCTTTCTGCTCCTCCTTCTTCCTTTCTTTCACCTTGTAAGGCCAACGACAGCTCGATAAATAATGGATCGCACTTTCTTTGCCTTCTTTTTCTCCTCTCCTCTCCTCTCCTCTCCTCCCCCCGCCCCCGTCTTCGTACTACTGGTGCTAGTAGTACAACACGTTGTGTTTGTCCAAACGCGAGCTGTGGCTGTCACTGCCTGACTAACCCGCTGGGAAACTCTCTCTCTGTGCCATATCCCTTTCGAAGAGAAGAAAATATTGATTTTCCAATACGTCTTTTTCTCTACCCTTCCCCTCTGCGGTTAAAAATACCTTCTGGGAGAAGCCGGATTTTGGCTCTTTTTAAAATGCATTGTCGCAAAAAAAGGAAGAACTGGCCAAACTTCAATAAAGGCCATCTAGATAATTGAAAAAAGAACAGAATGCGTGACGCAAGCTAGTACCACAGTTCTTTCCTTTGCTTGGTTGTTTTTTTTTTCACCAAAGGAATGAAGGGAGGAGGAAGTGGGATACGGCAGAGGCCGAAATCAATTTTGGGAATCGCTGCCACGGTCCACTTAGTTTTCCCGTCTCTCTCTCTCATTCTCTGTCTGACGCCAGAAGGGGGAGAAGAAATTTTCACTTCCTCTTCCCATTTGAAGGTTTTTTTCCCCTTCCTCGGAAGGAGAGAAAAGAGAAATCTTCTTCTTCCTCCTCCTCTTTCCTCGAGCGGAAAGCATCCCTTTCTTCCTCTTAACGAGGGAGGGGACGTGAGAAGGGGAAAAGGCATCGGGCACTATAACAGCGCAGCACCCGTCAAACGGTCCATTGCGCAAGCGACGGTGGAAGAAAGGGAAGAGGAGGGGGAGGGAGGAGGCGCGCGCAGTGCAACGCAGGCATGATTTGTCTGCTTCTACTGTACCTACGTACCTATAGGGGAGGGAAGGAAGGGCATCACATAGCTACTGGTATGTACTACAGTGTCGCTGTGTACTTGACTGTGCAGCACGGAGTGCACAGGATGAGAATATTGGCGGGTGAGACGAGAAGAAAACGCAATTTATTGAGAGCAAAATTTTCTATTTTCCCCTTCTTTTTTCCCAACCCTACTGGCCGAAAAAGCATAAGAGTTATGCTTTCATGTGTCATGCGTTGTACCTACTATTGTATGTCCTAATCTTAAGTGGCATAAAAAGAAATTCGTCTGCATCCAAAAGCATATTGTCTCTTACCTGTCATGGGATCCATCATATCACCTGGAGGAGGCCACGGCCTCGGTGGGCCTCTCGGAGGAGGAGGCCCAGGTCCCCCTGGCCGAGGACCCATGCCGGGCCTAGGGCCGCGCATTCTCGGACCCGGCGGACCTCTGGGGCTCCTTAGACCCATGGGACCACGAGGGCCATGAGGGCCTCTGGGCCTTATCCCCCTCGGCCCTCTTGGGCTCTGAGGAAACGGTCCACCTGGACCAGGGCGAACAGGAGGGCCACTTGCAGGGGCACCTGGAGGACCACCGGGAGGGACTATTTGATCCTGTGGTGGTCCAGGTGGCCTTGATCCAAGGACAGGACCCGGAGGAGGCTGAACTTGCTGCACTGGAGCGGCCATAGGGCCTGCTTGAGCACCGGTCACAGGAACAGCTCCTGTTTGATCTACAGGAGGGCCACTAATTTGGCCAGGAACTGGCCCACTTGGAGGAACACTCATTTGAGCACTCTGAGGACCACCCATCTGAACTTGAGGGGGACCTTGTTGTTGTAGACCACTTTGTGCACTGGTCACTGGCGGCACTGCCATCTGATCTTGTTGTGGTGGCAAGGCCATACCCGTGTTGGGATCAATCATTGGAGCTGCTCCAGGTGGTGCACCCATTTGTCCAGGTGGTACGCCCATATGATCAGGACCTGCCATTGGCATTCCCTGCGCCATCTGACTTCCGTCCATAGGACCGCCCATTGGTCCACCCATTTGTCCAGGATCCATGTGTCCACCAGGAGGGCCTTGTGGTGGAAAGCCGAGGTCGGGTTGTTGTTGCTGCTGCTGCACATCGACCGGCGGCTGCGGCTGCAAATCCTGCATTGGAGGCTGCTGCTGCTGCATTATTGGATCTGGCTGCATGGGTGGCACCGGCTGGGAAGGAGTCGGCTGAGGCGGAGGCTGCTGAACAGGAGCAGGTGGAGGGACCTGCTGCTGTTGGGGAGGCGGCGGCTGCGGAGCAATCTGTTGTGGCGGCGGTTGTGCCACAGGTACAGGCTTTGGTGCTGGCGGCTGCATCTTGGGAGCCGCTGGTTTCGGCGCCACTGGCGCCGCCGCTGCCGGCGCAGCTGGCTTCGGAGCAGCGGGCGCTCCTGCTGCGGCCATTCCCTGCTCTGCCACCGCGGACACCTGGGTGGCCGCGGTCTCTGCCGTCTTGGCCGCGACGTCCACCGCCTTCTCCGCCGCTTTGGCCGCCTCGTTGGCCACGTTGCTGGCGGCGCTCATGGCCGAGCTGGCCATTTTCGACAGGTTGAAACCGAAAGGCATCTTGAAGCTTTTCTTTGTTCACGCTCTGTCAGAAGCTGGGAATCAAATTACGCTGGTGCGCGCGTAGTGTAGGCAAGCGGGTTGTTGTCCCCGCTGTGCCTGAAGGGGCTGTTTGCAAGCATCTTTGTCTTCCACTTGCCGGAGAATGACATATTTCGAAGATGAGGGAGAGAGGGAGGATCCCTCGCCCTCATCTTCCTGTCTCCCCCGAAAGCTGCTCTGTTTGTTCAGTCAGAGAGCGCTTCTTGGATTTCCGCCTGACCCACCGAGGGTACACGACGGATTTTGTTTTCTCGGAGGGGCGGCAGGATGGGACAGTCTTCCTGTCTGTCGCCCGACCAAACAAAAATGGGCCGGTTCACATCTTCTCTCGACTTCCTTCGCAGTTCGTTCCTGATAAGGACCACCACATCCACAACTTGTCAACATGGCGGATGTGACCTCGAATGGCGGATTGCAGACTCCTCCCCTCTCCTTTCTTTTTAAGTGTTGTTGACCTCTTCATTTTTCTCTTCTTATGTTTTTCTCACTTCTGTTTCGGATTAAAAGTTCCTTTCTTCTCAACAGTCTCTCTTTCTCTCTAAGTGCTAAGTGAACGCCTTACCGTGTGTGTTTCAACAATTCGTTATTTCTCGTTTGTTTTTAACAATGGTTTTTTCTCTTTGTTTTGCCTCTTGAACGACGAAAATTTCCAACTGGTATAGTATTCGTAGTCTCTGAAGAACTTGAACGAACGTAACGGGAGATGCTTCTATCGTGGAGGAGAGTATGTATATGGTAAGTAGTAGTATTTGGGAAATAGAGATTATTAGTGTAGTAGAAAGTAGACTCTGCAATATAGTAAAAATGGACGTCTGGAGAGAGTAGGGGGAGGGGGTTAGAGGAGCAAAAGATTGGAGTAAGTTGGTACTGGGGAGATATCTATATCTTCTTGCTTGGTGAGTTCTTCTCGCTGTTGCAGACCAGTGTTGATGAGGCCTTAAGGTCGTCGGAAAGCTTAGTGCAAGGGTGGCCTTAGCGGACCCCGTTTGGAGGGGTGGCGCCAAAAGTGAAGCTTTTTAAAGAGGGGGCAAGAAGGATCCATTTCCTTTTCCTCCTCCTCCTCCTACTACTTCCGCGACCCAGCGGCCACCATCCATCATCCTTCTTTCTTTCACGGCGCTCTGAACACGCGGGAACACGTCAGAGTCTCTCCTCCTCCTCCACTCTGATCCATCCTCTCTCTCCTCCCTCCATCCGAGGAACCGCAGATCAACGTCCTCCCTCCTTGAATGCGCACTTGCAGTAAATGTTGCTCACTCGCACAGCCTGGAGACCCCGAGTGTCACCAACACCTCATCAACCCGTCATCATCACTTGGGCAAGGAGGAAGGAAGAGACGGAGAAGAGGTAGGAGGAGGAGATGGAGACGGTGGTGCCCAAGGCGAAGGCGACCACCCTCGCCCTTTCCTCTCTTTCCTCTTTGTCCTCTTCCTCATCCACCTCCTCCTCCTCCTTCTTGTTGTTCTCCTCCTTCTCCCGCTTCTTCTTACCTTCCGACGCGAGCAACACGACTCTGGTTGTTCATGCAAAGTGCTTGATTGGTTGAGTGCGCCCCCCCTCCGCCGCCCGCGCTCGCTTCTCTCTCTCTCACACTTCTGCACTGCGATCGACGATTCTCCTCCTCCTCCTTCGTTTGTCCACACGCCTGCAGCAGCGGCGGCTCACGCAGAACTGAGTGGTGAGCAGCCTTCAACTTCCCCCCCCTCCCTTCCTCCCTTCTCCGAGGCATGAAAGGAGTCTCTCCTCTCCTCTACCTACCTCTGCCTCTTCTCCTCACTCCAGCACCCTTTGCAGCAACCAGCTTTGGCACAGACAGGGCCAGCTGGGCAGCAAAAGCAGAGGCTGAAAAGGTTCTTTTTCTCTCCCCTCCTCCCCTCCTCTTTCTCCCTTGGTGGAGGCATGGCCTGTTCACTCTGGTTGACGGCGAGACTGTTTGGCCAGGGCGAGAGAGAGAGCATATAAGGCAGCCAAGTGTCCCTTCTTCGCACGTGGTACCCCAGAAGTGGTGGGTGGCTCTCTTCTTCTTCCCTCGGCCGCATAGAACCAAAAAAGCCTGGTTGCTCCTTCCCCCTCTCTCCCTCCTTCTATTAGTCCCTCCATCCAGCTGCTGCTTCTGCTGCTGCCCTTCTCCTTCTCCTCCTGCTTCTGCTGGTGCTTTCCCCTCTCCCTTCCAAAGGGTGGGCAGTGCAGGCGGGCGCGGACTGAGCCGACCTTTCTTTTTTTTCCCAGCTGGTTTCTCCTACTCCTCCACTTTCTCTGCGTCCTTGCAAAGGGGAGAAAGCGAGAGTGAAGGGAAGAGACTCCTGCGGGGAAGGGGAGAAGGACGGAAAAACGGGCTTGGTTTTCCTTCCTCCTTCCCTCCGCCCTCTCCATTCCCTTCGCCTCCAGAAGGCTTTCTACTCCGAAGCCAGAAGGCAAAATGAGAGAGGAGGGGAACAGAGAGAGAGGGGAGAGGGATGGAGGGCTGATTCGCGGCCGCCTCCGGTGTAGTAAGGCATATCGTGGAGAGGAAGGAGGGTGCTGCGGCTGCAATCCCATTCCCGTCTTCTCTTCTCTTCTTCCCTCTCTCCTCTCGCAATGTGGGCTTTTTTTAACTCCTCTTTCTCCTTCTCTTGGTTGGTCGGTCGTCCCCCTTCCTCTCGTTGCTGCATGAGAGGGCTCTACTTCGAACAAGAAGAAGGGAGGAGCGCAGACGCGGGGCACCGAAAGGGAGGCAGAGGAGGGCAGAGGAGGAAGAGGGGGAGGAGGCTCTGGCAGGAAAAAGAGAAAGGGGCAAAGGGGAGAGGGAAGGGGGAATCGGGCACAGACCAAGAAGAAGAAGAACGCTTCACTTTGCCGCTATCAAATTTTTCCTCCTCCTCCTTTTCCTCTTTCTTTCCCTCCCCCTTTCCTTTCTCGGTGGAAGAAAAAAAGCCAAGCACCCCCTTTTCCCTATTCAGTCGGACAAGAGAGGAAAAACGGTGGGAGGGAGAGAGCGAGAGAGCAGGAGAGTAAAGGGGTAGGAGAGGATGGCGAATAAACGCTGCTGATGGCGTCTCTCTTTCTCCCTGCATGAGGCCTGGTCTGGGCCTTTTCTTCTCTCCAGCTTATCTCACATTCATGCTGTGCAGTCGTGTTTGCAATTTTTTGTCTTTGGAACCCTCAGTAAGAAAGAAGGTAAGAGAGGCGCTTTTCGTGATTGGCAGGGAGAAATGCAAGGTTTTTCTTGACAAAGCTTAACAATCGAGGCAAGACCCCATAAACTTGCTTTATAACTATGATGGGAGAAAGTACGTACCTACGTAGTGGGAAAGCATTTCCCCGATTGAAGCCATATTTTCCCGGAGAGGAGAAATGGAATGGGTAGAGAAAAGTAAGAACAACGACTTTTCAGTGATTCGTCAGCTCTTTACTTTTTTTTCTCTCCTACTCCCCCCTTCTTGAAGTGCGCTCACAAACTTTTCGGGCTAAAAAATGATCCCTACTTAGGAGAGAGAGGAGAAGGTTCCTCCTCTTCTTCTGTCCCCGCCTCTTCCTCCTCCTTCTCCTGCGAAACAAGCCAGGAAGGAGTGACTGTTGCTCGGGAAGACAAACACAGTCAGTCTCTTTCCTCTCTGTCTTCCGTGCGTTCGCGAAATACCACTATGGGGGGAGAAGGAGAGATAGACGAGGGAAATGGTAGCATGGCACACAGTAGAGGGAGTCATCGCACGGAAGGAGAAAGAGACAGAGGAAGCAGAGGAAGAGTTCTAGCAGCTTTGGCTCAATTTGGCCTGCCTGTTGTTGGAGGTGGGTGGTTGGTTGGTTGGTGGACGATATTGGAGTTGGTGGAAAGAGGAGGACGGGGGAGGGGAGGCCTGGGAGAGAGAGAGAGAGAGAAAGGCAATGCGTACGTACCAACCGACCAACCAACCCCACTCAGAGGAGATGAGGAAGACGAGGAGGAGGAGGAGGAGGAGGAAAAGACTGCAGCAGCTCGCTCACTCCACTCGCGTTCTTACGGATGGGAGGGAAAAAAGTAAAGACGCATCGAAAAACTTGATGCTGATGATGATGGCGGCGCCAGCAGCAGCTGCAGCACTTTTTCTCTATCAGAATAGCCTTGTTAAATGTACTTAGAAAAAAATGTGTTCAGAGGTAACAGAGTAGCAAGCGTAAAATCATTACACAGAGTAGTAGTATGCATTGCGGGTAAGCAATACTACGACGGCTGTCTCACGAAGAAGTTCACAACATCAATTTCTCAGAAACTACAGTAAACACAAAAAAGTTGTGTTTTTTTTGCTAACTAACATTTCCCCACCTTGGTAATATACATGTGTCGCATCTCTTGGTCCATGATTGAAAGCAATTCAAGGGACCAATTAACAGCTGTCATGAGCTGTGGCAAGCCTAGAAGCAGCAAAGTCCTTTTTCAGTTGGGGAACCAAAAAAGTCACGAGGGGCCACATCTGGGGAGGATATCCAAGTAACTTGAATCCTTTCTTCACCATTTTTTTCTAATGACAAAGACAGCCGCGACATCGGCTTTGTGAACCCTCGTACATATGAATACTGTACAAGTACAAGTACTCCGCGAGCGAAGAAAGCTTCTTCCCCGGAGGTATGAGAAAATTAAGCAACAAATCCACCTAGTATAAGCGCCATCATCATTCATATATTTCTCAATCAAACTTGTCTCTCTGAACCCTATGAGCTTTCCTTCAACTACTCGTACCTACCTACTACGGTACGTACCTTCCGCAAGTCATGCACCCAGAGAGAGTTCACTCTGCAGGAAAATAGAGTGGCCAGCTTTTCATTTGGCGATTGACAATTGTACCTACATACTACATACTACTACGACAGTACACCATTCTCTTCTCTGTTCAGGTGATGCCTAATCGGACTTTACAGTGCAGTTTCTCCTTGTTTCCCTGCCCTGTCCCTCAATCCATCTGCCTGGATGGAGCGTGAGGTGAAAGGGGTGAACGAAGGAGCTAGAGTAGAGGAGGAGGGGTTGGAAATAAATATTAATGATCCGAGGAGGATGCTGAGCATACTAGAACCACGAACCAACCGCTCCACGAACATACTAGGCCAAGACACAGCACAGAGGCAAGGAGGAAGGAAGAAGAGAGAAAATCATGGTGGCCTCACCGAACGAGAAAGAAAGAGAGAGAAAAGAAAGGCAAAAGGAGAATCCTGAAAGGATTGATGCTGCTTCAGCCGACCCGACCTTTTCCCCTCCTCCTTTTTCTCATTTCCCCCTTTTCTCTCCTTCTACCCCCTTTTTTTGCTCGATACAGGCCATGAATATTATTACAACAGCATTATCGAGAAAGGGAGAAAATCGATTGACAAGCACAGAAAATGGAGAGTATTTTTTTTGCCATCGAAGCAGACTGTTCTTCCTTAACTTCGCTGATGCGGAATTTGGAGGAAGATCCATCATAAGTGTCATATTGGGCATTGAAAGACGCGACAATTACTGCACAACAAGCGTTGAAACTCTAGACACCGACAGAAGAGATTCCCAGACAGAGAGGGAGAGATGAGTTACTGACCCACAATGTAAAAAAGGGACAGTTGCATTCCGTCCCAAAGGACTTGTCAGTACAGCCCTGTCGGCGGATTCGGCTGGGACGGCGAAGAGGGGATTGTGCTCAAGCATCATGTGTTGTGTGCAATTGGCATACTACCACCAACCGCTCCAATGCCTGCATCTTCCCTCTTCCTTTTTCCGCTCTCCTCCTGGGGCCATTTATCATTTCTCTCCTCCTCTTTCCCTCCAGCTCCCACAGCCTCCCTTTCTTTCTTTTTTCTACTGGCCGATACCAAAAAGCCGGAAGGAAAAATAAAGATAACCGATAAAAGCAATTTCGCACTTGGACTCTCTTTTGCCACTGCGTTTTCCTTCGCTGGAAGGTAAAAGTGAATGATCAGTGAGCATCATAGTGGCACCACTGAGTCCATCCAAGCTGGGGGGGTATCTTTTCCACAGGTGATATCAGTGTGACGGCGTGTGTGCCTAACTAGTAGTGCCACTGCTGTCCTTTTCAGCATCCTTTGCTTACACGTCGTAAGTGAATCACCAAACCCTCTTCGCACAAGCAATTCCCGTGAACATGGAGGGAAGAGGCAGAGAGGAGGTGAGAAGGCTGCGTGTCTCCCAGGTCGTGTTTCATCATGTTGGCTACACAGGAAGAAGACAAATCGCTCGCGCGCCCCCCTCCCCTCCTTCCTTTTTCCACCAGCAAACCTCATTGATTGAAAAAGTGAAAAATGAACCGCGGTGGAGGGAGAAGGGGAACACTGAAATACGTAGGGAGGGAGAGAAGGCGGGTCTGAGAGAAAGAGCAAAGGAGAAAATGCACCGAGCGAGTCGGAAAGGAAAAAAAAAATATTGTCCCCTGGGAACGATGGCAGAAACATTCAAACCTCGATCAGGGCAAAGGGAGGGCAGGATTTTATGAGGTCGTGCTTACATCATCATCAATCAGTTCCCCCTCCTTTCTTATTGTTATTCCTTTTCCGTACAGGGAAAAAAGAGGAAATTTCTGCCCAAGTTCTTAAACCCTTTGTTAAACTAAGATAAAGAGATGAAAGGAAGGAAGGTCCGTCAAGACACGACGTCAAATCGACAAGAGTCCCTTTTTTTCTCCCATCCCCTCTTTGTTCGTTCACTCGTCGTTGGCTCGTTTTCCTTTCTTCTCTTCTGTCTCTCTCCCTCAGTCTCCACTTTCCATACGAGGCACCACCTACAGTACTGTACTACAAGGCAGATCTACAAGAGGAATGAGAGAGGGGCAAGAAAGAAGAGAGGGGGAGAGGTGAAAAAGACGAGAAGAGGGAAAAGAAGGAGACACACACACACACGTACCAGAAGAGGCAGAGAAGAGGATGAACCTGGCTGCGGTCGTGGTGGTGGCGGAGGTGGCAGCGCCTTTGGGGAGGGACGGAGGGAGGGAGAAAGAGGCGGAGAAAGGGAGAAGAGACAAAACTGAGAGACGGAGAAGACAGTTTATGGAGGAAATGTGGGTGAGAAGAGAAAGAGAATAGAGAATAAAAAGCAAAAGTAAGGGGAGGAGAGAAAGAAGGATAAGGAGGCTGTTATGTTCTTTTAAGTTTTCCTTCTTTTTCTCTCTCGAGTGGAAAATCTGAATGAGGAATCTCTTCCGAGATTGTGTCACTCACTCACTCACTCACTCACTCACTTCCTTCCTTCCTTCTGACGTATGCTGATGCCGTCTTTTGCTGACTGCTCTCTCCCGCGGACCCAAAGTTTTCTTCGATCGCAAAGGGGAAAAGAGGGGAAAGAAAGGGGCGAAAGAAACTTGTAATCCGCGTCTTCTTCAGCTCTTTTCCTCCTCCCCTCCTGTTCCTCTTTCTTTTTTAGTGCCTTCTTCCCCCTTCTTCAGCCCGTCTCAATCTCATAACCGAGAAGAAACTTTCCCCTAATTTCCCTCCTCCTCCTCTTCCTTCCTTTTCTCCTCAGCCTAGTTTTGCTCACTGCATCCCCAGGGAAGAGAGCCCCGACGAAAAAGAGAAGTGTGGCCGGAAGAAGTTCTTCAACCCGACATCGTCACTAGTATCACGGCGTTGCCGTCGCCGCCGACATCATCGACGGGGCATAATTGGTTGGAGGGAGAAATGAGGGAGGCAGCAGCCTAAGGAAGCCCCCCCACCACACTCGACACCCCTTTGGATGGTGGAGGAGGAGATGGAGGAGGAAGGGGAAGGAAAAAGAGGAAGAGAGTGTGGTAATGAGACTCGTTGGTGCGGGAGAAGGAAAGAATGTACGCGCCTGCACGGAAAAAAGCACGTTCTCCGGGAGAGAAGTCTCCAAAGTCTTCAAAGTTAGACTGGGTTGACCATATTTACTTGCTTAATTATGGCTACTGGCTTACTTACTGGCGCACATTTTGGGACTCCTACAACGTTGTACTGTACGTACAGCACTATCCTCTCTCCACCAGATTAGTCATCCCCCCTTTTTTCCTTCCAGCGCACGCCTGGTGTCAAAGAATTCATTTTTCCCGTCTTCTTTTTTTTGCTAAGCCTCCGTCTTCTCTTCTTCATCTCTTCCCTACCCGCTCGGGTAAGAGGGGGAGCGAACCCAACCGACGTCTCTTTCCCCTCTGTTCGTGTGAGGACTTGGGAAAAGTCCTCCAAGAGAGCTTCTTCTTCTCCTTCTCTTTTCCTTCCATCAAGCGAGCAAAGGATATGAGATTCTATTTTCACCCTTTCCTTCAACCAAGAAGGCCCATTTTCTCTCTTATAAGGGAGAAAGGGAAGAGGGAAAGAATAAGAACAGGAGGAGAAAGACCAGGAAGGAGGAGAAGGAGGAAGAAGCTGTCGGGGCAAAGGGAGGAGGAAGAGAAGAAGGAGGAGAGGAGAATGGACAGAAAGGGATCCATAGTTAGGGCGACCAAAAGATCTCTCTCAAAGTCGCCCGCCCAACATCAGATAGTTTTCTAGTCTGTGGGGGTGGACCCCAAAGATTTCTGTGGGAAGAGGAGGGGGAGGAAGAGAGAGGGCAGGTACACCAACAAGAGAGGGGAAGTCTTGCTTGCAAAAAATAAGGGATGGAAGCAATGGCCCATCTTCCGTTATGGTAAATTATTACGTTAAAAGGTGTCGAAATTTTCCGCCTTTCCTCCTTCTCTCTCTATCGCTGTAATGGCTTCCAAGAGTGATTTCTTCCTACGTCCTCCTTCCACCCTGGGGGTCTCCCCCTACACACAAGTAGAAGGAAAGAATTGATTCGCGGTAAGAATACAGATGAGGCCAGTTCATTCTGGAAAGGAGGAGGAGGAAGCTGCTTTGCTGGAGCAATTACCGTACAGCTGCAATGGAAGTGGAGAGGGGTTCATGGCCCTTCTCCTCCTTCTTGAAACTGCAGTGGACTGTGGACCAGAAGGAGAGAGGAGTAGAGAAGGGGAAGGAAAGCGCAAAAAGAGAGCTTTCCAGTGGAATTTAATAAATGCGACGTGGAAACTGGCAAACCAGATTTGAAAAATGGAAAAGTTTGTGACTACTGCCTAGATGTGGGTGCACAATTTCAGGACTTTATTTCCCTTTCATTGTTTCTTTGCTCCCAAGCCTCTCTGGGCTCATGTCTCAATCCAACTTGACCAGCCGGCTGGCTCTTTGTCCCCCTCCCACCCCCACTAACTTTGTCACTGTGACAAAAGAAGGGGGCAGCGGGAGCCAATAATACATCCATTCTCTCCTCCCTCAGTGGCCAGAGAGCCCCACCAACAACTCCTCCGTCCACACTTCCATCTCTTAGGGAAAGGGAGAAGAAGGATGGAGAGGAAGAGAGCGTAGCCTGGGGGAGGGGGAGAGGGAGGGTTTCCCGTGCCGCCGGCGCCGCCAGAAGAAAGAAAATGCTTTGTTTCAAAAAGAATGAGTTTGTTTTCTGCGTCGATGGATGTGGCAAAGTTGGGAAAAAGTTGGGCACTTTCCTGCTGTTGTGCCGGCTCTCAAGATTTTTTTCCCGCATGATGGTCGGTCACTTTTTGCGTTCTCTTTTATTTCGTGCAGGAGCAGAGAAAACGAGATATCTGAAAGAGAAGTACTGTAAAAGTGGGTTTGCATTGCTTAGAAAAAAAAGGCAATGCTACCAAACGACACCAGTGCGAAACTTGCGGAGAAAAGAAACCACACATTTGCACAATGTGCGATGCTCATACCACCTGAACTAAGATGAACTAATGCAGGAGAGTGCAAAGTGGTACTAACAGATTTTTTTTAGGCCTCTGCGGTTTGTCATGCATACCACATTTTTTGTCTCCCTCCCCCAGGTTAAATGTCAACGCAGGCAGAGTCTGCCTGCAAGACGGCCGCTGTCTTACGCTCTTGACGACTCTTTTCTGCCTCCCCTTCTCCTGGCTCTCATTCTCCCCGTCTTCTTCTCCTCCGTGGGGAATGAATACACGGTGAGTGAGTGTGGAGACTGGTGGCGCGCCTCTGGGGTTCATGGGTGATGGAGGAGGAGAGAGTGAGAGCATGGAGGCACCCAGAGGAAGGAAGAAAGAAGGGGGGGGGGATTTTCAAGGGAGGGAGAGGGAGGAAGGCACTCTAGCTAATTGCGCCTTTCGACCCTGCCTTCCGGGCGACCGAGCCAAAAGGAGGAGGAGGAGGAGGAGAAAAGGGGGTGTCATTAAAGCGGGAAAGTAAGGGGAGGAGAGGAGGAAATTTATCTGGCGTCCAGATGGAAGCAGCACCAGGAGCAGCAGTAGCGAACGGTTCCTGGCCAAGTTGAGGACAAATCCGCAGTAAAGTACTGCTTTCCTCTTCTTAATTTGCTTATCTTGGCATCTCAAATACGTGTAACTAGAACCTGTCCGTGCACTGGCTTCAAAAATTGAAAAAAAAAGTCATTGACGTCCTCACTGGGCACTGGAGCAACCGACCGTGTGGCGGCGCTGGAGCAACCAACCGTGTGATGCTGGAGTGGCGGCGGCGAAAGACAAATACACCACTGTACGTACGCACATAGGTTCTTCATTTCAGTCACCCTTTTTTTTAGAACAATAAACTGTACCCGTCTTTTAGACAGTAGCTTTGAAAGTCCCCTTCGGTAGAAGATGATCAAATATGAGAAAGCAGGTTAGTACAAAAGGGATGCTGTGACAATCGCCTCTTCTTCTTCTTCTGCCTTTTTTGTTTCAGCTCCGCATTTTTCCCTCTCCGTGGAAACGGGGACCCCCCAGTGGCTGGATCCCTCTCTTTAACACACAAATAAATTCTACGTACTTATTCGTCGTCAGTGTTACCAGATTGTTTAAGGTATTGAAACAACAGCAAATGAACTGTTTTTGGAAAAGGATACCAAATTATCTTATGTTGCATTTTCCTTAACAAGTGTTTTGTCTCAATCAAATCAGTTTGGTGTAAAATGACACCCATTTGGCAACATTGTTTTCACTCAGCAAAAAAGATTGAAGAAGATAAAAGGCTGACTAATTTATGCGCTCAACCCGAAATGGTCATGGAATCGCTTGTCGTTGTTGTTCTTCTTCTTTCGTCGAACTTTGCGATTTTTGTCAAAAGTATTTTGTGTACACGTTGTAAACACAGTTTTCTTGTCAGTATTATCCTGTATTTGCATTTTCTACTTGTATGAAAGACACTTTCCGCGGGTCAGAAAATGTTCTTGTTTTAAACTGTGCCCCTTTCTTGCCACGAGAGACATGCTAATCCGTATTTGCGGATTTGCCATTCGAATTCGCGAGACGTTTTTTCTTAATGTTTCTTGTGCTAAGTTAGTTGGGAGACGAGTAACAAGAAACATTTTGGGGGTAAAAAATTATACAACCGCTACTTTTTTTCAAAATTTCCTTTAGTGGAAATGTTAGATCGTAATCTCGATCTAAGCAGATGTAGGAAGTGAACGTGCGTAACTTCTGGCTAAAAATCTTTTAGTCTGTCTTATTAAAAGAAATTAATAAGCAAACTACGCTAAAAAAAGGAGTCTAAAACAGAACTTGACGCACTGTTGTACTAGACTGTATACAGCATTTTGGAAATCAATGTGCTTTTTAGAGGCACTGGAAGCACAACAAAGTAAATCGTTTTTTTGGTCTATCAATGTCGTCACCATTTGCATTTCGACCAGTCAGAAGAAAAAGTTGCATAAAAATAGCAAGGAAAAAATACAAAAATATTACCCAAAATGTTAATTTTTTGTATGCATGCCTTTAACACACATTTCCCATATACGAGTACATAATAGTAGATGTATGTGGAAAATTAAGAAAAATGTCAATATGTTTACCCGTCTGTGCTTATGCTTATGTCTAAGTCTACTGTATGCCTAACACTTAATTTTGGCACTGAAATTGAAAAAAACCCGAAAATTTAGAAATCGCGATTTAGCAATATTGCTCAGCATTACAATCAGCAATTGAAGCAATTGAAATGTGTGTACACACACAACCAGACAGCCGTCACGCGAATTTAAATTCGTAACTTTTGTCACCAAAACCCAAGCTTATACCTAAGGTATTTGCTTTTTAATTGCCATGCAGTATGTGGGAATCTTGTTTATTTCGATCTCACCAACATTCTCTCTCACAGACATTCTCTCTGTCTCATCGGTACATATCACAACACCTATATGACTACTTAATTTACCTTTTTTCTCACACATTAATTAAACACAAACAATTGCCATGTGCGAAAAAAGTCAAAAGTGAATAATATGGCAGGAGTGTAATTACACATGACGTAATTGTAGATCTAACTATTGCATCATATAGTTTTTTTCGTTTAGTAAAAAATCAAACAAATTTACGAAAAATTACTGCATAAGGCGCAATGGTTACTAGTTCTCTATAAAGCAAGTTTTTTACAGAGAAATGTAGTCATTTCCATGAGCATACAGTAAATAGCAATGCTACGGGTACATTTTACTGTTAAAGTCCTTCACAAATTCAGAACAAAGAAAGATGCCTTTGTCATCACCACTGGAGGAGGTTCCCACGAACTCAGCAGTTTTTACCTCCTTGGCTCTTGGACGAGTAAACATCCTGCTAAGTTGGGATGCATTTTATTAAGCTGCAAAAGAGTAGTTATCTGCCAGAAATGTCAACGCGTTTTCCCCTCTGAGAAATGGGTCGCTCTATTTATCTATGTCCATGGCCCCTTACTTTATTACTGAATTATGCATCGTCGCTTGAGATAATTCCAAGAAAGAGGAGAGGAAGGATGAATATTTAAAAAATGTCATACGCGGAAGCAGCGAGCGAATGGTTAATCATTGCTGGACTTTCGGTTGAACAATCACAGAAGTCCGCCTGAGTCTTCCTCACTGCTCTTAACACACAACTGCGTTGTTATGTTTCTTAGCTTAATAAAACACACACATTCACACGCTTTTCATTTATTATTTATTATCATTCAACTTAAGCAAATACTTTCAAGCAACAACAACATTTCGCGATGTTCGCAACAAAAAAAAGCCCAGCAAAATTGCGACGCTTCAATGTGCAGAGAGATCCGGTCACAGCATTTTCTAGTATGTACGTACAGTAGTCGTCAGGAGGAGAGGCGAAGAGAAGAGGCTCCTCCTTCCTTCCAGGGAATTTGTCCGAAAGAGATTCTTTTCACCGGCAATGAAGCGTTGCACTTTTAAATGAAACCCCCTTGGTTGGGGGCAGCGTCATTTTTTCCTGCTACCATGTACATACAGTGGAATCTCGATCTTTTTATGATGATTGGTCAGCACGAAAACGTAAATTCGAGATTTGCTGTAAAACTGAGAGACACTTTCTTCAACTTATGAATCGGTAGGCAATGGGCACGTGTAAAAATGAAGACCCGTGGTGAAATCAAAATTTGTAAAACCAAGGAACCACTGTACGTAATGTAGTACAGTATTCTGTACGTATGTACATACTGTACTACGTGCGAAGGACGAAGGAGCGACTGAGCATTTCCAATCTTGTCTGATATTTTTCATGACCCCATGTGTGTTAAGCATACTACTACCAGTACGAAATCGTGTGTGCAGCAGTTACCATTACCACATAGGTATGCATGATGCCCTTTTCCCCCATTTCCGCCGACCTCCTTTTGCCTTCTCCTCCTCCTCCTTCTCCTCTTCCTCTTATTCTTGTGTGGTCGAACCGTAATTCACACTTTGCCGCATGCAGGCAACGAACTGGGAGGGTGCGGAGAATTACACCCAAGGAGGGAAAGGGAGGAAAGGAAGAGCGAGGGAGACGCAATGCTAACAAGCATCGATCTGTAAAGAAGAAGAAGGCTAATTGCCCCTGCATTAAACGGCGCAGGAACTGTTCATGCGCAAGCGCAGCTGGTGAGGAGGAAGCAAGATTTGGTGTTGGCAAGGCCCACCAGCCACAACCGGTCGTCCGATCCCCGCTGGGCATTTCCTTCCGCCCCCGTCCCTCTCTCATTAGTTCGGGCAAGCCGATGACAAATTTTTCTGCAAAGAGAATTTTTTTAAAGGGGGGGGGGTGAGAGGCCATTGATGACAGGAGGGGAGCACACACGCACGCGATCTTTGCACTGAAAGGGGATGTCAGAGGTTGCTTCCTCTCCTCTCTCTCTCTCCTTCCACCTGCTTCCACGGCGCCATCTCAGTTTGTAAATTCGGAAGAGTAGTATAACATCGAGTTCCTTGTACACCATAAAAACTTTCTCAGTCGTCAAAAAGGGAGGGTTGCATCAATAATGCACTGCAGCAGAGTATCCTCGAATATCGGAAACGCAGTTTGTCTCTGTCTTTCCATTAAATTGATGAGGTGGGAAGGGGGGAGCAGTAGGGGGGGGGGGGTAAAAAGAGTCTGGCACCAGACCCTGGAATAAATCTTTAATCAGGCAAAAAAAAAGAGAGACACAGGAAGAAAGTGGCCTGATTAAGATACTTTCCGCGTAATAAACGAGGGTGCACGCGATGTGGAAGAGCAAATTATTCAGGTACTGTAAGAGAACAGTTGTGTGAGTCGAAGGGGTTGCCCTTGCCAAAATGTGCCTTGCCAAACTGACTCCTTGTTACTTCTTAGTCGGAATCTCCCCGTCCCTCCTTCCTTTTCCTTCCTCCTCCCTCCTCTTCCGTCGTTTCCCCGCAATCACTGAACGTGGTCACGATGGCATTAACATGAGGAGACGGGGAGGGGCGACAGAGAAGCTCAGTACCTGCCTTCCGGTACAAGAGTCAGGCCGACTCCGACTCCGCCTGCTCTTGCGCCATTTGCGGGAGTAAAAAGCAGCCTGGCACAAAGAAAAGAAGTACGTACGTCCAACTCCCACTAAATATCGGCTTCCTCCCAATCCGCTTCCTGTGCCTCCCGGAAGGGAGAGAGAGTGAAAATCTAGGCCAGGCATTAAGATTTGATGAGCGGGATTCTCCCGTGCGTCGATCATTGCTACGAGGAAAGGAGAGGAGGAGGAGGAGGAGGAGGAGAGAGGCGGGTTGTTCGTCGTGTGGGACATTCGATTAAGGGCGCGTCCTCTGTGAGGACAAGGGAGTGTGACGAAGGCGAGGACGACGGAGACGATGGCGAGTTTGTCGACGTGGGCGTTCTTGGCTGTCGTGCTGGCCACGTGCGTGGCGTTGATGGTGCCGGGAGGGGAAGGCGCCAGCAGGAAGAAGAGGAAGGGGAAGAAGAAGCAGGAGACGCAATACGCTGGTAAGTTGAAAGTGATGATGACGACCACAATGCCGATGCTGGTAACAACGTTACGTTCACAGTGGAGTCAACGGCTATGGTGATGATGACTGGGGACTGGTTTTGGTGTTGTACCCCTCTCCCCCCCCCCTAGAGGCTCTTGTTCTGAAAGTCACTTTCACAATTACTTCTTGTACCATTGTGCTTTACAGAAGAGCACCTGTTCTGCTCTTCGGGCAAGGCCTCGTACGGCCTGTCCGTGGGCACCCCGTCGGAGGTGGAGTGGGAGGAGGAGGCGGGGGAGGCACCATTCTCCATCTGCCTCTTCTGTTCGTCCGCCACCGACAAGGACGACCAGTTCGTGCAGGAAGTCTGCACCTCGTACGGTACGCCCTTGCGTGCAAAACAACAACAGTGGAATAAAAAAAAATGAAATACTAGTACAGTCGAGCTCGGATAATCGGGATGGGTTTTGGGGGCAACCTAATTTTCCAAGTTACCGAGTTTCTCATTCAATCAGGTGGCTTTATGTAGCAACATTATATTATAACTTCTGTTTTCAAGAAGAGATTCCTCATTAACTACTGAGTTCCAAATGCACCGAGCTCAATTCTCTCCCCCCCCCCCGCCTTCCCCATGTCAGGAGACGCCCGCCGCTCCACCCTGGTGCAGAAGTTTGAGTGCGTCCGCGGGGAGTTCCTCCGCGGCTTCACCGGCGCCAACTCCTCCGCCGAGAGCTCCCCGCTGGACTCCAGACTGCGTTGCAGGGTGCCCAGGAAGAGGGACAAAAAAAAGAAGGACTCAACCTACCAGGCAGGGACTTCATAACCTGACGAAACATTTGGAGTCTATAAGTAGTCTACAACCCCTCCGTAGCAACAAATTTACGGTGCCAGAGGAGCTATAGACTACTTAAAGACTCCAAATGTTTCCTCGGGAAGTAAACTTTTTTTACACATAGAGTTTTTGTCCGCTTTGAATTCCAACGTAAGTTTATCGCTACTAAACGTAAATACGTTTACTGCACATCCAAATTGCTCTTTCTGTCACTTTGTTCGTTCTTGAGTCGCTGCGCAATCATTTTTTTTTACAGTTGATGGAGAAAAAATCTGTAAAAAAATTTTCAGCGCGTGCAATCTGTCTCTTCTCCGTCGCAGGTTGCTTTTCCCCGCAACAGACAAAACGTGAGGAGGGCGAGGAACAATTGGAAGGCGTGGGACCAGCTGGCAATGGACTGTAAGCAGAGGGACACTTACATCTGTGGGATGAAGATTAAGAAGCCTGTGGACGAAGGGTGAGCAAAGAGGGAGAAGCTTTGTATGTGCAGCAGCGATTCCTAACTTAAGCGTACGCCAAAAGGTTGGAAACCCCTGTTATAGAGTCTGTTGTTAACTTTATTTGTATTTTGTCATTACCCTGTGTGAAAAGAACCTTGTTTGTCATCTTCCCCACTCTTTCAGCGAGGCCCCTTTGGTGGAACCACTCTGCTGCGACGTCGGCTACGAGAAGAGCGGCAAGGTGGCCAAGTTCAAGTCCGCCGAGGCCTCCTTCTTGGGCGTGGGGACGGGGAAGGCTGCCGTGGCGGTCCTCGCTTGCTTTGTCGTCATCCTGGCACTCATCCTCGTGCTCTGCATGGTCAACGTCTGGTGGTAAATTGGGATATTAGTAGTATTTTTCCCATCACCCCCCTTCATTTGGCACTGGAGTTGTTGGGTTGTGTTGAGGCGATGAATGAACTTTTTACACACTCACAATATACCTACAGTATTGCAATCACAGTACTCATACAGTACAGTACATTGTTCGCCATTAGAAAGTGTCCCGCTAATCCGAAGTACCGTTTAAAAATCCCTCTAATCAGAAGTAATTTACTGCATAAAAATACTGTTCCTAGAGAAAAATCCCCCTAATCCGAAAATCCCTCTAATCTGAATCCCGCTAATGTGAAGTCGACTGTACCGTATAAGCAACAAAATGCTAAACCCGATCTGTACAATAGTATAATAGAATCAAGTATTTTCTAATGCCAATTTGTGTCTATCAGCTGCAAGTGTTATACGCCGCAGCCCTTTGAACAAAGTCTGTTCTTCAGCTGCCGCTTCCTGCCCACCGAGTGCTCCCCGCACTCCGACGTGGAGGCGTACAACAACCGCAAGGGCAGCGCCGCGCCGCAGTCCACCTTCAACACCAGACCCAACACGGTCAAGCCTGCGTCGGGCAACGGAGGAAGGAGCAACGGGAGAAACAACGGCCACGTCAGCAGCGTAGACATCGGCGACGAGGAGGGAGGGGAGGAGAACGGCAACGGCAACAAGAACGGGAAGGTGAAGAGGCCCACCACCTCCACCATCAGGAGGGGAGGGGAGGAGCAGGGAAAGTGAATTACTTGTAAGAAAAAAAAACAATTAAGGCATTACTACTACTACGACTTTATGTGTCCAACTCTGTCGCACCTACTACCTGTACAGAAAAAAATAATGTGTTCAGTCAAAGAAGTTCCTGAAGGAGCCCTGTTTTGAGTTTATCTAAGCGGGCGTCCAAGTCTCAGAAAAGGCTGATCCAAGTTCCAATCTTTGAATTCCATCTTTCCCTCTGTCGCATGTGTCGTGTTTACTGGAAGTTCTTGGTCATGTTCATTAAATAAATGGTCAAAACTAATTATTCTTAGCCTTGCCTCCCCTAAGCCAAAGTTTATCATATGGTTTGTGTTTCTAAGTTTTTTTATTTCGAGGTTCTCTAGTAACGTTTCTCCTTTTTTGATTAGCCATTGTGTTGCGGACAATTGCTCGAGATTGTCCTCTTTTTGCAATCACAGCAACAAACTTTTTTTCCTTCGGCGATGAATGGCTTCAGTACAAACAGAAGTAATAATTAACTCTTTTTTTACGAAAGACAGCCCCTATGGGAAGAAGGAAGCATGATTTACTGGCCGGAAAGGCGGTCAACAAAGAGACGATTAATTAGTCTAGGAGATGACAACCTACTATACATTGTTGCACCGTTTATTCACTGATCAGTGTTGCCAACTCGCATATTTTACAACTATCATATAAGGTACAATACATACAGGCTTCTAGCTTGCACTCATTTTTTTCAAATTGTTCAACTTACTATACTGGCATGTTTTTATATTGGCATATAGCTTCTAGAAAAGTTGGCAACCCTATAACTCTGCTTACTGTACAGTACCTACTGCTAGACCAGGAGCCTTGACCTCATTTACGTACAGTACTCGTTTTTGCTGCTTGCTGAAAGCGGACAATTAGCCTGCTTCCCCCTTTGATCTCCGATTTTCGACCCCGGTTCTTCTCTCCCCCCTCCACCGGTCCAATCAGTTCAGTCAGCCAAGTCGGATTGTTGCTTCCTCAGCATAGGAAGTACTCGTATGATCTATATTTCGTCCGCACCGGAAAAGGAGACAGGAGGACAGGAGAGATTGGCTGAAGGTAGGTAAAAATAACTTCTGCAGTTCAGTGTGTCTTTCTATAACTTTTGCTGAACAATGGCCCCTAACAAACAATGTTTGATTCTTTCTGCTGACAAAGTAACGAAAACGCTTAAGTGGAGAGAAATTACTACTGCAGATTGTATTGGTTCTCGTCCCTTGCTAGAAAAAATGCACTTTTCTTACTAGTCTCTTGCGTAAGGGAAATGGGTGGGAGGAAAGTGGTCTCGCTCTCAAGCAGGTTTCCCTACAAGACAGCGAGGGCTTCCTATATAGTACATATAAACTGATGCAGCACATATTTTTATTCGTCATACAATTACACACTACTTACACCTGACAGAGCAAATTTTATAAACTCGTTATCTGTATTCACCCCAATGCTTAGTCATTCTCTCTCTCTCCCTCCCGGGGCGACTCCCTAACGGCGAAAATTGCCCACCCGTCTAACATAATATCTTCTTGAACCCTCCCTAATGGAGAGGATGTAGCACCCGCCTTACATATAATTTTTATCACCTGCCGTGCATATATTCTTTATCACCCGCCAAACCTATAATTTTTTCCACCAGCCGCGGCTGCTAGTTCTGCGTTCATTCAGTGACGGCTCTTGTTATGAGCATCACTCGTTTTATCTGACCAACTGAGGATTTTACCTCCCAGGGTCGCGAGCCCCAACCATCTTTGTGACAGTATCTTGGGACCGAGTGAGTCACCCCTCCCCGCCAGGAGGTCACAAGGAGCAAGCATGCTAGAG
>JAAUYM010077392.1_pt1 | contig 32913 bp, 41 predicted proteins | sample 7278001 | NCBI WGS metagenome assembly JAAUYM01 (sample SAMN14350224, study PRJNA611818) | marine sediment metagenome | isolation source: surface marine sediment (1.8m) | place: French Polynesia: Moorea | collected 2018-08
CACAGACCTTTGGCAAGACAAAAGCAATAATAGAAAACCACAATGCAAAATGGGAGGAAAACAAGTGTTTTGCAAAGACAGTACTTTGTTTTCTACCTTGTCACAAAATATTTGAGAACAAAAATAGTATGCTGGCAAAATATAGTCATTTTGCATGATTTGTGTGCTTTTTTTATAGCTGGTTAAACCTAGTTATACTTTATCCTTAGTTCTAAGGGATAAAAATAGGGTTTTTTAAATGTTTTATAGAAATTCATAAGTTTGATTGAACAAGAACAACGCATACCATTCTACGACCTGTAGGCTGCTCAAGCAGGTAAAAGACTTTTATGCTACCAGTTTAGACGTAACTACATTACGTACATTCGTAGTTCTAGTACCATAGTAGTACAAGTAGGTGTACTGCTGTGACAGGTCGAGGAGTACGTGACAGTTGACCCCTTTTTTTTCTTGAGGGATGGAGCTGAGTGCTCTGACGGCCATGGAGCCCCTCCTGCCGGGTCTGGGGGGCGGCGGAGGAGTGGGGAGCGGCCTCTTCCCGGATCTGCTGACCTTGGACGGGGCCGGCAGCGGCCGGAGCCACCACCACCACCACTTGGTGAAGAGGACGGTCTGGCCTGGCGCCGACTCGGAGATGCTCTTCAATTCGCTGGTGGGCCCGGACACCTTCCCCAACTTCCTGGCCGGGTCGGTCACCATCAACGCGCACAGGGTCGTCGCGCACCTCACAGCGAGTGAGTGTGTGTGTGTGTGTGTGCGAAACAGGCGCTCTGGAGGTGTTTCGAAAATGTCTCTGTTTGAGAACGAGGAAGCGTCGATGGTTTTGCTCACTTTTTTTTTCCCAGTAAGCTTGTTCAACTGGATCTTCCCGGCCACAACCGGCGAAATCAGAGCGACCCTGGAGGAAATCACCATCTTCACGGACCCGCAGGTCCAGGGATTCAACATCTACGTCAACGTCGCCAACATGATCTACCAGATCATCGGCAGGTTCGTCGTCGACGTCGTCCTCTTCGGCCCGCAGAGGACCTTCGAGGGAATCAGGTCAAAGTCTTTACGGGTGGGTATCCTAATACGTAGTATATCGTACGATGTTTCTTGGGTTTTTTTTTTTTTGCAACATCCACAGTTAGCACATTTCCACGTCCGTTTGTAGGAGATTGTGGACTTCGTGTTCAGCAACACGACCTCCACGAACAACCTTCACCGCTTCATCTTCGAAGGGTTCGGCATGACCCTGGGCTGGGCGGGCGTCAGGGTCATCAGCGCTGTCAGGTCCGGGGCGGTGGTGGTCACCAGGGCAAAGAGGTCAGACGAGGACGACGACAACGACAACGACGACAACGACGATGACGGCGACAACAGCTTTGATTTCATCGGGCAGTTTAACCAGGCCCTGGCCAGGATCGTCCACGACATGGAAGTGACGGGGACGGAGGTGGTGGTCGACGTGAAAGAGAAAGAGAAGAAGACACTGGCTTGTGACAAGTGACCCCTTACCCATCCAGCAGGGTTATGCAAAGTACGTACATACACGGTACTACAGATAATTCAAGATCAAAATACTGGTGCTGCCATCGCTTTGTGCTCTGTTGCCACTATTAAATGTAGCGTATAATTGTTTTATTGTTGCCGTTGTTTATCAAGTATAGAGAAATTTATAGAGATATATTTTTATTATAGAGAAATTAAATTTCGTGACGTAACCGATATAAGATTCTCCATTTCATATTAAAAAAAAAATAATCATGCAATCATGAGACCTTCCATTGTTCCGTATTCGTTGCCACTGTCCTCGTCTTCTACTTCTCCCCCCTCCTCCATCTCCCCTAGGGCGGCGGCGGCCGTGATCCCGTCAGTAAAGTCGGGCTCCTCGTTGTAGTCGCCGTATTCCTCCTCCGTCTCCACCTGGGCCCCGACCAGCTCCATCCCGTCGAGGACGTCGCACCCGCGCGTCTGGCTGCGGGGGGGCACAAAGCGTGGACGAAATGTAGTCGAAAGCCCACCTCGCAGCATCCACCCCAAACGACTTACTGGTCTCTGAGCTTGTCCTCCCTGGTAAAGGCCTTCTGACACTTGTCGCACCTGAAGGGTTTGACCCCGGTGTGGAGCAGCATGTGCCTGGTGACGTGCTGCGGCCGGGTGAACTTCTTTCCGCAGACGTCGCACGGGTATCGGTAGTGGGCCTCCGTCGTCCGGTGGATCTTCATGTGCGCGTTCAGCTTGGACATGCGGAGGAAGGTCTTCCTGCAGACCGGGCAGGTGAAGGAAGGAGGCGCCCTCCTTCTCTGCTGAGCGGGGACGCCGTCCTGTGACGGCCGAGAGGAGTGGTCGCGCCTCTTGTGCCTGTAATCGGGGATTTAATATCGGTTTTAAGCCGCAAGTGGAGAGGAGATTCCATTGTACCTACGTACATAGTTACAATAGTCAGTACCGTACAGCTGTTGTTGACGTACCTGGCCAGCCAGCTCTCTTTGCTGAATGACTGTAGACACGTCGGGACGTCGCAATGGAAGAGGTCACCCTGCGAGGCTGAGGAGGCCTCGGTGTAGTGGGTGCCGGACTTGTGCTCAAGCAGCGCCGCCGCCGTCTCAAACACCTTGTCGCATATCCTGCAGAGATGGTTTCCCCTCCCGTGAGCCGCCTGCATGTGCTGCCGAAGAGACTCTCCGTTCTCCAGCTTCAAGTCGCATCTACTAGTACGTATGTGCATACAATACATATGTAAGTAGAGCACAAGTAACACGAAAGTGAATTCGTTAATCAACTACTGTATGCCCCCTTTGTGTGACTTACCGTTGACATTTGTACGTTCCTCCTCCTCCGTTGGCGCTGCTGCTGCTTCCGTCCAGCGCGCTCCTCAGGTGGCTGGGGAAGGCGATGCTGGAGACCCTCATGTGGCTGGCTATGTGCTGCTTGTAGTTGCCGGAGTGCTTGAACACTCGCCCGCAGACGTCGCAGAAGTGGTGCTGCGACGTGGCGGAAGAGGAGGAGGAGGAGGAGGCGGAGGCGACGCGGCCGCCTCCGTCCTTTCCGTCTGCAAGCGAGGAGCGAAGGGCGTCGTTGAGGTGCGAGTTTGCGTCTCCCTGGGCAAGCCTCCTCCTCTTGCCGGTCCGCGAGGGCGGGACCGAGGAGGACGCCTCCTCCGGTGCGGCATACAGGTGGGCGTTCTCCGGGTCCTCCCTCTGGAAGTAGACGGTGATGGCGCCGGTCTCTCGCTCGTGCTTCCCCAGGTGCTGCTTGAAGTTGCCCGGATGCGAGTACGTGCTGTGGCAGATGGCGCACGTGTACAAGTTCGTCTCCACACCTAGCACGAAATCATGTTTATAATGTACAACAAATAGCACTGTATAGTAAGAACTACGAGGGCTGTTTCAGTAAGAAGTTGACTACCCCCACAGACTTGATACTCGTCCAAATGAAAATAGCTCAAAACACCAATAACGACAATTGTGCCCACACCTTTTATGAACAAATATTACACTATTTGCTGACCTTTTCTGGAAAATCAATAGCTGCAACAGAATTAGTTGAACTTTGGCCGTGGTTTGTACGACCCCCTGACAGGATTTTCATGATTTTGCAATGGAGCATGCTGCACAATCAAGATATGTTTTTCTGGCTGGCAAAACACCAGCTGAGGCTCTCCTGAAAGGGATGATGGGGGACAACTGCATCAGCAAAGCCATGATCTACTGCTGGATCTCAACTTAACACTCAGCAATTGAGTTGATAACTGCTGTACAGGGGCCTCTGCAAAGGCTCTCGGCTGATGGCCTGTGTCATGTTTTTGACATGTGGGCCCATAAATCTGATATGTGCGTCAACAAGCAGGGGGACTACATATGTTGAAAAATGATATAGCAGTAAAGAGGCTCTTCTCCATGGGTTGTACAGTAGTTTCTGAGATATTGCTCAACTTTTCAACTTCTTACTCGATTTATAAGAACAGAACATTTCCCCGACTCACTGAAGCACGTGGCCACCATCTCGTTCATCATTTGCGTGCGCTGCTCCTTCAGCGCCTCGCTCTCGTGGAACTTCAGATGGTTCTTGAAGGCCACGGCGTTGTCGTACTTCGAGTTGCAGAAGGGGCAGAGGTATCCGCCGACGCCGACGCCGCCCTTGACACCAGGTTGGAGGGCGGGGTGTTGGTACAGTGGATCCTGGTAGCCTAAGGGGTCGGAGGAGGAGGAGGAGGAGGACGGCGGTGGTGGAGGGGAATTCCTCTTGCCAACTTCTTCCTTTATCCTCTTCAGAGGCGGCGGCAAAGGTAAGTGGTTTTCTCCCAGTCCTGTCGACTTCGCGGGGGGAGGGGATGATTTCTTGTCCTCTTCCTCCTCCTCCTCCTCCTCCTCTTCGTGTTGCGCGGACTCGGGTGGCGGGATCTCCAGCAGGTCCAGCAGGTCTTCCGAGACGGGGATGTCGACGCGCAGTGCCCGCGCCAGGAGGATGAGGTCGCGCAGCTCGCCCAGGCAGGCCTCGACGGACCCGCTGTAGATGACCTCCAGGAGCAGCGCGGCCAGGTCGACGCTGATGTCGGGCAGGAACAGTGACGTCGCCTCGGCGTCGCCAGAGTTACCAATAGAGCACAGGAGGATCTGGAATAAAGACAGGTGTGGCTGTAATTTGCAAAAATTGGCCATTGCCTGGAGAAAAGTTGTGGTATACTTTGTGTTTGTCTCTACCGAGAACTCTAACCTGAAAAGGAATGAAAACATAGTTTGCTTGGTTGATACATCAAGGCACAAAAGGTAAATATTCCCCCACTTGTACGGAACACAGCTAGTGGCTTACTAGTGTGTTGTTGTCATGTCCATACTGCTAATTTTGCCATTTCTTCTCACCTTCTTGAGAAACGGGCTGGTGGCTGCCAGGACGAGTCGGTGGGCGCGGAGCGTCCGACCCTCCTGGCAGCGTATGACCACGTCCGCCGGGTGTGCGCCGACGCCTCCCGCATCCTTTTTCTCCTCTTCCTCCTCCAGCGCCCTCCCGGCCTCCTCCGCGATCAGGTCCACCAGGTCGGAGGAGTGCACGCGCAGCCAGTCGTCGTCGGACGGGGACTCGGGAGACTCTTCCATCTCTCTACCCATTGCGAAACAGCTTGAAAACGTACTATAGGATCTCAAGCAAAATGCTTAGGAAAAAGAAAGAATGAAAGAACGAGCCAACTGTTTCCCTTCTTTTCCGTTTTTTTTCTGGTGGCGTGGTGTGGTGTGGTGAGTGCTGTCTGTGGGTGGGAACAAGAGGGAGAGGGAAGGAGGGAGGGGAGGTTCACTGCGTCTGTCTGCTCGGCGGGGGCTGGCTCAGTCTTTTCCTCTGCGGGGGGCGTCATCCCAACCCGACCCAGGGCAGGCTATCCTCCCCCCCCCTCCCTCCTCCTCCCTTTCCTCTGCTATTCTCCCTCCCGCCGCCGCCCGCGCTCGCCCAGCCCGGCAAACGTGGGCGAGGGGGGCAAAAGGAAGGAGAGAGAGGGGGGGGAGAAGGAAAAAGAGGCGGGGGGGCTCTGCTTTCGGTTGCTTGCCACCCGCAGGACCGAAGGGAAGGAGGGGGAGGGACGGAGGGATAAAAGAGGGCTTTGGAGGAGTAAAATGACTGATCGCTCGTTTTGGGACATAGGTATAGTTTTGTAAGCAAACGTGAATGCGGTCTTCAATAAGACATATATTTTTTTTAGAAGGAAAATTTGCGAAATTGCCAGTTGTGCGAAATTTGGGAAATATGGCAAAGCATTATCCGAAATGTAAACCGCAGTGGAAGAATCTGTGGGGATTTAACTACTTCACTCTGATGGAGATGGTGAGTCGAACGACGACGACGTGGTACAGACTACAGACCTCGACGTTTCCCTTAACCTCCCCTCGATCCCCTCCCCTGCACGCGATCCTCAGATCATTTGTCTGGCGGCGATGATAACAGCGACAACGTTCAAGACCAACGGAGACGACGACCAGTTGATAGCGGAGGCGAAGCACCACGCCGAGGCCGCCATCAGGAAGAGGCTCGCGTTCGCGGACTTCACCGTGCACGTCGAGCTGGACATCCTCCGCAGGATCTGGAGGCGGCTCTCGCACCTCCCCGTCCTGCTCTGGAACGTGGCCGACCTGGGGCTCTTCCTGAGCACGCTCGTCCTGTCCTTGTCCATCCTCATGGGAGACAAGGTGCACAGAATGGTAGGTATGTCCATCAGGTGCAACAACTACCCGTGCGTCGTGACCATCACCCTCTCTCTTCCTTTATCAGCAAATCTTCATCATCGTCTTCTCCATGATCCTCTTCGCCGTGGCCGGCGCCCTCCGCGTGGCCGGGGTCCTCGCCATCGACTACGCCGTCCACGTCAAGGAGATGGAGGAGCTGCAGCACGACAGGTACGTGCAGGACCTGTCCTACCACCTGAAGAACATGGCGGTGATCGAGCTGCTGGGCGCGCTCGTCTTCCTCGCCCACCTGGTGGCGCTGGCGTGCGCCATGTGCTTCGGGGCGGAGAGCGAGTGCTGCGACAGGCAGGGCACCATCTCCTTCGGGCTGATTGGACTCTTGCTGGTCGAGCTAGTGAGTTTACCTACGTAAATGTACTGCTAGCACACGTAACTACTACAGTACACACCTACCTACAGTACAAGTACAAGTACAACACCCGAGGCAAGTTTACTTCAATTTCTCCCGCAGGCCCTGGCTGTCGTCTCGATGGCGAGCTTTGTCCGACTGGTGGAGGCCAACCAGCCTTCCATGACCGTCTACAACTTTTTGATCTCTGCCGAAGGAAGAATGGCGACCGTTGCGATCACGACGCTTACTTACACCCTGTTCGCTCTCCTGGGGCACCTGTGGGGGGATCGGTACCGCCTGTCGGTAGGTGTTCTCTGACCCAATCAACCACGCGCGCAGTCACCATGATGTACGCGTACGTAATAATCGGTATATACATAGTACTAGGTGTAGGCGATTATCGTCTTTCTCTCTCTATCTGTTCCAGGTTGCAGGTCATAATGTTTGACTAATTCTTCCCATTTGCATGGGGTGCGCTTTTTCAATGAGGACAACACACATATGGGGTCAAAATTTTTATAGGGGTACCCATAAGAAGTGCTCATTTAATGCCCAAAATGAAAAATTGCTATTTTGGGAAGAAGTAGGCCTTAAATCCCATTTTGGGGACCCCTGTACAAATTTTGGTGTGCTAAAAAAACTTTTATTTTAGTATGCGACTTTTTCTTATCCGAGGTCGTCTTCTGCCCAAAATAACCATTCCTAAGCACCCCATTTTTTTTTACTTTTGAGCGTCAAATTGGTACTCCTTTTGATCATATCTATAAAAATTTTGACACCCCCTTATGTCCATTCCCATTGGAAAAGACCACCCCATGCAAATTTGGGAAAGGACTGATCCAATGGTCTGGCCTGCAACCTGAAACAAACACACGGGTGTACTGTGCCCAAAATTGCAAATCCATATTTTGAGCTAAAGGGGGCCTCAGATCAAAGTTGCATAAAAGTTGCTCAGAGCCCCCAAAAATATATAGCGGTGTCAACATGGGATGCCCATTTTCTATCCAAAATTGCATAATGTGTATATTTTGGGCAGTGAGCGAAACGAGCTCAGACACAATAAGCCTTTGTCCTTAGGTCTCCCAGTGTGGTATGTAATGTATGTAAGTTTGATCTTTTGCCATTGCCAAATCTTATCCATAGAGGCGGGTAGCTTTAGGCTACTAGTTATTTTTTACAGACGTCGTGCTTCGCCTTGGTGACCGGCTTTTTGCTGTTCATATCGGGTGCTCGGATCAGCGCGGTGCTGAGGCACCCGCCGGAAGGCTTGTTCTCTCCCGGTTACAACCCCAGCCCGGAAAACGCCAAGTCGGACTCGCACTTCAAAGAGGCGGCCAAAGTCTGCGGCACCGTGTTCGTCGTCTGCGGGGCAGTTTTGGCGGTCTGCGGGGTGGTGAACATCGCCTCACTGAAGTACGTCGTCGGCGAGGACGAAGAAGGGGGGAGGTCGGCGACTGAGGAGGAGACGGGTGAGGTGAAGAGCGGTCAGTTCAGCACGCACAAGTTGGCAAGTGAGATTGAGGCGGGCCCTTCAAAGAGACCTCGATCGAGCACCAAACGGACGAAAGCAAAGGAGATAAAGAAGGAAATGAAGAAGAAAAGGGAGAAAGGGAAAAGAAGAGAAATGGAAGGAAAAAGGAAAAAAGAGAAGAAAAAGAAGAAAAGGAAAGGTACAAAACCGACAAGACTAGTACACTCTAAATGAAAGAAATCCTGGATAAGCAGTCCTTGACGATATAAAAAGAAAAACAGCGTAAAAAGTACAGTCGACTTCACATTAGCGGGATTATCGGATTAGGGGGATATTTTTTTAAAACCATATTAACGATTTAGAGAAGTAGTAACTTCGTTTCAGCGAGATTTTTAAATTAGAGGGATTTTTTTGGGCTCCCAAGGCGTCCCGCTAATCCGAAGTCGACTGTACTAGTTTCTGCGCCTGCAAACTCAAAACACACAGTATTACAGGCGATGTAATTTTTTTTCTAATTAAAAAAAACCGAACATATTTATGGTCTGTGAGATGGTTGACATATTGTTTACTACCTCAACCTCCACTACTTTTTGATTTGGGAGTTTAACTAGCATGAGTGTGTAGCTCTTCCGTGCCTCACTCCATTGTGTTTGTGGCATCACAATATTCCTTTGTGACGAGTTTAATGCGCCCGTCTCTCTCTCCTCCTCTGTCTGTCGTCACTGGAGGTGGCTCCGCTGCAGTGCTGCCAGATGTTCTGAGTAGTTGAGTAATTTTGCCCCACAAGGAACCAAATCATTCCGTTTTATTCAGTTTTTGTTAATAAAGTTTTTAAATCTCAAGACTGAAAAGAAACTAATTTGTTTTTGTTTTTTAGAATCACCTGGCAGCACTGGCCTGCTACGCTCATACTCGTACTTAGAAAGAAGCAGACAGCGCGGTGGTGCAGCCTGCAGTCAGCTGCTTACCAGTTTTCAGCTTTTGCTTGCCTCCTTCGGTAATCGTCCCTCGTCCATCGTTATCTTCAGACTCTGTCGCAGTGGTAGGTGGCACAGCACAGCACAGCACAGCACGCAGTTGCTTCGGCTTTTTCAGTTGATCCTACCACAGAACCGTTCCACGATGGCCTCCTCCTCGTATCGCCCCGGCACCACCGCCAGGATGGACTCGGACCTGGAGGCCGCGCTCGACTACCTGGGCTACAACCCGTTGGAGAACGTCCCCTTCCAGCTGAACCCGGCCTTCCTGCCGCCCGATGACCTCCTCAGGCGCACGGAGGCCCTCCTGGCCAGGCCCATCCCTGGAGAGGAAGGGTTGGCCAGGGGACAGTACAACTACGACTGCAGGGTCGAGAGGCAGGTGATCGAACAGGTGAGGGGGGGGGGGGGGGGAAGGAACACAATTCGGAAAGCGAAGCACAGTTAACACTTGACTTTGCTCCCAAGTTAATTAGTTAATTACTTCGTATGACACACACACACTAACAGAACTCTGTATTCTGACTCGTTTGTCTTATTGTCACAAATTTGCTTACAGTTGCGGGTGATGGACGAGGCCAAGAAGAAGAGGGAGGAGAAGGAGGAGAAAGAGATGCAGGAGTACCTGGACAAGAGGCAGAGAGAGAGGGAGGAGAAGGCCAGAAGGGACAAGGAGGAGGCAGAGAGGAAGGCCAAAGAGGAGGAGGAGGAGAGGTTGGCCAAGGAGAAAGCTGCCGAGGAGGAGAGGAAGAGGGAGGAGTTAAAGAAGGAGAACGAGCAGAACGAGACAGAGGACTCCGACTCCTTGGGCGAGGGGAGTGAGAGAGAGAAACCCGCCTCTGCTCCGCTTCCGCAGGAGTCCGCGTCGCCAAGGACGCATCATGCAGGAGGACCACCCGCGTCGTCGACGTCCTTGCCGCCGGTGCAGAATGGACCACGGGTGCAACTCCAGCAGCAGCAGCAACAGCAGCAACAGCAGCAGCAACAGCAGCAGCAACAACAACAACAGCAGCAGCAACAACAGCAACAGCAGCAGCAGCAGCAACAGCAGCAGCGGCAGCAACAGCAGCCCAGGATGCCGGACGGATTAGCCACAAGAATGGGCGCCATGTCGATCGGGCATCAGAGGCCTCCGCCGCACCAAGTGCCCGCCGCACTTGAACGAGGGATTCGCTTGCCTCCCATCACCGGCGGCGCCCCGCCGCGACAAGCGGTTACATCCGCCAATGGGATCGCTGTCAGGCAGGCCACTGTTCCTCCTGCGCCAGTTAGCCCCAGTGGAGCTCCTGCCGCCGCCCCCGCAGCAGCAGCCTCGTCCGCCTCGTCCGCATTGACGACGGGGCCGCGGCCACCGCCGCCGCCGCCGCAAGCCAACATCAACTTCTCCGAGTTTGAGGCCGAGTCCGACCCGTTTGAGTCCCTCGAGCTGAAGACCATCAACGACTTTCAGGCTCTGGCGTCGGTTCTACAGACGTCGACCGCGTCGGGCCAGCTGCCGTCCACTGGGTCGACCGGGTCCAACCCTGCCGTCTACACAAATATACAACAGCCCGGGCTCAGGCAGCAGCAGATGCAGCGATCGCATCTCCCACAGCAGCAACTTCAGCAGAGACCACTTCAACAGCAACAAGTGTCACTGCAGCAACCTCGCCCAAATCAGCCTGGTCAACCACAAGCATTTAGATATCCCACTTTCACCCCCCCTGTGTACTCGGGTTACGGCCACCAGCAACTACCGTCGTACTTGCCCACTTCTCAGGCCGCCATGCCCGTTGCGCAGGGATTCCAGCCACCCTATCCTACTCAGCAGCAGGTGGGACTTCCCCCCAACTATCACCCGGTCACAAATCCCTATGGAATGTCCGGCAAGACGTCAACGGAGGAGGCACAGGAAGGTGCGGGCGGCCTGAAGAGCTCTAAGAGCTTCGGCGACATTGTCAGCGAGATCAAGAAGGAGGGCAGCGTCCTGGAGGAGTTCAGGAAGAAGCACAGCAGCGTGACTCCTCCGCCGAGGGTCTCCAACGTGGGCAAGGCCGCCAGGGGCCTGGAAGACTGGGTGCCCTGGCCGGATCTCGACCGGACGCAAGAGGGGGAGGAGGAGCGGGGTGCGATGGCCGCAGCCACGGGCGAGCAAGATTCTCTTGCGGTTCTCACAAGCGAGGGGCAGAGGCAGGTGTGTAGACAGGTGCACGAGATGGGATTTCCCATGGCGCGTGTCGTCAGAGTCTGCCAGGCTCTCGGCCAGGACGGCCAGAAGATCATCCACTTCTGCCTGCTGTTCGACAAACTGTCGGAGGAGGTCGGCAGGAACGTCGGGGAGACAGAGGTGGAGCACGTGCTCCTGATGAAGTCCATGGACGAGAAGGAGTCACGCCGGCACTTGAGGGCCTTTGCCAAATTAAAGGACTTGGGGTTCGAGAGCAGGGCCATTCACGACGCGCTGGTGGAGTGCGAAGGGGACCACGACAAGGCCCTGGAGAAGTTGCTAAAGTGATCGAAGAAAAACTGTCAGCGTGTGATCCTAATGTGGATGGTGATAATCTCTCCCGAAATCGTGTCCAACCCAATTTCTCTTTTCCGACAGTTTGATATTCGTAATTCTATTCTGGTATAAAGGTGAATTATGTTTTTCATAATTCCACGTCATCGACAATGCTCCTTCAAAAGCATTATATGTACTACTACTACTAATGCACATCTGTGGAATAGCCATCTGTTCCGCTTTTTTTTTTCGGAAACATAACAAAGTAAAGTCACATTCTTTGAAAGTTACAAACATGGCCTTGCATGTATTTTTCCTCTTTCCAAAAAGCGTTGAAAATATATTAGACAGCAGGTCAGTTCAGGTCACGTCTGCATTGCATCTCTGGTCAACCCGTCTGCAGGGCTGAGGAGGCGAGCGGCGGGAACGCCTGCTGCTTGCTGACCACGAGCTTCTGATGCTGGTGCGAAATGTAGCCCTTGATCTTGCCCTCGTAGATCAGGTTTGCCAGGATGCACTGCGTCTCGTCCGAGTCGATGTCCTCCACCCGCATCATCTGCAGCGCCGCCAGGAAGGCCTGCACGGGCATCTGGTGCGTCTTCAGCAAGAGGTGTACCTTTTTGAAGAGGTTCCTAACAAAAGGAGAACAAGTTATATCGCTACCTCGACAACTTTGCTGCGCCAACATGGATTGTTGATACCTGTACGTGATTATCTTCAGCTTCTCCAAGATGAGAAAGATTCCACAGCCGATAAAGAACTTTTCGTTTTCCTCCATGGCCTCGTTGAGACCCAGGAGGTTGCCCTGTTTGACGGACCGCACAACTCCGCTGAACTGCCTCAGGTCGTACTTCTCCAATACTGCTTGCGTGGGCATGTGGCCCAGGATCATCTTGACCGGGATGAGGTAGATGAGGATGGACCTTTTGTTGCTCCTGCACTCCCTATGGCAGTGCTCGAAGGCGAAGCTGAGATAGCGCTCGGCGGCAGGAAAGTCGTTGTCGAACATATACTTTCGACCCACGTAGTATTTGTACGTCACTTGCTGCGCCAGCGGATATCTGGGTAACGATTAGAAATTGCAATGCAACGAAACATGATGTCTTTGAAGAGCTAAAGAAGCCTTACCTGTCCTTGAATGGGGAAGAGTCGATGGCCCTTATGAGCGGCTTGCACAGGTGGAGCTTGTTGACTTTGAAGTAGATCTTGAACAGCTGGTTCACGATGTTCAGCATTCCTGGAGGTGGAGGAAAGTGTAAAGGACTAGTAAGATAACCGACCGTCAATTGGGTATCTGGATCAGCATCTTCGTGCAGTACCCCATCTCTTGGTGACGTCCTCCCCACTCTTGCTGTCGAGGGCGCAGGTCCTGAAGCAGGACATCATGTGTTCCGCCGCCTTCTCCAGCGTGGCGCCCGGCTTGGATCCTCTCGACTCCGCCATAAGCTGGCGGTCTGCGCGTCCAGCCAACTTGCGCAGGTCCAGGCAGATGGCATACATCATGGGCAGGGGCCAGTTGTCGTCCTTCTGTGAGGAGAGCAGCTTTACGAAGTTCTGCACGAGCGAGACCTGGCACTCGTAGGCGGAGACAAAGTCCGCGTTGGCGACGTGGTAACAGGCCCTGAGGTGGTCCGAGACGAGGTCGTCGATAGGCTCCTCCAGTGCCCTCTCCACCTCCCTGGAGGGGTCCTCCACCTGAAGCTTCGGATTCATTATGTGCGAGTCCTCGAAGGAGAGGAGCTGCCCCAGCGCCTCCCCGTCGTAGTCGTCCCAGGCAGACGACACCTGGCCCAGGTAGCCGTTCAGGGAGATCATGGCGGCCTCTGGAAAAAGAAGGGGGGGAAAACGTCGGCATGATGCCCTGAAACACTTTTGCGCAGTGGTGAGCGAGGCAAAAAGTGTTCAAAATCACATTTATTGATCGTCTCTCTAAAACAGAAAGCGCTTAAAAAAAACTCATTTTCGTCGTTTGTGAAGCTCACCGACAAACACTAAAAGACAGCGTCGACGAGACCAAAGTGAAAAAAAAAATCAATCAATGCATCAACATTAAAAAAAGTAACATTATGAGCAAACAGCCTTCTTTTTAAAAAATATAGGTGTGGATATCAAAGCAGGACCTGAAGCCCTGATAAAGCCCTGGGATGGGAGTCTCCGTTCATTCACTGACAACATTAAGCTACTGCCTGCGTGTTTCCTTTGCTACTTTTATCATTAGTACCCGCCGGAAGTCTCCCAAACAATCTCTCTCTCCTCTCTTTTTCTCTCCACCCACTGACAAGTTCAACAGTTCGACTCCTCCCCCTGAGGCACCTCCCCCGCCAGCTTCTTGGCCCTCTGGAACAGCTTGTTCTCTTCCAGTCTGGCCGAGCACGTCCTGTACGGCACGCTCCCCACCTTGTAGTCGAACATGCTGGCCAAGGTCTTCACCGACAGCTCGTCTTCCTCCACTCCCTGCCGTTCTTCATCCGCTAGCAACGGCGCTGTCGGTGGTGGTGGCGGCGGAGGTGGAGGAGGAGACGGCAGACCACTCGGTAGGTGATGCTCCACGAGGCTAATGGGCGGCGTCACCGCCTGCTTCTGGATGGCGTCAGGCAACGCGCTCCTGACCTGCAGGGGCACGTTGGACATCCCGCGGACGACGGCGTCCACGTCCCTGTCCGGGCGAAGGTCGGACACGCTGACGGGGTCCTCCGGGACCGTCAGCTCCAGCTCCATGTCGCACCCGCACTCCGGGTTGAACAGGGAAGAGTTGACCGGCTGAGGCGCTCCCGATGGGCTCACCATTCCGGACATGTTCGGGTTCCTGGCCTCCACCACCGAGTCCTCCGCGAGGGTCCCCACGTCCTGCGCGCCATCTCCCTTCTCCGACAGGTTTGAAAGCTCTCCGAAGCAGTTGCATTCCTCGTCCTCGCCTTCGTCTGCCCCTGCCTTCTTCCCCTCTTCCGACCTGAACAGAGCTCGTCCGCAATCTTCCTCGGCCGGGAAGAGGAGCTGACTCAACTGCTCGCTGGGACTCCATGACTTTGGCCGGTAGGAGAAAGCGGGCTCTGAGGTAGGGCGGTTAAAAAAGGTGGCAAGCGCCTTGATGTCGACCCGGATCTGGACCGGGGAGGAGCGAGATGCCTTTCTCAACCTGGCGTCGGAAAGTCCGCCTCCTGTCTCCTGACCGTCCTCATCGTCATCCTGATAATCCTGCTCGACTTTATTGTCGTAGTTGGCACTCGTGTCGATCGGGGAGGGGATCAAGCTGCTCTCCGACCGGGACCTAAACAGGCCAAGGTAGGTGTGGCGGTGACTGATGGCTCCCAGGATGCCCTCGTAGACCTCCAGTTGCTTCAGGAAACTCTTGTTCGGCCTGACTATGCTCCTCCTGGACCGGACCATCTTTAGGCTCTCCTCCAGGCTCAGTCTGTACTCTTTCATGACGTACGAGATGGTAACGGTGGCCGACCGACTGATCCCCATCTTGCAGTGTACCAGCACCTTGCCGCCCGATTCCTTGGCCCCGCGGATGAACTTGTACGTGCGGTCGAAGTACTTCATGAGCTCCGTTGACTCTTCGTCGTACTCCCTCACGTTCTTGTAAGTAAAGACGGCCGGAAAGAAGTTGTCAATCTCCCTGGTCACGTTGAGGATGTGGGTGATGCCGTTCTGCTGCAGTTCCTCCAGGTTGGAAGCATTCCACTCGGAGCCGAGGTAGAGGTAGTCTGTGATTTTGGAGGCCGGGTCCATCTGCCCGAGGATGAGCAGCATCTCCTTGTCAATGAAGGACTTGTACTTCTCTAGGCTCTCTCCCATCTCGGCCTCCAACTGGGTGCGGATTCCCTTCGAGGTGATGGAGTCGAGGTCGGCCGATTTCATGACTTTCCGCAGGAGACCCTTGATAACCGTCTCTGGGCCCTGCCTGTCCCAGGACTCCGGAGAGGTCGGCCTAAAGTGTGAACAGAGAATGTCCAACAATGTAAAAAATATACCTATGTACAATACAGTATATTCCAATGGTTTTGCTAACAGCAGTGACAATTCAACAAAACAATAAAATAGAAATATACAGTCTCTGAATTGTTCGTACCTCATGACGAGTAGATCCGCCATCCTGTTCCAGTCGTTGACGCACGACTGAGACGACGTGATGGGGTACGCCAGCTCCCAGTCGGAGACCGACCCCAGCGACCTCTCCGACAGTCTCTTGTCCGCCGCCTGGTGCTGGTGCTGCTGCTGGCTGTCCGGCTGCGGCGCCAGGCGGGCCACGATCATGTGCAGGGCCTGGATGACGGTCCACAGGGCCTGCACGGAGGCCGGCTTCAGAATGAGGGTCCTCCCGGCGGCCCTGCGCAGGCTGAACCCGCCGTCGCCGTCCAGCGACACCTTCACGTCCCAGGTCAGCCTGGCCACCATCCCCACCGTCGTCTCCATCTCCCCGGCTGCGTCCGTCCCCCTCAAAGAGGCCCTCGGTCCTCGGTCGATGCCCAACAGGCAGAACTCGTTGTCGGACGAGGGCGCTCTGCTGTCCACGCCGGCCGCTCCGTCCACGGAGGAGACGGTGCTCCTCTTCCTGCCGTCCCTCCTTGAGGAGACGATGCAGAGGAAGCGCTCCCTCTCCGGGTGCTGCGACTCCAGCCTGACCATCTGCACCAGGCTGTCACCCGCCCTGAGCAGGCCGGAGGAGACCAGGGTGTCGTGGAAGGCGGACGTGGAGGAAGAGGGGAGCGAGCCGCGCCTGGACAGCATCTCCAGCGGGTCGCCACCGATCCCGACCCCGACCCCGACGGAGCCGGAGGCCGGATTATGACGAAGGGTCATTATTACACAAAGCTGGGGGGGGGGACAAACTCAGCCGGGGGTCATGCCTGTTGAGGACGCGGAGGACGCGGACAATGCGGTTGGTTGGCAAAGTTGCAATATCCTTTTCTGCCCCTCTGCTCAGACTCCTGCGAGGCCGAGGAGAAGAGAGGAGAGAAGAGAAGAGGGGCCACCTCAGGTTTTTCTTTCTTTCTTTGATTCTTCTTCTCTCTTTTGTTGTTGCTTTAAGCTGCGCAAGTGCAATCAGAGAACCCAGGAGAAGAAGAAGAAGTGGCCAACTTGGCCCCTCTTGTCTTCTAGACAAGCAGGAGAAGAGAAGGCAGAAGAAATAGGAGGTGTGTTGTGTGGCCTCAATTCGTTTTTATTTCATATTTTTGTTTTTGTTTTCCGATCAGTTGTGCTGGCACAAAAAGCTTTTTTGATTATCAGTAAATTTTATACATGAAAATTATAAAAAAGACTTATCGTGCTTAAATTTTTTTAGTGTTTTCTAGAAAAAAAAACCCTTGATGACTCCACGTTTGGTCTTTTCGACGCTCTTCCTTTCGCTTTTACGTCGTAACTCCCTGTCAACACAACATGCACTGGGCACTGACTGCTGACACTGCTGACGCGGGACAGTGCTGCCAGATGGGTCTCAAAGGAACGAATTAGGGTCCTTTCGAGTCGAGTAGAAAAAAAGCTTAGTGACAAAAAAATGGAATTAAACTTGATTTGGTTCCTTTTTATTCATAATTTATTTATTCTCTTTTTTTAAGGGACTTTGGGTTTCTTTTTAGTCACAAAATCTGTCAGCACTGGACAGGAGAAAACTGGTTGCGTGCGACTGCCACTGCAAACTTAAAAGAAGAGCAAGGAGAGGAAGGAGAGGAGAGGAGTCAAGCAGAAGTGGGAGTTGTTGAACTTGAGCAAGACCCGAAACAAGTTTAAGCACTCCCGTTCCTCCCTCCCTTCCGTTCCGACCTCCGTGAGGGGAGGAGACCTCCGAAAACTCCCGACCTCTTCTATTAGAGGCTTCCAGATGCCTGTTTCCACTGCGTGATCCTTCTCTGGTAAAGTGCCAATCCAAACAAATCTCTCCTCGCCCTCTTTGTCCGGTCTACGATGACCCCTCTCTCCGGAGGGAGTTCTCCTCCTCCTTGCCGACCCTCCTGGATGATCACAGCGCCCGATCTTTTCACTCTGTGGGCTCCTGAGGCCCAAGAAGAAGAAGAAGAAGAAGAAGAGGAGGAGGCGGCCTCGACATGCGTTCTGCGGTATGTCAAGCCTGCAGCTCGGAAGGCTGGTTGTTTTCTTCTTGTTGTTGTTCCTCCTCCTTTAGGTGAGCTCCATCCTGTCCGAGATGTCCGAGCCTTCCGCGCTGGCCTTCCCGGACTACAGCCAGACGTGCTTCGACCACCGCCGCCTCCTGGTGCTCGTCCGCTCCGTCTCGCCGACCTCACTGAGGCCCAAGACCTTCGCCAGGGTGGTCGAGGTGCTGGACAGGGGCGCCCGCGTCCAGGTCAAGTCGGCCGAGGACGTCACCAGGCAGGTGGAGGTGCGCTTCGTCCGCTCGTACCCGGTGGAGAACAACGAGTGGGGCGAGTTCCAGCACCACCGGGCCGTACTCGGACTCATCTCCGTCGGATGCTACCGGACCCACCAGGAGTACGGGGAGCTGGGGAGGCTGCATGAGACCATTAAGGTTGGACAGGAAAAGTTCTTATGTAGTAGTAGTACATAGTTTCTTCTCAAAACTTTATGGTTGCCCTGGATAAGAGAAAAAAAAATAGCATGAGTTGCCATCGCTATAGGGCTTTTTTCTCTAACCTTTTTTTTTTTCAGCTGAAATATTCCAAGTACCTCCTGTGCTCCCGACTGATCGCTCTTAAGGACAATCAGAATGAGTCCAACCTTGAGAACGGGGGTGACGGGGACGGGGAGGAGGAGGACTGTGAGAACGGCGGCGGCGGCGACGGCGACGACGACGAGAGCCGCCTGTCCTCCTGCGCCACCAGCCCGCACTGCCGCCTGGAGTACCTGCAGGACCTCGACGAGAAGACCTTGGAGGCCGACATGGGCATCTTCCTGTCCACCATGTTCTGGCTCCTGGAGAAAGCCAGGGTGGAGAAAAAGGCTCTGGAGAGCGGAGGTCAATCCTACGGGAAAGTTCCCTTGCTGTGCGCCCCCTTTGAGCGGAGGGACTTCGTCGGGCTGGACATGGAGAGCCGGGTCAACCGGAGGCGCACGCTGGGACGGTTCAGGAAGCACCTGGGCGACCTGAGCCTCATGTGTGGGCTCCTGAGGGAGGCCTACGACTACTACGAGCAGGCGGCCGACGTGCTAAAGTCCTGCAACGATTGGCTGTGGCTGGCCAACAGCCTGGAAGGTGTCTGCTCCATCTCCACTATGGTCCACTATCCTGGGGTCAACCGCGACGTCGGGCTGAGGAGAAACTCTTCCGTGCAGGCGTTGAACAGCGGCGGCCTTGGCGTGGCCGTGTCTCAGTTGAGGAGGGTGGCCACGGCCGTGGGAAGCGACGGCAAAAAGATGCTGAAGGGTGAGCGGGACGAGAAGCAGAAGTCTCCGGCCAGGGGGATGGAGAGGGACGAGGCATTTGCCAAGAGGGTGATTACCACGCAGGAGCTGGTGGAGCACACCAGGGACATTGTGGTGCACTACAGCAAGTACAGGCATGCGGGCCTCATCGAGACGGAGGCCAGCGTCAAGGCTGTGCAGATGCTGCTGGAACAGAGCAACGTCCTCCTGGCCGCCGAGTACCTGCAGAACATCGTCTTCATCAACCTGCAGATGAACGACGAGGAGAAGGTCCACCGTTTCTCCGCCCTGTCCAGGCTGTACGGCCTCCTGGGCATGCGGAGGAAGGCGGCCTTCTTCCACCGGGTGGCGGCCATGAGGTGCGTGGCCCCGCAGAACCCGCAGACCGACTGGGCCGCCTGCTACGGGCTGCTGCTCAAGGCCCTGCCCGGGTACAACGTCAACTTTCAGCAGGCCGGGCCGACGACGAGAAGGAGCGGTCGAGTGGGGAGGAGCGAGAGGCCGCCGCACCCGTCAGGCTGGCCGGTGCTCCAGATCCAGATCATGCAAGAGCTGGTGGGGACATCTAGAAGGATGGGAGACCACACTGCTGCCACGCGACACATGGCATTCCTGATTCAGGCCTTTTTCACCTCGCTGCGCGAGAGGGATCGGGCGGAGATGTGCCACCAGCTGGCCATCCTGACCGCAAAGAGTCCGGGAACGCCGGTCTCCCACGCGGTCGAGGCCGGGCTTCTCCTCCCTCCGGTCAACATCTACACCGTTCCTCTGGTCACCGGGTTTTCCCCCTGCCCCCTCCCGGAGTCTCTCATTTACCTTTCTCCCACATCTTCTGCCGTCGGAAGTGGAGAAGAGGACGGCCCCTTCATCTTCACCCCCATCCAGGCTTCGGCCGCCTCCGACTCCAAGGCGATCAACTGGGTGCAAGGAGAAGTTGCCTGCCTGGAGCTGCTGGTCACCAACCCGCTGGCAGTGGAGCTGAGGGTGGAGGACATGTCTGTGATGCATGAGGGTGCGGAATTCGACGCCTTTCCTTCTTCCCTTGTCCTCAAGCCTGGCGTCGGACCTCAGAAGATCAAGCTGTCTGGCATTCCGCAGGAGGCCGGCGAGTTGCGCATCCTCGGCTACTCTTGCGTCGTCTTCGGCATCCGATCCCACTGCCGCACCAAGTGCCTCGGCCTGGCGGATTTCGAGGACAGGGAGTTCCACCTGGTCAAGGTCTCCCCGAGCCTGCCCAAGCTGGAGTTGACCATCTCCGGTGTGGATGAGCCCGTGGAGACGCTCCCGGTGGAGGTCTACCACGGGGAGGAGGCAATGGTGGAGATCTGCTTGCTGAACTCGAGCAACCTGGCGGTGGAGCGCTTGAAGACGACCTGCCAGGGGGTGCCAATCAAGTTCAGAAAGAACGTCGGACTGGCGGAGAAGCCCAGCCAAGAGATCGAGCCTGGCTACACCGCGTTGGTCCGGGTCAAGGTCAGCGGTCCGCCGACCAAGTGCGACTACCAGGTCCCAAAGGAGGGTCTCGAGAACATCCCCGAGGAGCAAAAGCAGCAGGCCCAGCTCGACAGCTTCCCTGTGCAGGTAGTGACCAAGTTCTCCGGCGCGACGGAGACGTCGCAGGGCTACTTCAGGCAGCTGACACAGCGCCTGCAGGTGACGCTCCTGCCCTCCGTAATGGTATCCTGGTGGGATGTGCTCCCGGGGGAGAGCGGGGACGAGTGCTATCTTGTCCTGGACGTGTGCAACCTGGCCGAGGCGGTCGAGTGTGAGCTGACCTACGGGGACGGCAAACACATCGTGGTGGACGCCGGCGGGAAGTGCAGGATCCCGATCCCGGCCAGCAAGGTGCCGTGCGACGCCATGGAGAAGCAGAGTGGCGGCAGTGGCGGAGGTGGTGGCGGGCGCATGTGGGAGAGGAGACGAGAGAAGTTTCTGGCAGAGTACCTGGACGAGCACGTGGACCTGAAGTGGAGGATGCAAGACGGTTCGTCATCGCGCTCCGGGCGGGTTTCCCTGGCGGGGCTGGAGCTGGACTCGCGGATGGCGGAGCGACTGCAACTGTCCCCGGTGTCGTGGACGGCCTCGCTGAACGGCGAGCTGTGGCACGGCGCGGACTTCTCGGCCCCGGCCGGGGACCCGATGGCCCTGGAGGTATCGGTGGACAACCACTACGACGGCCCCGTCAGGTGCAGGTTCAGGGTGGAGGCCGGGTACGTCACACAGCCAGACGGGGGCGGCGACGACTCCCCGCGCGGAATATCCCACCACCCGGTGTCCGTGTCCGGGTCGGCGAGGGACCGGCGGGGCTGCTGCGACCCTGGCGGGAGCGTGGGGCACCGGTGCGTCCTGCTGGCGACCACGCCCGGGCGGGTGCGAGTTCGGTGCTTCTGTGATGTGTTCAAGAAGGGGCCGACGGGAAGAGGAGGAGGAGGAGGAGGGGAGGAGACGAAGGTGGACTCCCTGGCCATACCAGACTTCTTCGTCAACCTGAGCTGAATCGGTGATGTCGCAAGTGCTGCGGCAATTGGTCTGACTCTGTCCAGAGAAATGCAAGCCTTATAATGTACTATGCTGGTATAAAAAGCACTGTGAAGAGATCCACCCTTTTGCCTTAAGCAAGAAAAAAAGTACGTTGGAAATGTTTTTCATAGGTTTATTAAATTTATACTACTACGCAATTAAATATCTATTGTCCGGGCGAGAGTGCAGAGGAAATAAATACCTGCGGTACTTGCCATTTACTATTTGCGGCAGCATTTTCCATGCTATGGGTATAATAAGTACCAGTCATACTATACTATGTATTGGCACAATGAAGCTGCAAGGCAAGGAGGTGTGAGAGAGATTCATGTAATATCACAGTACTGCACAGGAAGAGAAAGTCCTGGTTTTTTTTTTGTTTTTTTCTTTGTACTACAGTAGTACTGTCACTCCTCGGGCCAACCAAAGTCGTGCCCGACCAGGTTGTAGAAGTCGTAGTTGTGACTGGCGTAGAACCTCCTGAGCCTGGACACGGCCTCCCTGGACACGTCCGGGTGCTGCCTCCCCTTACTCTTGGTTAGGCAGCGCTCCTTCTCCCCCTGCCTCCTCCGGACACAGTGGAAGCCCTTGGTGTTGTTGAAGTAGAAGAGATCCCTGGTGATCTCCCTTTCCAGGCCCAGGAAGTGCTCCACCTTGTTGAGCTCCTGCCAGGGCTTCCTGATGAGGCGATCGCCGTTGACGACGTGAATCTGGGAGAGTGGGAAGTAGCGCAGCCACCGCCGCATGTGGACGTCGTACATGCTCTTGCCGACGGCGTCGTAGCGGGTGTTGACCTGGGTGACCGAAGAGGACCCGTTGCTGGCACCGCTGCCGCCGCCCACAAAGACCATCTCCTCAAAGCTCCTCGGTGTCAGCCCTCTCTCCATGTGGTTGTGCATGATTTGGGTGTAGTCGGAGATGAGCCTGGTGACCGGATCTCTCACCACCACCAGCAGCAGCATTCCGGCTTCCATCAGCTTCACCCTGGCCGGCACCGACTCCGTATTGAAGTAGCTGGGGGTCTTCTCCACGGCGACCTGCTGCGTCTGTCCCTCCACGCCGGCATCGAGCGGCGGCATCTGCGCCCGGTACCACTCCAACCCGCGTTCGTAGTTCTCGTCCACGTCGAAGAAGTGGACCTCGCTCCTGGCCGGTCGCACCCGCGAGTGGAGGCCGACCATGTCGAGGAGGGCGCGGGTGCCGCCCTTGCGCACCCCAATGATGATGCCGCCGGGCAGGCGTCTCACGGTGTCGTCGGGACTGGAAGAAGGACGGGCATCGCCTTGGACAGGAAGAGAACAGCAAGTCCTGTTGTCTTTGGCGTCGCTTGCGGAGTACTGGAAAGAGTGCAGCGTGCTGCTTTAATGGCAGTTTGCTAGTTTGATCCGACTGTTTTTCTTTACCTTGAACATGCTGATGCTGACGAGATACTGGAACACGAAGACCGCCGATAATGTCAGCGCCAGCAATGGGTACCTGAACCTGGACGAAAACACCCTCATTTTTACTGCGTGCAGGCAGTGTGATTACTTTTTACCCCCCCAGATTGCTTTCATGTCCCAGGCTCCAAAAGTGGGACCAGAAACAGACCTTTTTTCCGCTTTCAAAGGGATGAGATTGAGAGAAGAAGGGAAAGCACCAGTAGCAGAAAAGCCTCATTCCTCCCTGCCTTTCTTCCGTGGAGGCCTTCTTTCTTTCTTTCTCGCTTCCCTCCCCCCACCCTCCCTGCGGACCTTCCTACTCACCGCCGACAAGAAAGCCATGAGAGAAAGCAAGGAGAAGAGAGGAGAAAGAGGGGGAGAACTCTCATGAAAGCCATGAACGTCTTCTCTTCTCCTGCTTTCGTGGCTTTAGCTTTGGACAAAAGGAAGAACACCTTTCTCCTTGCTATGTACATAATATGCACAAATAATAAAAAATCGAGCTTGGTACTATCCGTATAAAAATCCGTTCACATCGAAAGTGTGCCACGCACTTTTTCTGAATGGAATACAAGATTTGTTACGTTAGTACTCTTCATAGCACTTCTGTTCCTATACGTACGTATACGACACGTAGGTGTTCAGATTGCCCCAATGCCTTCTGGCTTGATCTTAATGTGCCTATTTGATAGATTATTATAGATTTAACGGGCTCACAAATTTATTCTCACAGTATACTTGAAAATACTGCATGAATCAGAAGCTTCCGTAGTGACTGATCCTGAATAGATTTGCTGCGCCCCTGTTGTTGCCGACGCTCATAAAGCCGCCGTTCAAGGAGAAGTCCACGCAGTTCACCCTGCGGAGGTTGAAGTTCCACGAAGGGAAATTCGCATACACAGTCCTGAAAAAAAAAATAGGTTTGTCATATAGCCTGTGCGTGATAAAAGGGACTGGATTGTGACTCACTTGGAAGACACGTGGAGCAACTTTATGGCATTGTCCTTGACCTCCGAGGTCATGGCCAGGATCTCCGACGACGGGTTGAACCTGAGCTTGGCCACAGGAGTAGTCAGGTTCATGACCGCTTTAGACGGCGCCGGTTGCCGGGACGTCCGGGCTTCCCTGGCGTCGTACAGGTTGACGACCCCGGAGGCGGCGCCGGCGGCGATGTGCCTCCCGTCCGGGGAGATGGCCAGCGCGGTGCCGCGGACGCACCCGTCGTCGGCAAACCGGTGCGTGCACGACCGGGTCTGCCGGACGTCCCACAGGTAGACCTCGCCGCCTGACCCGTGCGAGTAAAGCTCCCTGCCGCCCGGCGCAAATGCCACGCAGGTCACGTCGTCGTTCATCTTCAGGGAGAATATCTTCTCCTTTGTCTTGGAGCTTAGAAAGTGTATGTGCCCAAATCTGAACAGACAAGAATATTGAAAATAAAAACTTGAAACACAGAAGCAGTAACACGTTCTTATTTAAACACCCCTACCTGCCCAGAACAGCCAAAAAGTCTCCTGCGGGCGAGACCTCAAACCACTGTAGGGCACCCTGCTTGTCCAGGCTGCCGCCGACGTCCACCCTGGTTGCCTTGGCCTTTCCCAGGTCATACAGGTGGAGGTAGGACGCCTGTTGGGAGCCGCAAATAAACTCAGAGCCGTCGTGGGAAAAGTGGGCCGTTTTGATCGGAAAGTCGGAGAAGTTCACGCTCTGGATCTTGGGGTTCATGCGTCCGTCGACCTGTCAATCATCGTTACATACTCAGCATCAGTTGCATCTCATCTCTAAAGCAATTCACTTACCTGGAACAGTGACGCAGTCCCGTTAAGCCCGGCCACTAGCGCAACGGCGGCTGACGGGTGGAACTCGGCCGCCCTGATCACCGCCCCTTCTGCGTGGGTCTCGTCGTTCAGGTCCTTCACCTTGCGATATAACAGCCTCTCCCTCGTCAGCTCCGCGTGCTTCTCGGCGTCCAGCATGTCCGTCGTCTCCTGAAACGCGTGCGGGCCGACGTCAGCCACGATGCGCTCTCAAACCAAGCCGATCCACCACTCACCCTGAAGAACTTTTCGTCCTCTTCCTCGTCCCCTCCTTTCCTCTTCTTCTCTGACCTGTCCAGGTCCGCCCAGGCCGGCGTACCGACCAGGGAGAGAAACTTCCTCTTCAGTGCCTTGCTGTACTTCTCCTCCGATGTCTCTTTGGCCCCGTGCTTGCCCGGCGCCCTCGTGTACGTGGCGGTCACGTCCTTCACGCTGCAATTAGATATTTTTAGAGAAAATAACTTACTACAAGTACAGACAAGCCTTGACTCACAGGGTTCCCTCGTCATCCTCGTCCCGCCAGACCGCCGTCCTCTTCGCCTTGGCCCTCTTCTTCTTCTTCTTCTTCTTCGGCTTCTCTACTTCGCCGCCCTCTGCCCCTTCTTTGTCAGAAAGTCTCCTTACTTCATCGTCTCCGTGCTCTCCTTCTCGCTCTTCTTCGTCCTCTTCGTCCTCGCTGACTTCTTTGATCTCCGCGACGTCCTCCTTGAGCGCGGATCCGAAGAGCATCCTCTGGAGCATCTTCTCCCTCCCCGCGCTTCTCTTCTCGTTCTCCTTCGAATCTTTCATAGGGATCGACCAAGGTTGCTCATCTTCCTCCTCCTCTTCTTGGACGTCGTCGTCATCTGAAGATGCTTCCACCACGACCTCCTCCGTTCCTCTTGTCCGCTCGCCCTCGTCGTCGCTTCCGACTTCTACGGGATCTGGCTCCGTGCTGACGTAGAAATCGTCAGGCGCGGAGGGCGTCTTGGAGACGTCGTTTTCGCCTCCTTCATCCTCCGCCCCCGCGTGGCTTTCGACCTCGTCAGGTTCCGTGCTGATGAAGAACAGCGGCTCTTCCCCCTCCTTCCTGTCCTCCCCCTCCCTGGTCTTCTTGGTCGCTTTCTTCCTCCCTTTCTTGGTGGCCCCTTCCGCCTTCTCCGGGGTGATCTTCTTGGCGCTGCGCAGTTTCATCGTGTCGGCGTCGGCGTCCCAGCCACCGACCAAAACAAATATCCTCTTACAGAGTCTCTCCAACTTCTACAACTTGTACAGGTGGACCCTGAGCAAGTTCTGCGTTGAGTCCCTTCTGTGTGGCCGTGGTGGTGGTGGGTCGGGGTCGGTGTGGCGTTTGTTTTTGTTTTCTTCTAACGATCACATGGAATCATCATCCATCATCGCTTCGCAAGTTTATGATGTGCACAACACGAAACCTCCATCCACTCTATTAATTGCATGATGGGCAAGGGCATCCAAGTTCAGTAAATTTGGGAAGGGGGAGAGGGGCTTTTGTTCTGTTTATCAAATTTAAGGATGATCATGTGCATAACGGTTTATTGCTAAAGAGCCAAGGTAGAAGGGTATCGCACAACCATGCCTCGTTGCATATGTTTCGGGTTGGTGGAGGGGGGAGGGAGGGGTGCGCAATAACAAAGGTGCAATGTAAGTTTCTACCTGTGGTGAGGTAGAGCATAGCACACACACTTGAAAGAGTTGAGCAATTGTGCATATTTTATGTGCAGCTTAACTTTTTGATTTACTTTAGTCAAATTACTTTTAAACCTTTGCTAGCTGTATTTTACGGTAGCTAATTGTTCGCTGCTTGCGGTAGTGATAAGTGCATCTCATTACACATGACTACAATTGCTTCGTGAAGAACATTACGTGCTGCGCCAAACCAGAATGACGTGCAAAAAGTGGAGGACGTCAGCGGAGTCGGCAGCGGCTGGAATCTTCGCCGCAGTCCTCTTCCTCCTCCTCCTCGTTCCCATCGCCTCCGACTTCGGCGGCCACGACCTCTACACCAGCCTGGCCCAGCTCGAGGTGCTCTGGAGGAACGAGCTGGACGTTGTCAGGCAGATGGAGGCCAAGCTCCACGTCAATGAGACCGTGACCAAAGTCATGAAGGAGTGAGAGAAAGTTGCCACCGCTCAGAACATGGTTCGAAGTCTGTCTTCTCGCTCCCCATCCCTTTATAGGTACATCTCTCAGCATCGCCGCCTGGGTCTGGATGTCGAGCCCAACTACGACTTCCTCGGGCACCCCGTCAACGCTTACTTCCTCGTCCGCCATGTCGCGCACGGCTGGTCCAAGGTCAGGGACGCTATCGCAGGAGTTGACTACAACCAGACGGAACAGGAGCTCGGTCAGATATTTTTAGTAAGATATTTTAAAAAAAAGTAAGACTGACTTTTTCTTTCTTCCTGCAGCCTTTCTGAGAGAAAGAGAGAAGGAAAAGCTGCCCAGTCTCTACGATGTGGAAGGAGCTGCCTTTGGTCTGGTAAGCCTCATGGTTTAAAAAGAAATGATGGATATTGCAGTGAGTGCCTCTCCCTTTCCTTAGGTGAGGTTGCACCAAATGTACAAGTATGACATTCGCAAATTCACACGGGAGGGCATCATCTCCACTACCCTGGACAACGGTCAGGTTGTTTTAAGCACCGCGAGTGTGCTCAACCTCACATGTGAGTGCCACCTTTTGGATTCCCCATCTCTGCATTTTTAGACAGGTCTGTTGTTCACTGGCAATTTGTTGGATCATGTGCGCATTTCACTATGCATTGGCCAAAACGTCACGATGGCGAGTGAGAATGCGTCATCCTAACCATCTTGAACGTCTCCAATACGCTGAAGCCACCCGCGATGTAGTAGTAGAGGAAGAACCTGGAGGCTTTCATCACCGGAAACCACCTATAAAGGGACATATTTCTTACTTTTAAAAAATGGCAAATTCTTTAGTGTTGCTAGTACACACCTTTCGTACGTCATCAGAGGAAAGGGATAGAAGCAGTAGGGCACCACCGCATTGATGTGGATCCATCCGAGGCCGTAGGCTATCCGCCTCACGAGCGGGCGACTCCTGACCCAGTCGGACAGACCGATGTCCTATTCATCAAACATCAGGGAAACAAAATTCGTGTGGAGTGTCCGTCCAATCCACTGCACCTGAAACGTGGTGAATAAGTCGTTCTCCAGGGACGTGACGAGAAACTCGTTTAAGAAAATCAGGTAGTATCCGGAGTGAAACCCATGCCAGACGCCGAGGAAGGCCAGTGTAATGCCCTGGGAGATCGGCTTCGAGTTCAGGAACTTGAAGCGCTTGTACACGTAGTTCGCCATCCACTTGTTCGTCTTCATGTTGAACGAGGAGATAATGTCCTAGGAGTCATGGAAAAAATGGTCAGGAGAGACTTAAATCCATCTTTTTGCCACTGTCTTATTACGTTAAAGGAGGTGACTCCACACTCGAATTTGTAGACGTTGACGTTGGCCATGGCGTCCCACTGAACCCTGCCGGTCTTCGGGTCAACCCCGTTGTATCCCGCGCCGGCCATGACGCAGACGCCCTCTGCTACGAGGAAGATGCCCATGTAGAGCGACATGTGCACCTTGAACCAGACCCACAGGCGCAGGGTGCGTAGTGCGAACCCCACGTTCTCTCCGCCCTCGCCCATCATGAGCTCGGGGTGCGCCATGTACTCGCCAAGGAAGGACTGGCCGCAGGAGCGCAGCCAGATGTAGGTGAGGCCCAGGACGCACCGCTGCAGAGCGTAGGGCACCGGGGACGGCAGGGTCTCGTATGTCTACCAGATCAACCAGTACAACGTGCCTTATGAAACCGTTAAAAAAAACCAAGTTTTTCTCACCTGGTTGAGGATGATAAAGTCCTTGTACTTCCGCAGGGACATCTGCGGGCCAAAGAGGTAGTTGCCCATGAAGACGCCGAAGGAGAGGGTCTCCAGGAAGGTCGGCGGGTGTTCCAGGCGGGAGAGCTTCATGTCGATCGACAGCTCATCCTCATTCCTGTTGTTGTCCCACATGTCAAAGGCCAGACCTGTAGTTATGTAGGATGTAGTACATTTATCGTACACCGAGAAAAAGTAACTTTAGTGAAATAGTCTTCATTTTTTTTTCGCCTATATCTTAATCTTCTCCCCCCTTCCTCTCACCGATCATCTTGAGGCAGAGAACGCACTGCGGCATGGTCCAGCTGTAGTCGGCGTCGGGCGACCCCCCGTCCGCCAGGGTGTAGCCGGCCAGCAGGTAGCCGAGGTTGAGGGCGACGGCGGCGACGGCGGCGCGGCCGGTGCCGCCCCACAGACGCGCCAGGACGAAGTTGGCGGTGCAGGTGACGACGGCGTGGACGACCGCGTCCTCGCCCACCGAGAACCACGCCAGCCCGAGCCCGGTGGCAGAGAAGAAGAGGTGCTGGACGGTGTCGCCGGCACGGAAGAACAGGCAGCGGTAGAGGGCGCAGAGAGGGTAGCCTGAAAAACCGGACGTGGGATTATTTCCGGCCTTACTGCTGCACAGTACCTAGTATGCTACCTGCTGTACTATCACTCCTTCGGCCTAAGCTTAACCTCTCTCTCACCCATGAGCTGCCCGACAAGCAGCCTGACCCCCGCCTCGGAGGCGCCCAAGAGCTGCGCCAGCGACCACGTCCACATCCGCGACTCCACCGCCATCGTCCCTCCTTCTTCTTGGCGCCAACTCCCTCCCTCCCGCTCCTTTTTAGTAGCTGTGCAGATTTTTCCTCCTCATTTTTCTTCCTCCCCCTTCCCCTCTGGATGAATGCTCCTTTGCTTCCTCCTCTTATTCCCCCTCTCTTTTCTGGAAGGGGGAGAGAGAGAGGTCAATCCGGAGGTCACTGTGCTGGAGCAGGCCGATTACGGCGAAGACACGTTGCTTGCCGAGATCAACCCATGTGCAGTTCCCGCGGTGCCACCACGACGCTGTCTGCTGCTCTGCTCTGCTCGGCCAATTGCAAATCTCTGCAGAAATGTTGAATTAAAATCATACGAATGTCGTTTCGCATATATTTATTTCTCTCTCTGGTTTGAATGGAATTAGACTTGCCACGGAAGTCTCGGAACTAGATTTCCCATTTCTTGAATCTGTCTCTGTCTTTGTTTTTTTCTTCTCAGCTTACGATCTCGTTCGCATGGGGATGGAGGCCAATTCCAACAAGCTCTACGACTCTGCGTGCGACTTCATGGAGGTAATTGGGGGGCGGGAGGAAACTTAATCTACTCGATTGGGGTGCACATCGTTGTAATACAGTAACACTTCGGATTAGCCCGGACTTCTTGGGAACCAAGGAAAAAATCCTTCTAATCCAAAATCCCTTTAAACCAAAGTTCCAATTTTTTTGTCAGAATTCTCAATGAGCTCTTTAATGCTTACACTCACAGATCACAGTACTTTGACACTTTGGACTAAATTATTCACATGAAGATTATTTATTCATCCTGAAAAAACAGTTAAAACCTGAGACCGGTTCTTCAGAAAAAAGTTCGTGCATTAAATTTAACCAGGGAACAAGTGTCTTCCCGGTAACTGCATACCTGAGAACAGTGTAGTACACTGTTCTTAAATTAACTGGAACAACATAATTTATAAGGACTCATTGCAGTTATAAAATCTTGACACTTAATACTTACACAAACTAGTCAGATAAGTCAGAATTAAAGTACAGAAGTTGCTTGCTTAACTTTAATGCACGAAATTTATGTTTAAAGAACCGGCCTCTGGCGGTGCAATTTTTTTCTCCACTTATCCAAAATGCCATTTTAAGTTCCTCTAATCAAATGTAATGCTACTACAAAAAAGAATATTCCTAATTAGTAGCCTGTAATAAAAAAAACTAATAATCCTTTTATTTTAGGCTGCCACTGAGTTTGCACGGGAGGAGGAAGCGAGGAAAGACGACTTTTCCTGGTTGTACGACTACAAGCTGTCTGTGAAGACGTTCGAAGAGTTGACGGAGACGGTGAAGAAGGTGCCGGGCATTGCACACTACGACAACAAATAATTTTCCCACCTTGTTTAAAAAATATATACCATATATATATGTACTTTTTTTTGGAAAAGGTACACGATCACTACCTCAACACGAGGGGCATGATGGGTCGCCTGTACCGCACGCACCAGTACCCGTACGACAAGAAGCTGCGCAAGAAGAAGAAGTTCAAAAAGGGCTTCCAGCTGGAGGAGCCGGTGCTGACGAGGGAGAAGTTGGAAGAGGCGGTGGTCAAGTCGGAGCACAGCACGGAGGAGGCGCAGAAGCTGAACTTCGCCTCGGAGGTGCAAATGGACCAGCTCTGCAGGGGAAACCAGCTCAGGGTGAGACAAAGTCACCTCTTCAACTGAACACGCCCGACCTTGTAGTCGTAACTCCTCCTCGCTCCGCAGTCTGACGCGGAGCTGTCCAAGCTCTACTGCACGCACGTCCACAACGGTTCCCCCTGGCTGCGCCTGGGACCCGTCAAGGTGGAATTCAACTCCTTCGACCCGTTCCACGTGGTGCTGCGAGACCTGATGACCCACGACGAGTGCGACGACATCACCCGCTTCCTCGGGCCGAGGCTCGACTTCCCGCCGGGCAGGATGGACGGCAAGTCCAGGAAGAACGACTGGACCATGAAGAAGTGGGTCTTGCCTATTGTATACTAGTACGTAGATTTCGATATTTGCCCTTGGTGCTTAATGGAGCTTCCTCCAACAGCACGTGGCCAATTGAGAGCGAGCACGTCGGCCTGGAGAAGCTGAACCGCCGCATCGAGCACCTCAGCGGGCTGAGGGCCGATTCCAGCAAGGGATACTCCGAAGGATTCATGGTGATGAATATAGTTGAAAACAGTTCCAACCTCACTATGACTCCTTCATCCCCTTTCCGGTTACAGTGCGGCAACTACGGCATCGGCGGTTGGTACTTCATCCACCCAGACTTCCACCACAATAATCACTACGGCCTCGGGGGCAGGATCGGGGGCAACCGGGTGTCCACCATCCTGACCGTGCTGGAGGCGCCGCTGGCCGGTGGCGCCACCGTCTGGCCCAACGCCGGCATCACCGTCTTCCCGGAGAAGGGTTCGGCGGTCTGGTGGTACAACCTGCGGAGGAGCGACATCCCCGACCAGTACACCATGCACGCCGCCTGTCCGGTCCTCCTAGGGCAGAAGTGGATCGGGAACAAGTGGGTCGGGTACCACGCGCAGTGGGACGGGCGCAAGTGCGGACTTGGCCCCATGGACCGGTTCGACGGGCCCTACCGATGACGAGCGATGTGGGGGGGGGGGGGCAAATACACCGACATAGCAACCCTGTTAAAAAAAAAAAAAAGAAAGTCGTGTTGCAGATGGAACGTTGGGCGTTCACTTTGACGATCCATATCACAAAATTTAAACAAGCAACTCTGCCAAGTTTGAGTCACGTGACTTCAACGATCGCAGCATGCAGGGTCGATCTCTCTTTCCTCCTGTCACCGTTCTTCCTTCTCCTCCTCCTGTTGGTTGGCCGAGGCTGAGGCCAGCTTGGCCTCCAGCAGCGCCAGCGATGCCTCCATCTTCGCGATCCTCCTCTCCGCATCTGACAGCCTATGTACAGTTAGCAGCGCGCTACAAGTCCGAAACTGTTTCAACACACGTATGTGACTGCTTTATCAGTGTGCCGTGTACTACCTGGCCTCGCAGTCCGACGCCAGCTTTGAGAGCGCGTCGGCGGTCCGGGAAGAGAAGTGGTTGAAGAAGGCGAGCACGCGCTTCCGCTGCAGGCAGGGCTGGGAGGAGAAGTCGCCCAACGCCACCAAGCCGTCATCGAACTCCAGGGGGAACGACGAGGAGGAAGGGGTCATAGCTACAGGTGGTTAATGTACTACGCAACTACATAATGTACGTAGTACGAAATTTGGCTGCGTCGTTCTCTTGTTTACCTGGCTTCTACCAGTCTATGTCCCGTTCTTGGCCACCTAACGCCATCTGTTGACCCGCATTTCATTTTTCAAACTCCAAATTTATACGTACTGTACGTAGTATGCTTCACGGAAGTCTCGTGTATACACTTCTACCATGAAAGTCTCAGACCTCTCAGTCCGCAGATATTGAAAAGTGGTTCCAACAAATCGATCCACTTAAGCCTTTAACGCACTTATCCAGTCATCCACTCATCTGGGTTCTTCTGTACTGCTTACGACATCTCTATGAATTACAGTAGCCCCTCGATAATTCGACAAATTCGGTTGCCAGCCAAAATGTCGAATTAGCGAGGGTTGTCGAATTAGCGAGGGGGGAGGGGGAGAGGGGAGGAGGACGAGGAGGAAGAGGAGGAGAGGAGGAAGAGGAGGAGGAAGAGGAAG
>JAAUYM010003793.1_pt1 | contig 32803 bp, 28 predicted proteins | sample 7278001 | NCBI WGS metagenome assembly JAAUYM01 (sample SAMN14350224, study PRJNA611818) | marine sediment metagenome | isolation source: surface marine sediment (1.8m) | place: French Polynesia: Moorea | collected 2018-08
ATACCTCAAGGCTATCTCGGAAGCAAAGGATAAGGCCGAAGCAGAAATGAAGGCGATGCAGGAACAAAAGGTCCGGCTGGAGCAGGATCTAAAAAATGCGTTTTCGCTTAGCCCAGATGCAGGCGCGACTGAACCAGTATTAGACGCTGCCACTCCTGCCCCGGCACCTGCAACAGCCACGCCTACCCCGGCCACATCTGCACCGGCCACATCTGCACCGGCTGCGCCTGCACCAGCAAGCACAGCAGCAGCGACAACACCTGCAGCTACCGAAGCGTCTAATCCAGCCGCAGCGCCTGCAGCCGCGCCAGCGACAGAAAACAAACCGGAAGAACCTGCAGAGCAACAGGCTGACGTTACCGCCATTGAAGCAAATATTCAGACAATGCTGTCAGAAAACAGGATTGTACAGACCTATCAACCGATCGTATTAATGGGCGAAGCCTCAGACGAAGGCGAAGATGCAGACGTTGAGATATACCAGACAGGTATGCAATGTGTCGACGAGGAAGATGATACTGACATTAACGAATGGCTGGTTGATATATCCAGGCTGTCACTGGAGACACAACAGTCTTTACAGGAATTCATGCTGAGGCAGGCCTTCGCAAGAATTACTGAACGGGAAACCGGAGATCTGCCATTCAGGTTCGTCATCAACGTAACGGCCGTATGGTTTGCCGACATCAAACTGTTCCAATGGCTGCAAACGATCCTGACGCAAACCAAGAGTTATGATCCTGGCAAGGCTTTTATACTTAACATTCCGTTACCACTTTACAAGGAACATGAAAAACGCGCAGCCGCCCTTATAGACACACTACGTAAAAGTCATCACTTCAAAATTGCACTCTCTGATTTTGGAGACGGTAAGGAAATTGAAAGCATATGCGATGCAGCGTCGGCCAGGTTTATTAACACTAACCTGGATGGGCTAAAACAGCTCGCTTCCCGGTTAGCTCCTGCTGAGAAAAAAACCGCTGCCGATGAAGAGCAGGAAAAACGTAACTTGTTGCAGCACTTGAAAGCAAAGAATATTCGTTTTGTTAGTTCAGGAATACATGACGCGACAACACTGACCGAAGCGATCACGCTCGGCGCAGACTTTACTGTTGGCGATTTTGTTGGCGAGGTACAACAATCGCTCATCGAATCATCCTCAGTAGAGTCATTTGAATTGACCTGACATGCTCTACGGGTTGCTACTAACCTTTTTCTTTCTCACCATTCCTCTCCATGCGCTGGCAGATTTTGCCGCAGGTGGTGACGCTTATAAACGTGGCGATTTTGCCACAGCAGCAAAGGAATTTGAGCCATTGGCAAAGCGTGGAGATCATCGTGCCATGTACGCGCTTGGTTCGATGTATGCAGCCGGTCAAGGCGTTGAGAAAGATCTGAGCAAGGCCCATGATCTTTTTCGCGAAGCAGCCCAGAACGGCCGTATTGATGCCATGTACAAACTGGGACTCATGTACGAGCAAGGCCTGGGAGTTAGCCGGGATTATCGCAAGGCATTACGGTATTACCAGAAATCGGCAAAACAGGGTTTCCCTCTGAGTCAGTACCGTTTTGGCATGATGTACATTGATGGTAAGGGATTAAAGGCCAATGCCGTTACTGGTGCTGCATGGTTGATTATTGCAGCGCATTATTTTATCTACGAATCTGGTAAACCCGAGCAAGCTGTAGATAATGCCAGCGGCTTTAAGAAACAAATCCTTTTTACGCAGCAACAGGAACTCGATCGTATTACACGTGCACTCGCAGATCAGGTTGACGCTCTGCGAAAGAAATTATCAGACAATGAAATAGAAATGGTCAGGCAAAAGGTTGCTGAACTTGGCAAGTATAAACGGCAATACCATAGCAAAGACGTACGTAATATCACTATTAATAGTGATATGGAGAAGTTTTTTCTACCTGACGTATTGTACTAGTGTATTTGTGAATTAATCGTACGTTTACTTAGCAGTTATTCTGTATACACGGTGCAGTTTTTCTGCGTCGTTTCTCGAAAATTACTCCCCGTGTTGTTTATTTATGTGAAATTGCTCACAGAATAGAATTGTATTTTATGTGTGTTTTTTCTGTTTATCTGTGATTCACCCTGCGAAATAACCATGTTGTGGTACGCACAGTAGCAGCTCTCCTACCTTACATTGGGGAGACAATTACTAGTCCTGGACAATCCAATCATAAGAACAAAACGATAACCTCTGTAACCTCTTACATACGGTTTAATTAGTATCTATATGTATTAATTAGCTATTTATAAACTTCCAATTAACGTTTGTTAGATAAAAAAAGGTAACGACGACAAATAGCAAACTGGTTCATAAACCTTGCCATCTCACTAACTTGAAAAGCACCACTTCATTTCAAATACTCAATTCATAGTAACAAGACAACTAGATAAACAGGCATTTGTTAGTGCGCATGAGGAACGCGCAGTAACAAGAGTGACAAGGGAAGATCACTGAAGCTGATAGAAGACCTGTAAAAAACTGGCATATCAAATACGGTACGTCTCAGTCTTCTGCCTGTACTCATCAGAGCTCATTGAGGCGAAAAATATGCAAGACAAAGAAATATTAACGCTTTTACTGAAACTGGATAAGCCATGGCACGTGGCTACTTTTGAAATTGATGCGCCTTCAAACAGGCTTGATATTCACATACATGCTGTTCGAAACAAGACGTTTCTCGGCCTTGGAAAAAAAGAACAGAGTAAGGAACAGAAAACATTTCGGCACCTGCCTGTATGGGGTTTACGCACATACCTGCATGTTCCAGTTGAACAATCAGTGACTGAACAAAAAGCGTGGGCGCCTGTGGGCTCTGTATTTACCATGGAAATGGAAGCGTTCGTAGTTAGTATCCTGGAAAGTAGTGTTTCCCGCCAGGTTGCAGCGAGCATTACAGGGCTTTCACTAGCAGAAGTGAGACAAATAAGCGATCGTACTGGTGCAGGAAACTATGATGATGCCCAAATCACAGAAGACAATCATGCTAACGCGGCTATAACGGTAGAAACCATACCGGCTTATGCCAGCGAAAAGCTCTTCGTAATTGATTCTGATGATATTCCTGAGACAACCAATGAGTGCTGGCAACGTTTAATTGACGGGAAGCTGCAACTGCACAACAGCCCGGTAGCATTACAAATGTTACTGCAGAAAATCAGACAGCAATTAACAAATAATTTTTCAGAAGCCAATAAACTAAAAGCAGCTGATATCTTACGTCAATATTTTGTACGCAATTCATCTCAGCATAGTCATGACATTGAGTTATTAAAAGCGAACACAGGAGCTGAAACTGCGACGCGTAAATTTGTCGCTAACGCGCTCAATATATCTTCTATTCCTGGACCTGATGCCGGCATATGGCAAGAGATTATTGATGGCACAAAACAAATAAATACAAAAGATATCGCCTTGCAAATGATGATTGAACGCGTACGTCAAAGTACAGAGAGAAATGCAAGTACGGGGAACAGACAAGCAGCAGTAAAAATACTACATCAGTTTTTCATTAAGCACATTGCCAGACTGCATGCCGAGATCATGCAACTAAATCAACAAGGGGCTGCGTCTGATTTCAATATCATCGATGGCATAACAGCTATTCCTGCAGAAGATCATGTGTGCTGGGAGGAAATCATGGATGGCGAATTATCGATCAGTACCAGCAATATTGGTCTGCAAATGCTGACTGAGCGTATACGCAGGGTAATCGCCAGAAACAACTCCGCAGCTAATCGTTTGGCCGCCAAAAAGATGTTGCGACAGTACTTCATCAAACACCGGGCTTCTACCAGAGATGAAATTATCCAAATTACGGGTGCTAGTGACATAAATACCGAGTCGGTTACCGAGCTCTATGTGCCACCTGTAGCACATCCCAGCTGGCAGAAAATCATCAATGGAGAAGTACAAATAAGTACCAATGCAGTTGCATTAAAGATGATGCTAAAAAGCATTCGCCTATCAGTAGAAAATAATCCTGGTGATGCAGCACGTGCTGCAGCAGCAAAAATCCTAAGACAGTATTTTCTTAAACATCAGAGTAGTCATAGAACCGAAATTCAGCAGCTAATTGCTGCCTAGGAGAAAGCTATATGTCAATTTCAAACATAAACGCACAATTAATCGATGTAGAACAGGCCAAAGCTGCAATTGAATCCGGGAAGGTACTGTGGCTTGCAGGAGATGATCATCTGCTCGCTCAGTTACCTAAAGGGCGTTGGATAGGCGGCTCAATCCCCTACTTCATGTCCGCTGAGGGGGGCAAAACAACAAAAGATAAAATTTATGTATCAGAGCTGGACACTTCGCTAGCGAGAAAGATACAAATCAAGTTTTACAATGCTTCTACTATAAAAAATGTGGCAAAAGACTGCCCTGATGATGGTTTCACAATCCTGTTAATTCCGGCTTTTTCGGACATCCATCTGGATTACGCTCAGAATGCACCTGAGTACGAAGATATGTATATCAAACCGATTGCAGGTTGGGTCACAGGAATTCATCTTGATGATCTAGGTAGTGCAAAACCATCTGTATTTAATGGTGGCACCTGCGAAACGTCAGCTGATAAGGCAGTTGCCATGCATGTCACGCTGGCACCTAGTAAATATGCACAAATAGGCATCGTTAATATTGCGGAACAAGGTGAAGGTGACACGATTGAGTTTCCTGAAACAGGTTTCAATGCATCCACTTGCCTCATCAATGGTATTGAACATAATTTTGCCGACTATTTACTCGAAAATCATATAGACACCAAGTTGCCATTGGTTGCTGATTACTCAGGCGCGATGATTAATGTATCGATACAGGAAATCGAGCAAAACAATAAAAATGTTACTTTTTATGCGCCTGTTTTTAATGGTGTGGAATACAAACTGGCGAAACCGGTTAGTGATTATGTGTCAGCATTCCGTTCTGCGCTGCCCACGTTGAATAATGGTGTCGCTTTCTCCTGCAACTGTGTCCTTAACTATCTTTACTCAGACCTCGAAGGAAAGAACACTGCTGATATAACAGGTCCAATGACATTTGGTGAAATTGCCTATCAGTTACTGAATCAAACCCTCGTGTACTTGACCATTGATAGCGCAGAAGCGTAACCAGGAGGAATGATGACAGTACAAAATCATATTTCAGTTGCGCTGATAGGCATACCTGAAATAGAAGAAAAAAGGCTGAATGCTGCTTTTCTGCATTCACAATCGCGCCAGATTTCATATTATCTTGTTGGACTGGACGAATCGCCACAGCTGTTAATGGTTAATGCAGATGAGCCTCATGCATTAATTGCATGGCGCAGATACAGAAACAGGTTTGAATCAATAGGAAAAGCAGAGCCGCCATCAATACTCGTTTCCAGGGACAGGCAGTTTGACACTATTCACTACCAGGTAAAGAGACCATTAATTTCTTCAAGAGCCATTAGCATCCTGGACCAGGCAAGCGCTAAAGAATTTTCACTTAATCAAGAGATCGCGATAAATGGCACAGTAACTGAGACTGACAATGAAGCTCTATCACCTGATGTTGCTGACCAGAATGCAGATGCGCCACGCGCATTAGTGATAGACGACAGCCTGCCAGTACGAATACAAATGGCACAGGCTTTAAAACAATTTTCCGTACGCGTGGATTTTGCTGAATCTGGCGAAGAGGCATTCGAATATATCAATGCCAATGAATATCAATTGATATTCCTTGACGTCATCTTGCCTGGTATGGATGGATATGAAGTATGTAGAGCAATCAAGAAAGGTAACGCAAAAAATACCCCAATTATTATGCTCACAGGTAATTCTACCCCTGCAGACAAAATAAAAGGGAAACTTGCTGGTTGTGATACATATCTGATCAAACCTGTTGGGCAAACAATATTCAGGGAAGTAGTCTCTGAATACCTTTCTGGTTATGAAAGCGTTAGCAGCGCGGTCTGACAATAATTCTTATAAATGGAGACAATCATGGCTATAAAAAAAGTACTTATAGTTGACGATTCTGCAACAGACTTGTCCAACCTTGAAAAAATTATTACTGAAACTGAAAGAGAAGTGATTACGGCTACTGATGGAAATGACGCCATTGCAAAGGCCAAGCAAGAACGACCAGATATCATATTCATGGATATCGTCATGGATAAAATGGATGGATATGAAGCAGTAAGAACATTAACAAACGATAGTGCGACGAAAGCGATACCCATTGTTTTTGTAAGCAGCAAACATCAAAAAGCGGATAGAGTGTGGGCAAAGATGCAAGGCGGGAAAGACCTGGTATCTAAGCCCTACACCAAGGAACAGATCCTCGATCAAATCAGGGCCTATGAATAATTTATCATCAAGTACCGAATATTTTGATCCGTATCAGGGCTTTATTGATACAAACAAAGAGCTCAATCTTCGTTTTGGTTTGCGCTTGGGCGAAACAAACCTGCTACTACGGCCATCGGATAATTGTGAAATATTAAAGATTCAAAAGATTTACCCTGTGCCGAACACGCCTAACTGGGTTATAGGACTAATCAATTACCGTGGTTTATTAATACCTGTTATTGATTTACATGCACATTTATCTATAACACAAACCACAACGACACAAAAAAAAGTTCTCATATCAATTGGTCACGGCTCTGATGCTTTTGCCATCTTTGTAGATGGCCTACCTGTGACTATCGATAGCAATATTGACGAGCTGCAAAAAACAAGCAATAGCTCCGAAAAGACGCCCGCCTTTTTTCAAGAAAATACATTAAACATTTATCAGCAAGGAAATAGAACCTGGCATGAAATCGATTATCAATCATTAATCACAAGCCTGTTTGACCGGGCTTCTTATAAATAGGCTGAACATAAACCTGCTAATTCTAGAGTGAGAATGACTATGAAAATGCAATTCCAACTTAAATTGTTAATCATACTAGGCGCGGTGATCGCTGCATATACAGTGTACTTTTCTGCCATGGCATACCAACTGGCAACTCTGGATAACGCAGAAGCAATCCGCGCGAATATTCCGGTTTATCGCAATATGTTTATAGCAATTACACTGGCATGTATAGCAGCAGCGTTTCTATTGTCACGACAATTTTGCAAGCCGTTAACCAGACTAGAAAATACAATGAAAAAAATAAGTTCCGGCGATCTAAACGCAAGGGCAGCAATTACCAGCAAGGATGAATTTGAAACAATCGGTAATTATCTCGATTCAATGTTACAGGACAGAATTACAGTTTTAACACGTGTTGAAGAAGAAAACGAACAACTAAACGACTCTATACTTGGTTTACTTGAGACAGTATCACAGTTGGCGCAGAAGAATCTGGCTATCAAGGCAAAGGTAAATGAAGATATCACCGGGCCTTTAGCAGACGCTTTGAATATGATGGCTACAGAAACAACAACTGTTTTAAATGAGGTGACCAGGATATCTGGTGATGTAGCCGAAACATCTAATCTGGTCAAATCGCAATCAGATAATGTGCTGTTACTTGCTGACAAGGAACAAAATGAAGTTGAAAAGGCTGCTGTAGAGTTAAAGTCAGCAACTGATGCCATGGCACGCATAGCAAGCCTTGCGGAAAGCTCGAATAAAGCCGCTACCGATGCGATCAGCACTACCCTTACCGCCATGAGTACGGTAAGTAACACCGTAGAAAGTATTAATACCATTAGAGATAAAATTCATGAAACTGAAAAACGTATTAAGCGACTTGGAGAACGTTCTCAGGAAATTGGAACCGCTGTAAACCTTATTAATAATATCTCGGAAAGAACCCATATCCTTGCATTGAACGCCAGTATGCACGCAGCCTCTGCCGGTGAAGCAGGTAAAGGGTTTGCTGTAGTTGCAGATGAAGTGCAACGACTTGCTGAAAATGCCAAGGAAGCTACCGGAGAGGTAGGTACGTTGGTAAACAACATTCAGGTAGAAGCTGCGAACACAGTCAACACGATGAATGAACTAATTTCACAGGTTGTGGGTGGCAGTCAGCTGGCCGAAGAGGCAGGAAAACAAATGGAAGATACACAGGCTACAACTGCTGAACTCGTGCATATGGTGCAAAAAATTGCCGATAGCGCATCAAAACAGTCAAAAGCCAGCAGCCAACTTAAAAAACGTACCGATATCATTCGAGATAGTGTAAGAAAAACCGGCGCGCATCTTAAAGATCAAACGCATCATACAGACGAACTTGTTGAGCAAGCTATGCAACTGGTTGCCTCGGTAGGTGTATTTAAACTCGCAAACGATGAATTGACGGTCATATAAGCCGAGCTTTTTTCATGACGTCGCCGCAGCATCAAGACTTACAGAGCTGTTTTAACCACATTGCGCGATCAATTACGCAATGCCAGGGTAATGATAGCCAAAACCTGAACCAGGCTTTGGAAAACATGGATACGCTCGCCATAATTGCCGCTGATTCTGACCGAAGTGGTTTTCAGGATACATGCCTGTTAGTGCAGGATAAATTTCATCAGATTGTAAGGCAAAACGGTAAGCTTGATGAGCGACAACTAGCGCAGTTGAAAAAATGGACTCAACTAGCCGCAGACTATCTACAACAAAGCAATACTGATACGGCAGATGCATTAACAGGCTTTTTTACCATTTCAGAGCTTTATGATGATCTCAACAATGAAGATTTGATTGTATTAAAAGAATTACTTGAAAAGGAATGTGTTCTGGATGGTGCAAATTTAATCAAACAGGAAGATAACGTTAACGACATCCCCTTTCCAGTTATTGACTTGTCCAGACCAAGGCAAGCAATTTACGAACTGGCGCGAAGAGTTAGTGGTGAGAATAAACCTGGATTTATGTATGCCTGTCTCTTATTCACACAGCAACTGGAGAAAATACAGACATCCGGATCCAGGATATCAATTAAGCAACTGAAATTAATCAATGATTGGATAATCAATTCACTTGAATACTTGTCTTTCACAGATGCTGATAACCCGGCGAACACTCTAAAGGAATTACTCGCAGCAAAAAGTTGGCCAGCAGAAATTGACAATCATACGCTAGAGGTTCTTGGGAAACTTTCTGAAATTGATAGATATCCCGTTTTGCCCTCTACCCTGCCCGAAAAGCTACAAAAGACAATACGTTCGCTAACCAGCGAATATTCAACGTACCGGCAAAATTTTAAGGAATCACTTGTCTTAATTGCTCAACAAATTGAGTCGCTTGGTGATGTCGCAGCGGAATTGGGGTATATCGGCTTTCAGGATTTTTGCTTAATTGTTGCAGAAGACATGCAAGCGCAGGCCCAGCATGATTTGGATCAATCAGGAATAAACTATATTCATATAATCGAGTGGTTAATACCTGCAGTAAATTATTTTCTTAATCACAAGGATAACATTCAGATTGAAGAGCTGCTGTCTTATGCATCGCAATGTCGTGCCAGTATATCCGTAGGAGAGGAAGACATGAGCATTCTGCGCAAAATGTTGCAGGATGATAGGAAAAATATCTCTGAGGAAAAACACCTGGATAACGTTATAGGTAGCGAAGATGAAACAGTTGTACTGGAACGCTACCAATCTGGAGATGACGAAGCAGACGGCATGATTGATACCAGTGACACGCTGGCTTCACCTCATACTGTTAGTATCGAATTAATTGAGATGCTCCGCGATGAGATGGAGTTAATCAAGTTAGAAGTCATTGAACCGTCTATGGCCACTATGAATTACAACAATGCCGCGGGTAATGATGAATATCATTCCAGCTTAATGCTGAGAATGGAAAGGTTTGCAGACGCTTGTCAGGCCGCTGAGCTGGACGGGCTATCACAGGCATGCACACTCCTGGCAGAAAATCTGAAACTGATCGTGTCAAATAATATGCAATTAAATCAGGCGAGTAATCAACATATTGGGCGCTTCCCTGAAATTATCAGCATATATCTGATACAACCCGGAAGTCCTGAAGCAAGCGCTGAATTAATCACCATGCTCAAGCATTCTGATTTCCCAAAACCTTTACTTGACGGTGTTGCTCCTGCGCTATGCAATCTTCTGGAAGCTGTTCATATCGTTGAGGAAGATGATGAACCTCAACCATGTATTCACTCAGCAAGCACTGAAGACATATCTATCTCATTACCAGATGATATCAACCAGGAATTGCTTGATGGATTATTATTTGAACTGCCCAAACAAACACAATCATTGGGCAAGTTGATGCAAGCTATACTTGATGGCAATGCAGATCTGGAATGCATTTATCAAGCGCAACGTATAGCACATACAATAAAAGGTTCTTCCAATACAGTTGGTGTTAAAGGCATAGCTAATATTGCCCACATCATGGAAGACATATTTATGGAACTTGTAAAGCATTCCAGGTTACCGGGCAAAAACCTGTCACAGACTTTAATTGATGCAGCTGACAGCCTGGAAGAAATGACCGAGGCACTTGGCAATAAAGAACAAGCACCCTCTCATAGCCTGGTTGTACTACAACAACTTGTTAGCTACGTAAACAGGATACGACAAGACGGCATTGATGGCATCCTTTCTGATGTCGATATACAGATATCTAACGCCGATGATAACCTGCCTGAATCACTCACCGGTGATGAGGAAGAAGATAACGGCCAGGGAAAAGAAACCATTCTACATGTGCCTGCCAGCCTGCTTGATAAAGCGCTGAGACTAATGGGAGAAAGCATGATCATCAATGCCCAGGTCAGTGAACATATTAATCAGGCAGAAAACGATACTGACGATCTGGTTCTACATCAACATAAGTTCCAGGAACTTGCTTCTGATCTTGAAAAACAGGTTGAACTCAATCATTGGTCAGGAACGAATTACTCGAGTAGCAGTAACACTGACTTCGATGCGCTTGAGCTTGAAGAATATAATGAATTACATAGCCTGACGAACCGTATTGCAGAATCTTCAACAGATTCACTCGAATTTAATACGGAACTCTCGAACAGGTTTGGCGATATAAAAGAACTGCTTCATGAGAAAGACATACTGCAAAAAGATATACAGGACATTATTTTGCGCGCACGTATGGTTCCTGTAAGTACGATAACTTCAAGATTGCAAAGAATTGCACGGCAAGCAGGTAGAGCAACAGGAAAAAGTGTGACATTTAGTGTAATTGGTGCAGACACACTAATAGATAGCGATATTTTAAATGCATTAATCAGCCCGCTAATGCACATAATCAGGAATGCAATTGATCATGGCATTGAATCTCCTGAAGCCAGGAAAACTATTGGCAAAACGGAACAGGGGAAAATAGAAATATCATTTCAACGTGCTGGTAGACAAATTGTTGTCAACTGCAAGGATGATGGTGCAGGTCTTAATCGTGAAAAGATCATATCCAGAGCAAAAAAATCAGGACTGATTCATGATAACAATGATATTTCTGAAACAGAATTATATAGATTAATCCTGAACCCCGGGTTTTCTACAAGTGATGCAGTCACACAAACATCGGGGCGCGGCATAGGGATGGACGTAGTAAACAACGAAATACAACGTATTAAAGGCAATATCAATATATACACGGAGTCTGGTGCAGGCTGTCAAATAGAAATTACGGCACCATTAACGCTGAGCACTGTTCACGCTATCCTGATTAAGGAACAGGACAATATTATCGCGATCTCCAATCATGCTGTTGAACAAATATTACATCCTGACGATTTCAATATCACTTACGATGAGGGCTCCAGTACTGCATTATTGGATGGAGATGAACTACCCTTTCATCCTGTAGAGTCGCTACTAGGCAGTATTAATCAGAACGATATAAATAGTTTATGCCAGCAACCGCGCATTGGTTTGCTAGTAAATGCTGACAATTCCAAACAAATCATATCTGTTGACAAAATTATTGATACAAGAGACCTCTTTGTTAAATCAATGGGGAATTATCTTAATGACATTAATGGCGTACTCGGCGCAACAATATTAGGAAGTGGCGAAGTCGTGCCGGTAATTGATATACCTGATCTAATCAGAAACAGAACACTAGGCAACGAAACCGCCTTCGATTTGACCATCACAGACATTCACGAAACATTGCCTACAGTATTGGTTGTCGATGATTCACTTAGCACGAGGCGTGCGCTGTCACAGATAATTAGCGATGCTGGTTATGTTGTACTTACTGCTAAAGATGGCCTGGAAGCGCTGGAGGTGGCCCAGCAAGCGAAACCCGACATATTCCTGGTAGATATGGAAATGCCTCGTATGAACGGTATTGAGCTCGCCTCTCATATTCGTGGCACAAATGACATGAAAGCACTACCAATCATAATGATTACTTCACGAACAACGGAAAAACACAAAGCATTGGCGCTATCAGCAGGTGTCGATATCTTCATGAACAAGCCTTTTTCAGAAGATCAGTTGCTAGATGATGTAGCCTCTCTTATAAATTAGGTGTAAATATGCAGTCAAAAGTTGCCGTAACGAGTATTGATGAGCTTACTCTTCAACACCAGATAAACAAGATATTATTAATAGATGATCAAGCGGACTTCCGCACACTTCTACGAAAATACATTAACAAAATCCGACCTGAACTTCAGGTTGTTGAATTTGACCCCTTAAGTCAGGCTATGCCAGGACACTCATTTCCCTGGGATAAATATGGATTGGTGATTCTTGACTACAATCTCGGAACAAAAAATGAAAACGGACTTACCTGGATGCGTCACTTTAAAGCTATAGACAATATGCCGCCAGTAATCATGTTGACCGCAGAAGGTAACTCGAAGTTAGCAGGTGATATTATCAATGCCGGCGCAAGGGATTTTATCGACAAGCGCGATGTAAATTATGAAATTGTAAAATCTACTCTGGATTATTTTTTTGTTGATAAAAAACCAGGTGATGATTCGAACAAACCAGCGCAATTACTTTTTCAAGACGATAATCTTTCCGGAAATGAAATTACCGAAAAGCCTCAACCACGCTTTGAAGATATAGAAATACCCGGTTACGAGATAATTCGGGAAATTGGACGAGGCGGTATGTCAATCGTATTTCTTGCTAAACCAGACATTCAATCTGAGCCAGTCGTGCTTAAATTAATGTTTACTGATAATCAAATGGACGATAAGGCGCTAAAGAGATTTTTACAGGAATACAACCTTATTTCAGCTTTGGATCATCCGAATGTCGTTAATATTTATGAGCGTGCCTTTGCATCAAATTTTGCATACATAGCAATGGAATATTTTCCAGGTGGCGATTTATCATCAAAACTAAAAAAACAATTACCATTATCGACGACCACAAAATATATAAAGCAAATCAGTCATGGTCTCGCTGCTATTCATGGGATAAATGTCGTACATCGCGATATCAAACCCGGAAATATACTGTTCAGAGATGACGATACATTAACCATTACTGATTTTGGTGCTGCAAAAAACAGAACAGCTGGCGCTACCGACATTACTCTTAACCATGGAATAGTTGGAACGCCATATTACATGAGCCCGGAGCAGGTAACCGGCATGCAGGTTGACAGCCGTAGTGACCTGTACAGCCTCGGGATTCTTGTTTTTCAGATGCTCTCAGGCGAGAAACCGTTCATGGCCAAGTCCATACCACAACTGATTTCCATGCATATCCATTCGCCTGTTCCAAAACTACCTGCTGAAATGGCGCAATTTCAACCACTGATAGACGGCTTGCTGGCAAAAGACCCCAATGAGCGCTTTCAATCTGCCGAAGATGTGGTTACCGGACTGGAGTGGCTGGGTTATTGAGCGACTGTGAGATGCGATGGCTGGGTGAGCTGGTTAGCCGGCATGCTCTGACATTATCTGCTTAATCTCTGCAGCTATAATGGCAACCCCTTGCTCTACAACCGGGGTATTCATTGAATAAGTCACCCGTATGCACTGCTGTTTATGCTCCCAGTCATCATCTTCAAGCCCCGGGAAAAAATATTCACCAGGAATAACCAGCGTATTTTTTTTCTTTAAGCGTTGATAAAGCTGCAAAGTCGTCACCGGCAACTCCGGCAACCATAGCCATAAAAATATAGCGCCTTCCGGTCGATGGATCCTGTACTCAATGCCTTGCATTTCATTTTTAATCACGTCCAGCGCATGCTGCAGTTTTTGCTGGTAATACGGTCTGATCTGCAGTTCTGACAGCCTTAGCAGTTCACCGCTATCAACCAGGTCCTGGGCAATCATTGCACCAAAGTTAGGCGGTGCCAGGTTGATGATCGCGTTCATGTTTCGAATCAGCTCTGTCACTTCCGGCGCTGCGATAACGATACCGGTGCGTGTGCCGGGCAACCCAACCTTGGACAGGCTCATGCAATAAATAATATTTTCGTTCCAGATAGGTGTTGTATCAGTAAAGATAATATTTGGAAAAGGTTGACCATAGGCATTATCGATAATTAACGGCACGGCGTGAGATTCTGCAAGCCCTATTAGGCGCTCTACTTCGTCATCAGTAAGTACATTACCAGTAGGATTAGTTGGCCTTGATACACAAATAGCACCGGTATTATTCTTTACCTGTAAATCATCAAAATCGATGCGATACTTAAAAAAGTTGTCTGCCTGTTCTTCAATAACAGGACGATGTGAATAAAACAGGTTGTCTGTCAAAGCAACATCACCATAGCCAATATATTCCGGCGTTATCGGTAACAGAACCTGTTGCTGTTGTCCTGTATCATCCTCGCCTCCAAACATATTGAACAGGTAAAAAAAGGCCGACTGACTACCAATAGTTAAAGCAATGTTATCTGGTTTGAGGCCCCAACCATATTGCTTGTTAAACAAAGTTACCAGTGAGTCGATGAATTGCTGGTTACCCTGTGGTGTTTCATAATTTCCTATGACATGGGAAAAACGTGCCGGGTTATCAATCAGACGGTGCAATGAATCTCGAAAGTACTGTTGCACACCGGGTATATGGCCAGGGTTGCCGCCACCCAGCATTAACATCTCATCAGCATTGACCATGGCGTTACCCAGGTCATCCATCAGCTGCACAATACCGGCATCTTTACTGAAACGGGATGCAAAACGAGAAAATTTCATAACATCTCAACCGCGCCTGCTTAACAACAACAGACCTATCTATACTACCTTCCTGATTTTTTGTTCCGACTTGCCATCTTCTTGCCGATTAACAGCTGTCGAATTACGCGTTCTGCCGCGTTGGCAACGTAAGCCCGTGCATTGTTTAACGCTTCTTCCAGCGGCATGGGTTTCGCGCTTGCACTCTCAAGTCCGGCGATACCATGTTTGAAAACGCCGTTAGCATCGTCAGCAAGACTGCCACCAATGGCGATTGTCGGCACACCATATCTTTTCGCAGCTTTGGCAACACCGGCAGGTGTCTTACCAAAAGCGGTTTGAAAATCAACCTGCCCTTCACCGGTCATCACAAGATCGGCATTCTTGAGATGTTTATCGATTTGAGTCGCATCAAGCACAATATCAATGCCTGATTTCATTGTGGCCCGGGAGAATGCAACCAATCCTGCACCAAGACCTCCCGCCGCACCAGCACCCTTACGATTAAGGACATCTTTTTTTAAATCCTTTTTAATCACCCGGGCAAGATGGCGAAGATTACTATCAAGCGTTTTGACCATTGCCGGGGTTGCGCCTTTTTGTGGTCCGAAAACATGTGACGCGCCATTTTTTCCACAAAGCGGATTATTTACATCACAAGCAACAACAATCCTGGTTTTTTTCAACAGTGGGTCAAGGCCTTTCATATCGATGCTGTTAATCTTGTCGAGCATACCGCCAGCACCGTAGCTTGTTATTTCCTTACCCTTGCCATCCAGAAAACGGACGCCAATTGCCTGGGCCATGCCAACACCACCATCGTTGGTAGCAGAGCCACCAATGCCGATAATGATCTTGCTGGCACCACGTTTGGCAGCATCAAGCATCAATTGGCCGGTTCCGAAGCTTGTTGTTTTCATCGGGTTACGTGACTTGCCTGTCGCAAGTGGTAGACCGGACGCCTCTGCCATCTCTATCACCGCAGTCTCACCATCGGAGAGTAAGCCATAACGTGCCGATACCGGTTTACCCGTAGGTCCAATGACTTTTTTACGAATAAATTTTCCACCGGTTGCGTCTACAAGGGACTGCACAGTACCCTCGCCACCATCCGCCATAGGCACCTTGATGCAATTTGCTCGGGGCAGCGCGCGTTTAATCCCTTTCTCAAGCGCTGTGGCCACCTGTAGAGATGTCAGGTTTCCCTTAAACGAATCAGGTGCGAGTACTATCTTCATTCAATGCCCTCCCTTCACGGCATATGGCTAGTTGCGACTTTAAAGACGCTATTAATTGTTGTAATTAATGTATTTTAAGTGATTTACCAAAGATACCAAAATGGCAGTTAACGATTAGCAATACTGACTATCACCTCTAGCAAGCCGGTCAATACCCGGGACATGTGTTCATAATTCAGGCTTTGTGGAACGTCACTGACATTATGGTAACCAAAATTCCTGAAACCAGCGGTATCAGTCACCATGACGCCGGGATAGCCATAACGCCAGAATGCTACCTGATCAGAGCGGCGAACGTCACTGACCAGCATCACAGGCGCTGCCAGCCCCTCCGCAGGCATCTGACCGCTTGCCCTGAATAAGCCCAAACTGTGTCGCAACAATGCCCGCGATTTATAATTACTAACAAAGGCGACAAAATTGCCAACGTCAGGATATATCCAGCTAAATGGTTTTGGGTAATTCTGGCTTTTAGGCTCGTCACTGTAATAACCGAGCATCTCCAGGGAAAACATCGCAGTAATCTGCTCCCCCCTTTCATATGCGCGACGCGCATGATAAAGGCTTCCCATCTCCTCTGTCATATAATGGGGCCATTCCTCATTGGCAAAGGCCACGAAACGAACGCTACGCTTCAAGGACATGTCAACAATCTTGCCGGCCAGTTCCAGCATCACCGCAACCCCTGAAGCATTATCATCAGCGCCCGGTGTCATCCATACCGTATCGTAATGGGCTCCAATGAGCACGACCTCTTCAGGATTCTGGACACCATAATGTTCGGCGACTATGTTGCGATACTGTTCCTTATCGCCAAATAACTCTGCATACGGAGTCATTCCGTGCGTCCGGAATTGTTCGTCGATGAAATCACCCGCCTGCCTGTAAGCCAACGGTTCCTGGTAATGGCGTTCACCGATATCATCAGCGAGTTTTACGACGATAGTACGCAGGGTCTCCGCTAGCTGTTGCTGTTCTTCATTTAAGGGTTCGAGTTCGCCAATTGGATTTTCACCAGGCATGACAATACAGCTGGCAATAAAGACAGCCGCTGCGATTACCAGCACAACAGTTACCGCTAACGCTGACGCTATTGATTTGTTTACCTGCATTTTATTTCTTTGCCTGTCATAAGTATGACAACGCTACTTGCTTTAGCAGCAAAATCCAAGATAATCAAAGCCATGTTTGAGTTTTTCCTGTTTATTTTTATTCCGCTACTGGCATGGGGCATCATTATTTACAACCTGCTTGTGCGTGACAAAATTCGCGTGGAATCAGCATGGAGTGACATCCAGGTACAACTCAAAAGACGACACGATTTGATCCCGAAACTGGTTGACGCAGTTAAACAATACGCCGCGTTTGAAAATGCGACCTTGTCTACGATTACGGAATTGAGAACACGAAGTAACGCCAGCCATGACGTCAAGGATATTAGTATGGTGGAAAAAGCATTGGGACAGGAAATTAAACAATTACTTGTACTAGCCGAGGCCTATCCCGATTTGAAAGCCAGCCAGTCGTTTCTCGATTTGCAGCACAATTTGACGGACGTTGAAAACCATATTCAATATGCAAGACGTTACTATAATGGTGCCGTACGTAACCTGAATATCAGGATAGAGTCTTTCCCGGATATGCTATTTGCACGCTTTTTTAATTTCAGACCAGCAAATTATTTCCAGGCTGACCTGGATTCATAATGAAACCAGGCATTTCGATACTAAGCCTTCTGCTTTTCAGTTTTCTGGGTGGGCATGTTTATGCTGGCGAGACCATTGAATCCTTTCATAGCGACATCAAGGTGATGGAAGACGGCAGCATGCTGGTGAAAGAAACCATCGTCGTTAATGCAGAAGGCAAAAACATTAAACAAGGAATTTATCGCGACTTCCCTACTCGCTACAAGGACAGGATGGGCAACGCATACAAAGTGGGTTTCGAAATCGTCAGTGTCAAACATGACTATGCGGATGAAAGCTACCATACGGCAAAGCGAAGTAATGGTGTACGTATCTATATTGGCAAAAAAGGCAGAAATATCAGCCGCGGTAAACACCGCTACGAACTGACCTACCTAACTACACGCCAACTTGGCTTCTTCGATGAATACGATGAATTGTATTGGAACGTCACCGGCAACGATTGGGCCTTTACTATCCTAAAGGCAAGCGCCAGCATCACCTTACCTGACGGCATAGACCCTGACGATCTGCAGTTAAAAGCATTCACCGGACCAACAGGAAGCACCGCACAGGATTACGAATCGTATATAAGTAACAGTAAACCCTATTTTGAAACGACTCGTTACCTTTACAGCGGCGAAGGATTGACCATCGTTGTTGGGTTTCCAAAGGGTTTTGTTTACGAACCCACGTTCACAGAGAAAGCGGGTTACTTGCTGGAGGACAATGAAGCCATTGTTGTTATGGCAATCGGAATGCTGATCCTGCTTGGCTATTACTGGTTTACATGGGTGCAAGTCGGCAAGGACCCGGAACAAGGGGTCATTATTCCGCACTACGAGCCGCCAGCAGATTATTCCCCTGCAGCGGTCAGGTATATAAAGGAAATGGGCTATGACCAGACATGCTTTACCGTGGCACTGGTCAACCTTGCTGTCAAAGGGCATCTGACCATATCGGATGAAGGCAAGGACTATGTCATCAGCAGGAGCGATATACAAAAAGAACAACCGACAAGAGATGAAAACAGGTTACTAAAGAACTTGTTTAGTGGTGCCAGCACACTAACGCTTGAACGTACCAACCACAGACGCATCTCCAAGGCATTAACCGCGCACGAAGAAGCGCTGGATGCCGACTACGAAAAGAAATACTTTAATCTGAATTCTTTGTATTTTGCCGTTGGCCTGTTCGCGTCAGCGCTGGTTATACTGGCCGGGTTTTTAACTCAAATTACCAGTGGCGTTGGTGAAAAGGCCACGTTCCTGACAATCTGGCTCAGTATGTGGAGCGTTGGGGTTTGTGTGCTGATCGCCAATGCCTGGCGTGCATGGAAAAGAGTCAAGGGCGTAGTCACGCTATTACATGCTTTCGCCACTACTGCTTTCGCTGTGCCGTTCGTTTTTTTCGAAATCATGGCGGCAGGCATGTTGGTCGAGGAATCATCACTGACATTTCCATTGATGATCGTAATAATCATCCTTATCAACTGGATATTCTATGAATTATTAAAAGCACCGACACGTGCAGGAAGAAAACTGCTCGACAAAATCGACGGCTTCAGAAAGTACATCGAGATTGCGGAAAAACATGAGCTTGCCTACAAGAACGCAGGCGGCAAGACACCCGAACTGTTTGAGCGAATATTACCTTATGCAATCGCACTGGAGATTGATGATATCTGGGGGAAACAATTTGAGGATGTACTCTCGAAGGCTGCGCATAAAGATGACGCACAGTATTCGCCAGGCTGGTACCGGGGTAGTAACTGGAATGCGTCCAATATTGGCGGATTCACGCGTTCAGTGGGTAGCTCGCTTGGCAGCGCCATCGCCAGTTCGTCGACAGCGCCAGGATCATCCAGTGGCGGTGGCTTTTCCGGCGGCGGCGGTGGCGGTTCATCCGGCGGCGGTGGCGGCGGTGGCGGCGGTGGCGGCTGGTAACCTTGCCGAACAATACCGATGTTTAGGGAAAGGTTCACATAGCCATAACCGTTAACAGCTATTAGAATAAGCGCCTTTGAACCCGGGCGTAGCCCGCGTGTCTATATATATTCAGAAAGACAATAATGACTTGCAGTAAATGCAGTTCGAAGGAGTTTACCAAGAATGAAATCTATAAAACTGGCCGTTATCAGCCTCCTCCTGTTGCCAGCCCTGGCGCTAGCGCATGGCCCTTCAAGGCAAAAAGTAACCGAATCAATTGAAATCGATGCATCGCCAGACAAGGTTTGGGCGATTGTGCAGGATTTTTGCTCTATTCAAGACTGGCATTCAGGCATAAAAACTTGTCAGTCAGATTCTGGCGATATAGGCGCCATTCGCGAAATAGAACTTGCCAATGGTGAAAAGATCAAGGAAAAGCTGTTTAAACGCGATGCAGAAAAACTGCGCCTACAATACGCGATGCAGCTCGAAAAAGGACGCATAGTCGAAGGATTGCCCATAGCCACACATGGTTCAACAATTACAGTTAGCGATAATGGCGGTAAAAGCACAGTTGAATGGAAAGGTGCGTTCTACCGTTCCTTCCCGGGTCAACAGCCTCCACCGGAATTGAGCGATGCAGCTTGCATTGAAGCTGTCACCAAAATGTACAAGGATGGACTGCAGGGCCTCAAGGCCATGGCAGAAAAATAACTAGCGCTATAGTTTAAAACGGGTGTTTTCAAAACCCGCCATCTTGTTATACCTATTGGGCTGGTCCTGTTTCGCGCAGGCCCAGCCTTTTGCATTTATAACCAACCAGGGCAGTGATTCAGTATCGGTTATTGATACCGCCAATAACAAAATTATAAACACTATCAAGGTTGGCCATCGCCCGGCTGGTGTTGCTGTCAGCCACAACGGTGAACATGTTTATGTCTCCAATCCAGAGAGCCGGGATATTTCAGTCATTGATACCAGCCGCATGGCGGTCGTGGCATCAATCAGCGTTGGCGGTGGCCCGGTTGCAATTGCCATAAGCCCGGATGATAAATGGTTATACGTTGCGGACTGGTATGACGATAGCGTGTTTGTTATTGATACAAAGAAATTAGCAATAAGCAAACAGATTCCAGTAGGCGATTCACCCTCAGGGCTTGCCGTCGATCCTGCTGGTAATTATCTGTACGTTGCTAATCGCGATGATAATACGGTTATGATCATCGAACTTAACAACTACTCGGTGCAACACAGTATTAAAGTCGGCAAAGCGCCATTTGGAATGGCATTAAACACAGCAAGGAAACAACTCTACACGGCCAATGTGCAATCTGGTGATGTCACCATTATCGATCTGGAAAACAATAGCGTTATCGGTCATGTCAAAGTTGGTCTGTTCCCGTATGCCATCGAAGTCGACAACGACCACGATCGTTTATTTGTTACCAACCAACGCTCCAATTCAGTTTCGGTTATTGCTCTTGATGATATGAAATTATCCGCAACGATTGATGTTGGCGAATATCCGGAAGGACTTGACCTGCATCCTGTGAAGCCGCATCTCTATGTGGCAAACTGGTTTGATAACATCGTGTCAGTGATTGATATCAATACGCTGGATATCATCGACGAAATAGAAACCGAAGACGGATGTCGAGCCTATGGCGATTTCATTCTGGCTGAATAATCCCGCTACTTATTTGTTATAAATTATTAGCCCTGCTCTAGAAGGTTACGAAGATCTATCACCGCAGCGTTTGCCCGCGAGATATAAGAACCCATCACCAGCGAATGATTGGCAAGAAATCCAAAGCCGGTGCCATTGAGAATCACCGGGCTCCAGACAAAATCCTGGGTGGCTTCCAGTTCGCGTACGATTTGTCGCAGGCTGACAAGGGCATTTTTCTTTTTAAGCACATCGCGCATGTCATACTCGATTGCATGCATGAAGTGTATCAATGCCCAGCATGATCCTCTTGCTTCATAAAAAATATCATCGATTTCCAACCACGGCGTCTTCACCATCATCATTGAGGGTTTCGATGTGCTATGTGTCGCCTCTGAATCGCCTTCAAGATCGGTATTGATTCTCGCCTGCCCAACACTGGCACTCAGTCGTTGCGACAAGCTGCCCAGTCGTTTCTCGACAATATGTAAATAGTCACGCAGGTTGTCTGCTCGCGCATAAAACTGCGCATCTTGTTCGTTAGGGTCAGACAGGCGACGTAGATAGTTACTCATGGCCTTGATGCCCTGGCGGTATTCACGTTCGGTCGCAGGAAGAATCCATGATGCGTTGTCAAAATGAAATTGCGGGTCGGCGACCATCAGGTCCTTGTCTTCGATGGATTGTGTTTGTGAGCGGCTAAAATCATTTCTCAGCGCACGCGTCATATCCCTTACCTGGGTAAGTACACCAAATTCCCAGTTAGGAATATTGTCCATAAATACGCTAGGCGGTATTACGTCGTTACTCAGATAACCGCCACGCTTGTCGAGCATCGTTTCTGCTACCTGGATAAGCGTGGCCGTAGTAATGTAGCCGGTAACGAACTGGTCACTGCCCTGGTTGCGGCTTTGTGCCGATTGCACCACATCGAAACTATCTGGTTCAGTATCCCAGTATTCCATCAACGCCAGCATAAACAGCAATACCAGCAGTAACGCCGGTAAAATAAACTTGCTATAAGAACTGTCTGTGTCTTCGTCAACCATTGTTAATCTAGCGAGCCTTTATCACTGTTGCTCATAGTCACGACTATAATCCGGAGTTTTTGCAAATAATACAAACAAATCACTTCTACCTTGTTTGGCTATCGATTGATTTAGTGCATGGATTCGTCAGGGTTATATCGTCTATTCTATTCATATGGTGACATTTGCCGGAAAAACAACCTTATTCATGTGGCTATTACTGTTAATAACGAGTTTTGCCTTTGCCGCCGATTTGGAACAGGCTCTCAATGACTATGAGCAGCAACGTTATGGCGAGGCATTACAGAGCTTGCAAGAACTAGCACAGCAAAATAACAGTGAAGCACAGTATCACCTTGCCTTTATGTATCTGAATGGCGATGGCGTACCCAGTGATGATCTGCTTGCTGTTAAGTGGTTCGAACAAGCTGCGCTTGCTGGTCATGCCGCAGCACAGGACACGCTTGCCTACATGTACCTGAATGGCCGTGGCTTGGACAAGGACCCGGTACAGGCCTATGCCTGGTATAGTCTTGCCGCCGATAACGGCATCTTTCTCGCCAGCAAGATTGTCGACATGCTGGAACAACAGTTGACGTTGGAGGACCGTATCGCAGGAAACCTGTTGTTTGAAGATTACAAGGCAAGAATCAACAAACCGTAGACTCAATGTTTACAGCGCGGTGCCGATAATAATGTCAACGATCTGACAAACGGTACCAAATCATGCACAGAACCCTGTTATTGCTAATCCTCCCGCTGCTTATACCGGTGCACGCACTGGCATTTAGTATTGATGCTGTCGGGCAGTCGAACCAGAGTAACCTGTTCGACCAGCGCAGTTGCCAGGAGCTCTACATGCAAGCTACCGCGCTGGAGCAGCAGCACTATCGATTGCGACATAACTATTACACCGACAAAAACGCCCAGGCAGCGAGTATTGCCTCGACTGTTTTTACGCCAGCGCTGTACTATTTTGGCTATGCCGCCTACAAAGACATGAAATCAGAAAAAGATGTCGTGACAACCGGGCTGGAAATAGACGCTATTCGCACGCGTATGGCAGAAAAACGCTGCTTCGACCGCTAGATGCCACTTCAAGACAGGCATAGCCCGATTTATGTCTAAATACTGAATATTTTGTTGAATATTCAGGCTTATTCGCCTAGCCTAGGCGAATGAACAATCCCGCACTGCAACATGACCCGGCTGAGATTATCCTCGAGGCCGCTGTGGCTCGGTTTAGCACCTATGGTTTTAACAAAACCACCATGGCTGAAATTGCCGATGATGCATCTATGTCCGCGGCCAATATCTATCGCTATTTCAAGAACAAACAGGAAATCGCAGCCGTTTGCGCACGTAACTTGATGGATGAAAGGCTGGCCATATTGAAACAGGCCATCAACAATCCTGCGTTTTCCGCATCAGAAAAACTGGAACGCTACGTCCTGGATACGCTGCAATTTTCGCGTAACCAGGCCCAGGAAAATAGCAAAATCGACGAAATCTGTAATGAGATTACCCGCCATAGACCGGATCTGGTACACCACAAACTGGATAATGAGAAAGCATTAATCATGGAAGTGCTTACATTTGGTCATCGAAGTGGTGAATTCCACGTCGACGATGTGGCAGAAACTGCAGAAACCATTCATGCAATGCTGGTTGTCTTTGATGTACCGATGTTTATGCACCTGTATTCAGATGAAAAATACCTGCAATTGGCCAGGTCCGCAGTAGAGCTAATCCTGGCTGCCATACGAACAAATCAGACGGTAATGACAACGAAATAAGATAAGGAACACAGCATAGGGATATAGACATGACCTGGATTGAAAACTCTTACCCACAATGGCTTTTAAAGCATCGATTCCTCGTTATCATTATAGCCTTGCTTATCGTTGCTGCTGCGGCAAGTGGATTAAGACACGTCACGTTTACTGCTAACTACCGTGTTTTTTTCAGCGATGATAATCCCCAGTTGATCGCTTTTGAAACGCTCGAAAACACTTATGTGCAAAATGACAACGTATTGATTGTCTTTGCACCGGACAACGGCAAGATATTTACGCAGGAAAACCTGGCCATCATCGAGCAGTACACGGAACAGGCCTGGCAAACGCCTTTTTCAAATCGTGTTGATTCCATCACCAACTTTCAGCATACAGAAGCAGAAGAAGACGATCTCATTGTCCGCGACCTGGTAAAAAATGCAGCTTCACTGTCCAGTTACGAGTTGCAGCAAGTAAAAGAGATTGCGCTTAAAGAACCGCTACTGGTAAACCGCCTGATTGCACCCGCAGCAGATGTGACAGCAATAAATATTACAGTGCAGTTCCCCCGCAAGGATGAGGCAGTGGAAGGCCCACAGGTAGTCGAGTTCGTGCGCAACATGGCGGATGAAATACGTGCGCAGCATCCTGACATGCAGGTTTACCTGACTGGTATGGCGATCATGAACCATTCGTTTACGGAGTCTTCCAAGAATGACATGGCCACGCTGGTGCCGTTCAGCTTTGCAATCATGTTATTACTGTTGGCACTGCTCGTAGGTGGTTTTACAGGCACGTTCGCTACGCTGTTGGTTATATTGTGTTCCATCATGTCTGCCCTCGGTATCGGCGCCTATCTTGGCATGCCATTGTCACCACCATCGGCAACCTCACCAACAATCATACTAACGGTCGCGATTGCCAACTGTGTTCATATCCTGGTGACATTTACCCAGCAATTACGCGCTGGTAGCGAAAAAAATTCAGCGCTTGTCGAAAGCCTGCGCGTCAACCTGCAACCGGTTTTCCTCGCCAGCCTGACAACATCGTTTGGCTTTATCACCATGAATTTTTCAGATGTTCCACCTTTTGCACATCTGGGTAACTTTGTTGCGCTTGGCGTTGCATTCTCTTTCTTACTGTCAGTGAGTTTATTGCCTGTACTGATTTCCTTACTACCGGTTAGGGCGAGAACAGAGGCTAAACGTGATGATGTCATGATGGGACGACTAGCCGACTTTATCATTAACAACCGTTCGTTTTTGCTCTGGGGCATGGCCGCAGTGATCATCTTTTTAATCTCGATGCTGCCCAGAAACGAGTTAAACGATATCTTTGTGCATTACTTTGACGAAACTGTCGCTTTTCGTACCGATTCTGATTTTACTACTGAACGTCTTACCGGCCTGTATAACATTGAGTATTCGCTGGAAGCAGGTGAACCAGGCGGCATTAGCAACCCGGAATTCCTGCGAGAGATCGAGGCCTTTGCCAACTGGTATCGACAACAGCCGGAAACTATTCACGTTAATGTATACACCGACATCATCAAACGTCTAAACAAAAACCTGCATGGCGATGACAATAACTATTATGCCATTCCTGATGACAGGGAGTTATCGGCTCAGTACCTGTTGCTATACGAGATGTCACTACCATATGGCCTGGATCTGAATAATCAGATCAATATCGATAAGTCTGCAACAAGAATGACTGCGACGCTGAAAACGATATCGTCGAATGAACTTATCGCATTGGAACAGCGTGCACAGTCATGGTTGGCTGCCAACACCAGTAATATTTATAACGCAGACGGCACAGGTACATCTTTGATGTTTGCCAACATCGGTAAACGTAACATTGTCAGCATGTTGATTGGCACTGCCGTCGCTTTGATGTTGATATCCATGGTGCTAATGATGGCATTACGTTCAATCAAGATCGGGCTTATCAGCCTGATACCTAACCTCGCGCCAGCTGCTATGGGCTTTGGTCTATGGGGAATGCTGGTTGGTGAAATTGGTTTGTCACTATCTGTTGTTACCAGTATGACCCTGGGTATTGTTGTGGATGATACTGTGCATTTCCTGAGTAAGTATCTCCGGGCACGCAGGGAAAAAGGTCTTGAGGCGCAGGCTGCCGTGCGCTATGCATTCGTTACCGTTGGTCGCGCACTGATAATTACATCCATTGTGCTGGTTGTTGGTTTCCTGATACTGGCAACCTCGAGTTTTGAACTCAATTCAGGCATGGGACTGTTAACAGCCATTGTTATTGCCATTGCGCTGGCCGCTGACTTCCTGTTCCTTCCTCCTATTCTCATGAAGTTTGATGGTGATAACGATGAAAAACTTATTGATAGCAAGCTTGCTCCTGATACTTCCGCTTGAGTCTCTGCGCGCGGAAACAGCCGAGGAGAAAGGTCTGGCCATTGCAATAGAGGCTGACAAGCGTGACACAGGCTGGACCGACCAGATCGCGGACATGAAAATGATCCTGAAAAATAAAAATGGCGATAGCACGACGCGCACGATGTCGATCACCACGCTTGAAGTCGATGGCGATGGTGACAAGAGCCTGCTGATCTTTGATAACCCGCGTGACGTTAAAGGCACTGCTTTCTTAAGTCACACTCACTCACTGACGCCAGATGATCAATGGTTGTACTTACCTGCGTTGAAGCGCGTTAAGCGCATAGCCTCTGCAAACAAATCCGGACCATTTGTCGGTAGTGAGTTTGCCTATGAAGATCTTAGCTCGCAGGAAGTAGAAAAATACACGTATAAATGGCTTCGAGACGAAACCCTGGATGGCAAGGAGACATTTGTGATCGAACGCTACCCCGCTTATGAATATTCGGGTTATACACGACAGGTTGTCTGGATGGACAAGGAAATGTATCAGCCTCTGAAACTGGAGTTTTACGATCGAAAGAATTCCATGTTAAAGACACTGATATTTTCTGGCTATCAACAATACCTTGACCAGTACTGGCGTGCTTCATTGATGGATATGAGTAATCATCAAACCGGCAAAAGTACGGCACTAACCTGGGAGAACTACCAGTTTCAAACGGGTCTGTCGGACCGTGACTTCGATAAAAACACGCTGAAGCGTGCGCGCTGATAAACAAATCAACATCAGGTATTTAATCGCGGCGTTGTTCACAACGCTGTTCGGGACACTTTGCACGTCAGCATCGGTGTTTGCTGGCGAATGGAGTGGTTACAGCGGACTCGAATTCCGCGGCTTTACGCAAACTGCACAGTTGCCTGTGCAGGATCACGCCACCAACCTGTCCATGGTATTTGAAACCGAGTACTACCATGACTGGGATGATGGCTACCAGGGTTTTGCCTTCGTGCCTTTCTTCCGCCTTGACGAGAACGATCCGGAGCGTACCCATTTCGATATCCGCGAACTGAACTACTTTAAGGCCAGCGACGATTGGGAAATACGTATTGGCGTGCGCAAGGTCTTTTGGGGAGTTACCGAGTTTCAACACCTGGTCGATATCATCAACCAGGACGACCTGGTTGAGAATATCGATACCGAAGACAAGCTTGGCCAACCCATGGTCAACCTGGCATTTATTCGTGACTGGGGCACCGTTGATTTATTCGTCATGCCCTATTTCCGTGAACGCACCTTCCCTGGCAGGAAAGGCCGGCTACGTGCTATTCCACTGGTTGATACCGATCGCGCCACTTACGAATCCGGTGCCGAGGAGAAACATATCGACGTTGCCGTACGCTATTCACACTACTTTGGTGACTGGGACGTAGGACTGGCACATTTTCGTGGTACCAGTCGTGATCCACGCCTGTTGTTTTCACAGGATAGCGCGGGCAACCCTGTACTGGTTCCATTCTATGAAATCATTAACCAGACATCCCTTGATCTGCAGGCCACCAAGGGCAATATGCTCTGGAAACTGGAAGCCCTGCATCGCAGTGGTCAGGGCGAAACGTTTCATGCACTGGCTGCCGGCTTCGAGTATACCTTTGTCGGCGTCATGGGCAGCGCCGTCGACGTGGGCGTGCTTGCCGAGTATCACTATGATGAACGTGGCCAGACTTTTGATACGATCTTTGAAGACGACATTGCTATCGGTACCCGCATTGCCCTCAATGATATGAATTCCACTGAGGCCCTGCTTGGCGTTATCGTAGATCGTGAAACCGGTGGCCAGTTTTACAGCATTGAGGCAAGTCGGCGTCTGTCAGGGAATTGGCTGCTGGAATTGCAAAGCCGCCTGTTTGTTGATCAGAAGCGCAGCGATCCGGCGTCGGTTCTGAGCCAGGATGACTATGTCGAGCTGTTTCTCACATATAATTTTTAAATCTATTTAAATCAATTAATTACTACCATTTTCTCTAGCTTTGCAGAGACTCTATTTGCATCGTTAGCAATTGAAAGTTCTCTTAATGTTCTCTTATAATCCTGATCCCCTTTTTGTTGTTACAAGGATCGAAGTATGTTGCATAAGCCCACCGAGATTGAGCGTCTGTATATCGACTTCGACTGTTTCTTTGCCAGTGTTGAACAACAGCTACAGCCGGAGTTGCGCGGTCAGCCAGTAGGTGTGTTGCCGTTTATGTCTGATTATTCGTGCATTATTGCACCCAGCCGCGAGGCCAAGCGCTTTGGCGTCAAAACCGGCACCCGCGTCAAGGAAGCCCAGCAGCTGTGCCCACAAATAAAGTTTGTCCCGGCCAGACACGATGTGTATGTCAAACTGCACCATCGTATTTATGAAGATATCGAACGCTGTGTACATATTGACCAGGCCTGCTCTATTGATGAGGTGGTTTGCAGCCTGCTCGGTCAGGAAAGAAAACGCCCGCTGCAGATCGCACGGCACATCCGCGATGTGCTTGCTGAAACCGTCGGCGAATGCGTAACTTGTTCGCTCGGATTCGCACCAAACCAGCTGCTGGCAAAGATTGCCTCAGAAGTCGATAAACCCGAAGGTCTCGTGGTCTGGCAACCCGATCACTATTCTGAGCAGTTGTTTAAACTCGAACTGGGCGACCTGCCCGGTATCGGCACCAGCATGGAACGGCGACTGCACAGCGCCGGGATTTTCTCTGTAGAAGAACTCTGGCGACTGGGTGCCGAAACACTGCGTAAGATCTGGGGCTCTGTCGAAGGGGAACGTTTCTGGTACAGCCTGCATGGATATGCGGTGGAACCCATTGCGACCTCGCGCTGCATGTATGGCCACAGCCGTATCCTGTCACCGGAAAGTCGCAGCCCATACCATGCCCGCAACTGTGCGCGCCTGCTCACGGTCAAGGCCGCGCGGCGCCTGCGCCGGGCCCGGCGCACTGCCGCGGCGTTTAGCCTCGGTGTCCGTTTCCAGGGCAAGGGGAAATGGGTATGTGAAAGCCGTTTCCCCAGGGTTTCGGATGACCATACATTTTTAACCGCGCTGGCAAGACTGTGGCGCCGCGCCATGCAGGACTGGTGGCAGGAAAACAGCCATGCGCCGCTAATCAAGCAGGTATCGGTGACGCTATACCATCTGAACGACCCGCCGCTGCCGCAGGGCGATCTGTTTCATGAACTGTTACAGGAAAACCGTGAACAGGAAAAATGGAACCAGTTGGCTAAAACGATGGACAGTATCGTTTACAAATATGGTAGTAAGGCTGTTAGCCTCGGTGTCTGGGAAGAGCCTGCCGGTGGCTATGCCGGTGCCAAGATTGCCTTCGGCCGCATCCCCAACCTGGCTGACTTCTAGGCTACACGCAGTAGGTTACTCGGCGGCAGGTAAATCGCAATGCGCCAGTATGTGTAACAAGCGTTTGCTCATATCAGCCTCAGTAAAATAGCGACGCGTATTAATCGTGATGTCTACCAGGATCACGTGGTTGATATCCTCGCGGATCTTGAAAAACCAGCGGTCGCCATGGATATTGGTGACGATCAAGCGCTTAATCTTACGTTCAATTTCACGCGGGCCTGGCTCGTTTTCGAACGACGCGGTTTCTATGCAGGTTAACAATTGTCCGTAAGTCAGGTCTCCGAATGTGGCTCCATCCTTGCGAAAGCTAACCTTGCGCTCGTCTTGATACTGTTCAATAGCATGAGTAACAGTAATCGAAGAGAAAAGAAGTAAAAAACAGGCAAGTATCAATGCCGGGCGTGCTAACAACAATAAACTCTCCAGGATCCTGTAACTGACAAAGAAAAACTGTTAGGCAAGTATACCCGGTTTACTATTGCTATGAGATTCAAGATAGACTGCTTTCTGAATGTAGTTTCTAACTGTATGTGCAAGCATGGCGTTTTTCCGAAGCATATTAAAACCGTATGACTGCATGACGGTACGTGCGTCGGACAGGCTGTTTTCGAGGCTCTCAAGGCGTGAGTTAATGATAGAAACGGTGACCGCATCAGAGACATCATACTGCGCACCAACATAAAAGGTTTCGCTTCGATCAAGGCTCTCTATTGGAAACAGGAACAGGTGGTTGATAAAAGGCGTGCCATCCTTGCGATAATTCGTAATCGTGACTTCGTTACTTTCACCATCACGGATGCTTGTCGACAAAGACTTGACTGCAGTTGGCTCAGTTTTCTCGCCTTGTAGCAGACGACAATTTTTACCTATCACCTCGTCGCTGGTAAATCCGGTCAGTTTCTCGAACTCCTTATTGACCAGCATCAAGGGAAGGTCATCATAAAGTGATGAAGACAGGCTTAGCGGTACCGAAGCCTGCTCGAACACCACGCGCAATGCTTTGGGTATTTTATAGTTTATAGAGTAATGTCCTGAGCGCTTACACGGCCGCCCTTTTATAATAGTGGGTGTTGCTTATTCGTGGGAACAGTGTCCCACCTCCTCTCTGTATAATGCTAAATTAATGTCAATTGTCACAGCATGCAAGATTTTCATAGCAAAAATGCGCACTAATTCTTGCTGCATTGCGGTATAGTCATTTGCGTTGATGGTTCAAATCAAAACAGTAGCGATTTAGTATAGGTCTCATGCAGAAAAATATTCTTAATACCCGTCTTGAAGACTGCTGCCTCGATCCGGTAACGGGTTTTAATCGAAATGGACTCTGTGAAGAGTGTGACAATGACGCCGGTATGCACACTGTCTGTGCCGTCATGACCGAGGATTTCCTCGAGTACTCAAAAAGCAAGGGCAACGACTTGATGACCCCACGCGAGGAGTACGATTTCCCGGGTCTGAAACCGGGCGATCGCTGGTGTATCTGCCTGGGGCGCTGGCTGGAGGCATTGGAGGCGGGTGTTGCCCCGAAAATATATCCCCGCGCGACCAATCATTCCGTACTGGAGCATGTGCCGATCGAAGTATTGGAAAAATACGCGATCGCAGATAGCTGATTAACATGCTTACATTGGCATTGATTGTCACGCTTGCCGTCGTGTTATCTATTGGTATTCATTATGGTGTTTTACTAATGACGACCTGGATACTCGCCAGCTTTCACGGCCGCCACCCTGCCACTATCGTACTGTCGCTGTTCCTCGCGGTCATTGCGCACCTGTTGGAAATACTCGTATTTGCACTGGCCTGGTATCAGCTCTTTAGTATGGGCAGAATCGAGTTCTCAATTGCCGACCCGAACTTTATAGACATACTGTATTTTTCAGGTACGACTTATACAACCATAGGCTATGGCGATGTCGTTATTATCGGTGACGGTCGTATTGCGTCTGTCGTTGAAGGGGTAATGGGACTGGTATTAATCGCATGGACTGCGTCATTCACCTATTTTGAGATGAACCGGAAATGGTTAAACCGAATCTAGCTCGGCTCCCTTCTTTGCGATGAAAATAGAACCACATACTGCAATAAGAATGTTTGGCAGTAGTCCGATAATGCCAGGATGAAAACCAAACACCTTTCCATTCGTGACAAAACCAGGGTCAGCATAGGCAAGATATAACGACACCAGTACGCCAGCTAGCAATCCTGCCAATGTTGGTACAGCACGTAAGCCTCGCCAGTGAATGCTCAACATGAATGCAGGCACCATTTGTATCAACAGGTCAAACTTTCTATCGAGCAATTTTAGCAACGAGGTTTTATCACTGAGGTAGATTGAAAGCCAGACCAGGAAAACGATCAAACACCAGGAAAAACATTTTCCCAACAAGGTTAGCCGAGCCTGCGATGCACCCGTGTCAATATAACGGCCATATATATCTTTGCTAAGCATCGAAGAAATAGACAGCAGTGCAGAATCTGCAGTAGACATCATCGCCGCCAACACGGCTGCGTATAGAATGACGACCAACCAATAACCTGTCAGCGAACTGTTCTGTACCAGAGCAAGAATTTTGCCTAGCACCTGGTCTGATGCAGCGCCTTCCAGACCCGGTATATAGGCAATGGCATAAATACCGGTCGTAACTGCAATAAGCGTCGTTAAAAA
>JAAUYM010046520.1_pt1 | contig 32674 bp, 39 predicted proteins | sample 7278001 | NCBI WGS metagenome assembly JAAUYM01 (sample SAMN14350224, study PRJNA611818) | marine sediment metagenome | isolation source: surface marine sediment (1.8m) | place: French Polynesia: Moorea | collected 2018-08
AAATCGAATTTTTGCCAAGAAAAATATGTAAAATTGAGTCTTCATATGTAGTAAAAAATCGGTCTGCACAAAAAATACGTAAAATTGAGATTATACGTAAAATCGAGATCCGTAAAATCGAGTTTCGACTGTATTTAGAACTTTCTTCAGTAAGTTATACTATTTTCTCACCTTTTGAAATCCAAAATTTTAGTAGAATCCTTCCAGTTCATACATCTTCAGAATGTCCCTTTCTAGCAGAGTTGCAGCACAAGCATGTGTGTAAGAGGAGCAAAGAAACTTTACAGCGTCGTATCGTCAAAAAACTGTCAGCTATCACATGGCACCTTTCTCCAACTTAAAGAAAAGAGACTTGGCCAACCTAATAGTAATAGCAACAGATGAGAGTTGGGCCAATTTACTATGCTGCAAAGATGTAACCTTTCTAGCCTCTACCCACCTAATCATTTGCCTCTTTTTTTCCCTCCTGTGAAGCCTGCCCGGGGCCCTCACTGGCGCACTTAAACCCACACTCGTCCACGATGCCTCCGCACAGCTCCACCTCCCTCTGCAGGGTAGTGGCCCATCCTCCCAGCGTCTCCCGGTACCCCGAGATCCTCTCCAGCATTTCCTTCCTGTTTGACACGGGAACTGACGCCACGAACTCCTCCAGCTGGCCCACCAGCTCCAGGGCCTCCGTGACGCCGGCCAGGTTTCTCCGGCAGCAGTCGGCCCGCGAGGAGAGGCGTCCCAAGAGGTCGGAGAGGCCCAGTCTCGACTCTTCGGAGAGGCCGGCCGTGAGGCCGATCCAGCGGAGGCTCCTCTCACAGTCGTCGTCCTCTGCTCTCAGAGTTTCCACGAAGGAGGTTCCCCCCTCGCTGCTCTCCTGCCTGATCCTCTCCAGGAGATGTTCAGTCACGAAGGACTCCAAAGTAGGGGACCCCTGCAGCGCGTCCGACAGACTGAGGGAGGCAATGACGTTCTCGATCTTCTGCAACAGCAGGATCAGCTCAAAGATGACGTGAGAACTGTCCTTCTGGGCCATGGTGGGTGCGCTGCTGGGTTGCTGCATTGAGGAATATTAGGCTGCAAACGTTTTCCCAGAAAAAAAATATTTTATTAAGAGTTTATTGGGGAGGAGAGGAGAATCTGTGTACATGGCCATACCTTCACTGCGCGATATTTGTAATGCTTGCACATACTTCGGAATATTTTTTGCCATCAGCTCTGGGTTCTGTGTTTATGTATTACGCTCCCCTAAGATATGCATCTATTATGGTATCCTGTACTATGGTATGGCATGTACATAATAATATATTTCTTCTTCTACTGTACTATGCATCTTCAAATCATGCTTTGCTTATCTCTCCCATGGGATAAGATACTACCGTAATTACTCACAAAAATATTTTTCACGCATAGCTTTGCTTTAATTTTGCAGCATCCCCCTTTTACCTTTTGTAATGATACTTTGATATTTCAAATCGCTTCGCAATTTCGGGGAAGCGTGGTGTACCCATGATGAATGCGTGATCGCCTCGTGGTTGAGAAAGAAACTTTTTATATCTGAGAATGTGCTGAATGTGCTGCCCTTCCTTGATACAGCCTAGAAAGCCGCACGGCCTAGTCCAAAAATAAAGAAAGCAGCACTTACCTAGCTGTCTGTGTAGGTACAAGCGTGACAAGCTGATTCTTTCAGCAGTTTGTGGTGATGCTAGCCCTGGCGTGGTCGGTCGTGGTCTGGCAAATGGCGTAATTAGTGGAGCAGGAAATTAGGAATTTACCTTCACCACAGCGGCAACGAATCCAAAGAATGTCGATGGTGACGACATCCACATTAGTAACATGCTGCTTCTGATGGAAAAAGAGCAAAGCTGAAAGCCATCTTGTGTTGTCTGTCGTCGGAGACCGGCAACCAACCTGTGACCTACAACAACCAGGTCAAGCAAAACTGTGAATATGATGGAAGGAAGGAAGCTGGCATAGCATCAAACATGGACTACCTGGGCCTGCTCTTCGTGGCCGCCTTCTACGTCGCCGTTCTCGTACTCGGTCTCTGCGCGTCCAGGAGGATCCTCGGGCGCCGAAGCGACGACGTGAAAGAGGACGCGGCGAAGGGCGAGGACCTCCTCCTGGCCGGGCGGGACCTCGGCGTGGTGGCGGGCGTGTGCACCCTGGTGGCCACCGAGGTCGGGGGCGCCTTCCTCAACGGGACGGCGGAGGAGGTGTTCAGGTCGGAGGGCGGCGGACTCCTCTGGTGCGTCGTCCCGATCGGATACTCGATCAGCATGGCCATCAACGGGTTCACCTTTGCGCCCAAGTTGAGGGAGAAGGGCTGCGTCACCCTCATCGACGTGCTGCAGGTAAATTATAATCAACGCAAGAGGCAGGGGAAAAAAAGGAAGCAGGTTGGTATACTAGATGAAGCTACCACAATTTAAATTGCCTCTTCAGCGCGCTTACGGATCCAGACTAGGAGCTCTGGTGTACCTTCCCTCCTGCGTGGGCGACGTCTGCTGGACGGCGGCCGTGCTAACGGCGCTGGGTGAGTCCCTGGAGAGCCTGGTAGGTGTCGGCCGCCCCGTCGCCGTTGCGGCCAGTGCCACCGTGGCCGCCGCCTACACCCTGGCCGGCGGGCTGAGGGCCGTGGTGGCCACGGACGCGGCGCAGCTGGCGCTCGTCGTTGCGGGCCTGGGCACGGCGGTACCGTTAGTGCTCGCCTCGACCGACGTCGATCTCGGCAGAGCCTCCGTCGTTGATTGGACGGGGCACATTCCGGCAAAAAGGTGAGCAGGAGGTGATGGAAAAACGTCGTGCACTACCTGGTGCGTACATGTAGGTAAACATTGTTTCTTCTCAGCCTGGTTACCTATCTGGACACCTGGGCAATGATCCTGCTTGGTGGGATTCCCTGGCAGCCCTATTACCAGCGTGCCCTGTCCCTGCGCTCCCCCGCCCAGGTGAGGTCGCTCTCTCTGTTGGCGGCCGCCTCCAGCGCCTGCTTCGTGGTGCCCCCGGTCATCCTTGGGGTGGTGGCGAAGACGACCCCGCGCCTGGCTGAGGAGCTGCAGGACTCGCCCTCCGCCGTCCTGCCAGTCACCGTCCACAGGGAGACGCCCTACCTCGTGTCCATGCTCTGTCTCGCTGCAATCAGGTGTGGCTTCGGGCAGAAAACTTTGGCGATCTAGTTACTACTATACTAGATTTTCAAGCTGAATTTTACTGTCTGCTCTTTTTTTTACTTTTCTTTCCAGTGCAGCGGTGATGTCTAGTGTGGACTCCTCTCTCCTCTCCGGCGCTTCGTATCTCACCCACAACGTCGTCTCTCCAAAGGACGAGGGCGAGTGGCTGTCCGCCTTGCCCGTGAGATGGACGTTCAGAGCCGCCACCGTCCTCCTGGCCGCCATGTCTACAGTCCTCAGCATATCCACGGCAACCGTCTACAAGTTGTGGCAACTGGCAGGTAGTACTGTATGTGTGTACTACGAGATATTGCAACAATATACGGCGCTGACACCGGACCGGAACCCGACGAAACATTTGGAGCCTATAAGTAGTCTACAACCTTTCTAGGGCAACAAATTTATTGTCCTAGGGATTGTAGGCTACTTGGAGACTCCAAATATGTTTCTTTGAGGAGACTCTGATGGACTCTTTGTGGCAGGCGACTTGGGTTACGTCGTCGTGTTCCCGCAGTTCTTCGGCGCCACCTACTGCGACAGCTGGGTCAACAGCGCGGGATCAGTCGCCAGCATCATGGTACGTAAAGTAAAGCTTAAATTTAAGTTAAAAGGGGCGGGGCTGTTTGCTGCGTACTATAAGCGTTTTCTCAACCATGGTAGGTAGTGGATTCCTTGTTCAAGAGGCGGGAACAATTTCAGAAGTAGCTGAAAAACACGGTGGCTGCTGGTGGAAGTGTGTTAATTTATGGGACGTTCTCTGCCCTTGCATCTTTAGGTGGGTGCCAGCCTGAGGCTCTCCTTGGGCGAGCCACTCTTTGGACTGCCGCCCCTCCTGACGCCTCCCAAACATTCAGATGGGGAAACAGATGTTTTGCCAATCAAGACGTGCGTAATGCTGACCAGTCTGGTTGTACTTTTCTTGGTGTCACGCTGCTTCCAGCGACGAAAGTGTTCCTCCTTCTGTGCCACTCCATTCCCGTGTGAAATGGACAACGGTAAGAGCTGAAGTTAGCAAAAGAAGATTATGTAGTACAAGTATATAGTCTGCTTCACACACATGTGTACCGGGCAAACCCTCGGGTATACGAGTTACGAGTAAGATTTCCGACTTTAGGGGGGGGGGTAAGGGGGCGGGGGAGGTTAAAAAGTTATTTTTCTTTAGGATTTTGCTTCAATTTTCTAAACAAGTCAGACAGTTTTTCTGGGGGGAGGGAGGGAGACTAAATGGCGAGATGTCAGAGGGCGTCAGATCTTCCTTTATGTCCCATTTGCCCATCCGACCAGACTACTACCTACTATAACTCTGTGGTAACTCCAGATTGTACTGTACGTAGACTCACCACAGAGTTTTCCATAACATAAATCGTCACGGTAAATTTGCTACCAGCATCTTTCTTCATACAAGAGTGGCGTACAGCAGCAGTTCACTAGTTCTGCCCTCTGATAGCAATTAAGTAGAAACAGACGATGAATTGTTCGCGATAAGACAGCAAAAGAAAGATCTCCTTGTGCTGCAGCAGATTTTTCTCCCCACAAGACAACATGTTTGCCTTCTAATTATCTACTATCTCAGGTCTGGAAGTGATCGTCAGCACAAAGGAGAAAATAGGATGAATTACTATGTTTATATGCACCTTTCAAAGCTGCAAATTCCTTGCTGCAGAGGCAGATGCTTACACCAAATAGTTTCCCTATCCTCTCTTACAGTCGGACTTTCAGAAGTAGCAGCGTCATTGGCCTCAGGGCGAGGAATGCAGAAAGGAGACTGCACTGGAGGCGATGCACACAACTTTTGATTTGACATGAATTGAGCCTCTGTACTGCAGTAAACATACTGAGCAAATTTCGTAATTTTTTAAGCGTATTATTACTACATCAAAAATAAATTCGACTAAGGTTAGATCAATTACGGCAGAAACAGATGATGAATGCTTGTTTTTACAGAGGAAAAAAATATAGCCGCTACACAGACCTGTATGTGAGCGTGTAACGGACTGCAATGCGTCTTTTTGCTCTTTTTTTAAGTGCCCACCGTATCTGACACGGTTCCATGCGCCATCCGCCCCGTAGTACCTACATTGTGGAGATAGAGAGTGGCTGTGATTACGCCTCATATTTCAGGGCGGGGCAGCCTCCTCTTCCGCCACGGTAGCTCCGCATGGAATGTCTTCCTCCCCTCTCTCCTCCCCATCTCCATCTGAAGGGCGCCTGGTGATGGTGATCCCTATCTCATGTTTGTCCCCTCCACTTGTAGTACGTACGTAATACTCGTACGTACAAGGAGCAACCTGAACTTTTCCCTTCCTTCCTTCTGCCACTCGAACTTTTTTTTTTGCTTGTTCTTCCAGAAATGACTGACCGACCTAGGTAGTACTGTACGTTACCTCTGTTATGTGCAGAAAGGATTGTGTTAATGGGAAAAGTCCTGTTGGTACTGGAATGTACGTACTATGTACTCGAGCGATGTTCTTTTTTTGTCATTTTTCTCATTCCTTTCCTTTGGTAGTACCTCTTTCTCCTCTGATCTCCCCGTTCTCCTGAGATAACTTCAAATCGTTATCTAGAGCACGAACATGCGAAAAAAAAAGGCGAGCCAGTGAAGAGGAATGAGGGTAATCAAGGATCCTTTTTCCCTGGAAAATGAGAGGACATTTTTTTTACTTGTAGTTTTAGCATGATTCTCGTGCATGATGCTGTCGTGGGGCAATGTTTTTCTTCCAAAAAAACTGACACTTTGAAGACGCCCCTTTCCCGACCTCCCCCCCTAAAAAAAAAAGAAGTCGTGCTGCTCTTGCTCCACCACCACCGCCCCCCGAGGTGATTAGGTGGCGCCTTCCCCTCATTCCATTCCTTTCCATTCCATCCAACCCTTCTCGCTCAAACCGACTGCCTTCTTCGATCTGTTTCCGAACGGAGGGGGAAGAGGGAGTTCAGTACTGAGAAGCATAAACATGCGCCGTCGCCGAACGAAACTCGAAGTCATTCCGTCCGTCCCGCCCCCCCCCTCCCCCTCTCTCCTCTCCTTCTCCGTTGATGCCACCTTGGAGGAGGAGGAGAAAACGAACGGCTTTGGTGTCCTCTCTCTCTCTCTCTCTCTCTCTCTCTCTCCCTTTTCCTCCCCATTCGCCCCGTGCCCTTTTCCGTGCTCAGCAGCGGAAGGAAGTACCCTACAGCCTGTCCATTAAAAAAATGAATACATACTTTATTTTAGTACCTTGGCGTGCACACACTTCATAAATGATCTATAATGTAGCAAAATGACCAACTTTTTAAAGTGCATGCTAAATTTCAAAAGAGTTTTTATAAATAACTTTTAAATTGACAAAACACTAAACTTAATTCATGGTTGATAGGAAAAGGAAAGTATTAGTTTTTTAATGGACATGCTGTACTGCATGGTGACTGGGGACTGAGAGAGAGCGAAAGATTTCTCGTGCATGCATTCACTACCACCACCACCACCACCACCAGCATCACCACGCCAGCATTCTTTGGGGTTCATATAGCCCACCTTGCGAGAGACGAGGGAAGGAGGGAGGGAGGGAGCGCGACCCGCTTCTCTCCCCTCCCCCCTCCTTCCTATTGCATGCATCGGATGAAGAGGGAGGGGAGGGAAGGAAGGGTCGTCGGGATGTGTATGACCGGCACCGCCAGGAAGGAACGAAGGAAGGAAGGAAGGAGCTCTATGGCATCAGCCAGATATATCGCGCAGTTTAGGAGGAGACAGACGTGCGTTCGTGGAGAGGGCACAAGTACAGTACACCACAGGAAGGAAGGAGTCAGGCAAGCAAGTGTGGAGGTATTATGCGTGAATCTTCTTCCTTTCTCTCTCTCGCCGTTGGAGTCCGAATCCTCGGGTGCTGGGCCAAAGTCGAAGACTCAGTCACCGCAGGAAGGAGGAAGAGAAGGAAGGGCGAGGAGAAAAAGTCATGTAATCTGGCCTAGTGTAGTAGTAGTCAGATGATCCAACTGAAGAAGGGGGTGCATTCAGTGAGGAGTTAAGAGTGCACTAGTACGTACGTAGCACGTGCAAAAAGCCATACTAGTATAAGAGAGACTGTCTTAAAGACCCCGTTTCTACTCGACGCCCGCCAAGGAGTGTTGACGTCAGTTGGCACACTGATCACGAAGAAGAGATCAAGTTGAATGTGCCTAGTGGTGACCTCGGTGCTTTGACAGTTCCTAAAACTGTGAAAGTGCTATCGCTCTTGGTCTGATTCGTCTGATGCTGCAACGCACTTTTTTTTGGCTCCCAGATCTCCTTCGCGGGGGAGATAAGCAACGTTCGTCTCGTCTTGAGTGGGGACCTAGCTGCGGCAATGAGGAAGAAAATTTCAAACTCTGGTGCCAAACAACCTTAAAAGGCTCTTCCGCCGAAGACACCACCAAAGGGAGAGAGTGGAGCTTTAGCGCTTACTGCCATGATGGAAGATAACCGAAAGGAACAATCTTCCATCTAAAAGAGGAATGAAAAAGTCCTCACGATGCGTTAAAGCAGTTAAAAAATAAGAGAGGGCTTGCTTATTCAGCACCGGAGCGAGGAATTCTTTGCGCATCCTCTTTCTTACCACCATTGATTGGCTTCTTCCTCCTTCTCCTTGTGCAAACATGCCTTGTTTGCACTTCTGCTTCTCCCCCTCCTCCTTCCTCACCTCCATCGCATCGTCCGGATCTTTTCTTCCTCGCTCCTTCTTGGTCCATGTGCCGCCAAGGCCAGCATGACCCACCTGTCAGACTGCCAGTCAACTAAACATGGACATCATTTTGGACAGAGCGTCCCTCCCCCTCCTCCTCCTTCCCCATCGCCGCTGGATGCAGAGGAGAAGAAAGAAGAGAATCTCTGACCCGTGCGAAGGAGAAGAGGAGTCGCTGCCTCCTCTTACATAGTACCGTACATACTCGTACCCCTCCTCCTTCTCTCTGCTTAAGTGCAGGATGGAGGCAGCGACTTCCTCCGCCATCAAGCGACGATCGCTCCGCAGGCAGGAGAGGAAGCCATAAAGAGGGGCGCCTGAATGAAAAAAGCGAAATTAATTATCGTGGGATCGAGGAGGAAGACTTCCCCAATTGCTGTTGGTAACGAAGATGAAAAGAGGGGAAAGAGACGTCGGACTTTTTTTTTCTTTAACAGAGATAGATAGTGACGTGCCACACGAAGAGTGAGGTTAAGAGGCAGAGGGGAGACAAAACAGGCAAACGTCGTTCCCTGGCATGCAGTAAGACCAGGCTAATCTGCACGCATCCCCCAACACACACACCCAATCCTTCCCGGCATCCATCCCCCCTTCCTCCTTTTCTCCTTCCTCCCGAGATTCCTGCCTGTCACTCAGTCACAGGATCCACAATGCAGAGACCCGCGGGAATAAGGAGGAGAAGGAAGCAAGGAGACTTTTTATATTGCCTCCTCCGGATTGAGGCCAAGACTTCGGGGCCGGAGCGTGTGGTTTACAGTACTCGCAGAGGAACACTAGTAGTGAATGAGTACCCGCCCACATGCTTCCTTGTCCGATTAATGACTGCCACTACCCCTTTTTTGCATGCCGGGGGTGGGTGGGAAACAGTGGACTGACTGACTGCAGTCAATATCTACAGAGGGGGGAAGAAGGCTGCGTGCATCCTTTTCCGCCCTTCTCCTCCTCTCCCCGCCCCTCTCCTCCTCCTTGCAGTCCTTTCTCAAACTAAATAAGACATATCGGGAAGGAAGATAGAGCGAAAGAAAGAGAGAGAGAGGAGAGGAGAAGGGGAGAGAGCGGGAGACGTGTCTCTCACGCAGCAGCAAGAAGAAGGATCGAATGAAGGAGAGGAAGACGGAGGGGGTGGTTTGCTAAAGACGAAGCACGAGACACTCACTCTGCTCTCTCTCTCTCGCTCCCTCCCTCCCTCCCTCCCTCCCTCCCCGCCTCCTCCTTTTTTCTCTTTCCATTCAAAAGCATCACCCGGCCTCTCTCTCTCCTCCCAAGATCAGTGGACTTGCGAAAGAGCTGGTACAAGCAACAACGTCGAGCGCGTGCTACTAGTGTATTGCGGTCCCATACGTGCAAAGAGATACGTCATTGCCTAGACTGAACGTCCAGGACAAAGATGGCAGGACATGTCCGAATGGAATGCCTAGTTATACTGTATACTAGAGCGTGATCGCCAGTGATGGATCGGGACAGAGACTTCTCCGCCTCCCCCCTGCGAGAGGGGCTGTCCGTGCCCGTGGTGAAGCAGCAGCGGGCTCACTCGCAGCCCAACATAAGGGAGGGGTTGGCCAGCCTCAACGAGCAGCTGTGCAACACCATGCTGGGAGTGGTGTTGGGGGGCGGCGGAGGAAGCCAGATGAGGTCTTCCTCGGGAGCAGCCGTGGCCGCCACGGCCGCCGCAAGAGCAACCAGCGTGTCGCCATCAGTGGTGAGTCAAAGTACTGTACGGTATAGCTACTGTACAACTGTACAGTACTGTACAACTGCTACATACTGTAGCAGGTAGTACGTTAGGCAACCTCAGCTGCTGCCTGGTGTGACATTGTTTAGTCACATATTGCCTCTCCCTTCCCCTCCCACGCCACCAGCATCTTCCACCTGTTGTGCAAAGAAGGGAGAAAGAGCAGGGAGAGAGAGAGAGAGAGAGAGAAAGCCCCCGGTCTCTTTTTGTGCTTTCCCTCCTGACTCGGTTGCACCGAAAAAAAGAAATAGAAAGGGGTAAATGGTGGTGCACAGGAACAGTTCTACCAATTTTAAACTTTTTTTCCGGGATGTTGTACCATGCATGGACCCCACTCTCTTGTATGTCTAATTTGTTAGATGGCGGTTCTATTGCCACGCACCACTACTTGAAGTAATGGTGTTCGTAAGCTCAACATGTGTAGTACAACTTTTCTACCTTTTCTCCTCCTCCTTCTCCGCATCTGTCCTTGAACAAGTCCCTTCCCCTCCTCCTAACGACTGTGGATTTCCTTTCTCCGAGTCTGAGGCCTCCTTGCTTGGCCTCTTCTTCTTTTTCTCCTTCTTCTTCTTCTTCTTCTTCTTCTTCTTCTTCAATTCTTCTTCTTCTACTCCGTATCTGTCTCACACCAGGCGCCTGCCGCTTGCTCTTTCACTCTCTGTCTTGCTGTCTACGAAAGCATTCGCTGGAAAAGAAAAGATAGGAAGCAGGATCGAAGCAATGTCTGAGCGACCGAGGGAGGGGGGAAAGGAGAGACCGAGAGGCACAACAAAAGAACCAGCTTCTTCTCTTAATATCCCACATTGCCCACAAATGAGATTGGAGGCTTTTTTCCCCCTTCCTTCTCCAGAAGGCATACGTAACGGGATTGCACCTACGTTACAGGTAATAGGTACACGGGTAATATGGGAATGGAGCAGTGTACATAGTAGTACTTACTGCAAATCTGTTGCTTCTTTCTGCTTCCAGCTTTCGTCACCTCGTTGCTCCGGCGAGGATCCGTCGTCGGGGAAGGAGATCCGTTCTGATCCCGAGGCGGAGGAAGGAGAGTGGCGGGGGGCGAAATCATCAGGTGCACGTGGCACGGAGGGAGGCGTGGATGGCGGCGACGGCGGCAGCCACGGCGCCAGCCACGGCGGCGGCAACCACGGTGGCGACGGCCACCTTCCCTTCAAGGCCGCCGACAGTGATTGCGGTGGCACTCGGAACAAAGTCTGTGATCCCGCGACCTTCTCGGAGGAGGAGGTGTCCAGGAGCGTGGAGCAGCGCGGGTTCCGCCTGACGGAGCTGCTCGAGTCGGAGAAGGTCTACGTAAAGGATCTGGAGCAGTGCGTGGCCTACGTCGGGTACATGCGGGAGAGCAAGGGGCGGGAGGAGCCGGAAATCCCCATGCCGGATGACCTGCGCAACGGCAAGGACCGCATGGTCTTTGGAAACATCGAGGCCATATACGAGTGGCACAGGGAGTGAGTGGAAATTTTTCGAGTCTTTGCGTGATAGACAGACTTGTTTGCCAAAATTCAACAAGGGAGAAAGTTTTTAGTCCCTCACAAAAAGTTTGTCGACGTCGTAGGACAGATGTCTCTTGAGGCAGAAAACATGGTTCTACTGTAAAGAGGGATGGGGAAATCTACGTACATAAGTTTGCTAAGCTTTCTCTTCTTGTCTGTCTCTTGCAGCTTCTTCCTGAAAAACTTGGAGAAGTCCATAGAAAGCCCAGTTGATCTCGGAAACCTCTTTAAGAAATACGACAGAAAATTTCAGATGTATGTGGTCTACTGTCAAAACAAACCAAAGTCGGAGTTTATCGTTTCTGAATACATCGATTCATACTTTGAGGTAGGCAAATACACCACTACTATAATATGTTTTAGAGACCCAATAGCTGCCGGTAATTACGTGTTGTTGTTTTTTCTTCCAGGATATTCGTTTAAAACTTGGGTTCAAACTGCGGCTGACAGATCTCCTGATCAAGCCGATTCAGCGGCTAACCAAGTACCACCTGCTCTTGGAGGAGATCTTGAAGTATTCACAACGGGCAGGTCTCGTGGATGAGGCAGAGGCCATTGGGAAGGCCTTTCATGTCATGACAATTGTCCCCAACCAGGCGAATGACATGATGGACATTGGCAGGCTACAGGGTTTTGAAGTAAGTGAAATACTGTACATAGCAGCAAAAAGGAGAAAAAAGTACTCGTACAACTTTGTTTTTTTTTTAAAGATAGTTTTGTTTTCCCACGTTAGCAAATTTCAATTTGCGTTTCTCTCCGTTTAAGGGAAAAATTACGGCTCAAGGGAAGCTGTTGAATCGAGGCCCCCTGTTGTGCATGGACACCTCCACATCTGCAGCGAACAGCCCACCAAAGATGAAGCCGTTTACGGTCTTTCTTTTCGAGCAGATAATGATCTTCAGCGAGATTGTGGGCAAGAAGACTCAGTTCACCAGCCCTGTCTACCTTTACAAGGCCCATTTCCTGGTAAGCCTATAAGTAAGCCGTGTGAGCAAAGCCACGACTGCTCTTCTTTCCCCCCCCCCCTCTCGCTTTCCAAGGTGAACAAGATGGTCCTGGAGGAGCAGTCTGACGACGGGGACACGCTCAAGTTTATCATCCGCTCCAATGACCCCGCCAGGGAGGAGCTCCGCATCGTGTGCCAGGCGGAGGACGCGCGGAACAAGGCCGAGTGGGTGGGGATCATGAAGAGGCAGCTGCAGACGCAGATGGACTTCCTGAGGGCACTGCAGGCCCCTATAGCATACCACAACAAGCTCCCCAAGGAATAACAGGAAGGGGGAGGGGGATGGCAGCACCTCAGGGGATCAATTGAAGCATGACCGGTGAAACCACCAACTCGCTTTATGGACTGACCAACCGACTCAGTTCGACCGACTCAGTTAGCCTCCCTTTCTTTTTCTGGAACTCTTCGTACTCTGTGGAGGAAGACTTTATCCTAATTCATCCTGTGTCTTAGGCTAACCTACGCTTTACTACCTACAAGTCATGTTCTTCTTTCTGGATTAAGGCAAAAAGACAAAAACAAATCATGTGTGTGATATTACATGTTAAATGTCCCTTACAGTACATAGTAATATTTGATTTTTCTAGTATAGCTACGAGACTTTACGTACGAACTGCTGCTTGTCTGTAAAAGACCATACAGAAACCAAATTAACTCAGTAATTTTGCCTGGTCTTCTCTCGGTGAAAGTCACCAAGACCCTTCCCCAACACCTGATGCAAGCCCTCCTACTCCAGATTCTTGATATACATGTACTGCCAATTATACAACAGGGCGAGAAAGGAGGAGGGGGGACCGAAAGAGGGATAAAAGGGCTGAGGAAGTCATGTTGGTGGTGGATCGAGTTGTTACTGAGGCTGAACAAAATGTTTATTTTTCCTTGAGTGCAAATTCGGTCTTTTCAATGGGGCTGGCGATTTCTTTTGTTGCCAACTACAGGCAGGTGGCAAATACTCGTACTGAATGCTTACAGTACGTACAGTATGATTCCTCTTAAACAAAATTTCCCACAGAGTATTATAAAGTGTCTGCAAGCACAAAAGGCTTACAGTACTATGTATGTAAGACCATTGTAGGTGCTTTAATTAGGATTAGCAAAAAACATCTTTTAATCCTAAAGTTTTCTTACATTTCCGGATCTGTAAACGTACGTATAGGTATTTTTTCTCATTACTGCAAAATGCACACTTCATTGCTTCACTTTGTTCAGGTACCGATCTCGAAGCTCCTCCTCCTCCTCTCATTACATGACTATGAATGTTTTGTCTTCCTTGCATTCCCTACAGTCGCTCTCTGTCCTTAGAAGCTCCATCCGTCCTTCACAGGAGGGGTTAAGAAGCATCTTGAACTTCCTTCTGGTGGCTGACGATCTCTTTTCCGAGGACATCAAGAGACAGGGCTGCATTCCTGGTGAGGGAGAAAGGAAAGAAGATTTTCTACGTACCAATAAATAGCCACTCAAGAGAGAGAGTCATTAACTAACCATGCAAATACCTGCATAAACATTCCTGTACATGATGCATTCGTTAGAGGTGTCCGAAACCAGGAAGATGGAACAGAAACTAACGTACGTAGAAACAAAGAGAGGTTTTTTTTTATGTGAAAATTGTTTTCTTCACTGTGGGCAGATTAAACCTGAGTTCCTGTTTCCTTGCTGTGAAGTTCCTCAGGTTCTCCCTGACTTCGTAGGCCTTCTTCGTCTGGATGGAAGAGTATTTACCGGGAAGCAGCATCAGAGTGCCTGTCAAAAATGTCGAGGTGGCTTTTTTTTGTTCTGCCTCTCGGAACGACGTACGTTTTCTTCTCTATACTCTATTTCTCTATTTCTTTCTTCTCTATTTCTTCTCTTGACATTCACCTTACCTTTTCGGGAATCCCCTGTTTTCGTACTGGGATCCAAGTTCTGGTGCTCCTCAGTGTCCTCGTGATATTCAACTCCGGGATGAGCTGACGTTGTTGCCGTCCTTGGCATCGTCGTCGTTGGCACTGGCGTGGTTGGTGAGGTTGAAGGAGACGTCCTATCGTTCAAGGCATTGTTCATCAAATTTGCCACATACTACGCACTAGGTAGTACGTACATGCTAACGCATTTCATCAGATTTTGCTGTGGATACAAACAATTCTTGCTTCATGCTTAAAGGCTAAAAACTGCTCGTACTTTTGAACGAAACTTTAGAAAAAGAAACCAAGCCCTACTTATCACCTGTGATGCATGACCGCAGTTGTGGTGCTTGCTGTGGCAGCTGTTGGCGTTGCAGCTCTATTTGTCGTTGCCGCCGGCGTGGTAGTCGTTCTAGGCCTCTCCGTTCCGCTCTTGAATCTCCGCCTGTGCGGAGTTCGAACAAAGAAGAGCTTCCTTCCTAAGAACTAGACAGTCGCGGGGGAAAGGTTTCCAATTTATGCGAATGATCTCTTCCCATATCTGACAATGTGTCCTTGCCTTTGCCTTGGGCCTGAGTCGTCTTCGGATCTTGACATCTTCGATTTCCTTGCACTGTATAAAGGCCTCTGAGACCTCCGAACTGCAAAAGTCGACTCGTCGTCATCATCGTCTCTTCCTCTCACAAGAGACACTTTAGTATACTGCGGTATTATGGTACAACAACCAGATCAAACAAAGCTGGTACATCTTACGGAATTCTTGTGTTGTTGGCATTAAAGATGTTATGCAGCACCACCCTGAAGTGCATCCTGAAGTGCAAACCGTACGTTAGTTAATCCGCGAAGCAGTCAGTAGAATCGTCGTTTCTTGCATTGCCTCGCCTCTTCTCGCAGTCGATGTCCGCTAGATCTCTGGTGCAGGAGAAGTTGCTGGCGCCCATCGGGTTCTGCACGAGGATGGCGCAGGCAGCCACCGAGGACCAGACCGACCACCCCAAGCGGCCAGGGCCGAACTGGCGATACTCGACCTGTGCGCGCGTCCACATTACGAACACTACAGAACATACCTACAGTAACAACTTTGTCATTATACTGTCGTGCAAAAAACTTACCTCGAAAGCTTGAGTGCATCGCGATCCGTGGATGACGAAGTACTTGGACCAGCTCACCACCAGTTGGGAGCCATGAGACTTATTCAGTGAGATCAAAGGTTTGCCTGACAAAAGAAGTGTACTGTATGTAGGTATGTATGTACCACTAGTACAGTACGGCACAGTGCTCTGTTCGCTCTCGAAGAAAAAAAATAACATTGGGGTTTTTTTTCACCATTGATCTTGTTCCAGATTGGAATCACGTGTTCACATCCTCTCCACACGTCACCAGAAGAGGTCACCATCACCGTCGGAAGCAGGAGAAGCAGCGGCCAAATGTTCTCACCAGCTCCCATCTTGTCCAAGGAAAGACTTCTTGATGGGGCAACATTTCACACAGCTGCTGTTCCCGCCGACTAGTACTAGTGGGAGGAAAGTGAGATGCAAAAACATCACATCCGACATGAAATCTTTTTTTTTTTCCTTTTTCTCACACACCGGGTGTTGATGTGTCCGTCGTCACCGCTAAGGTCTTTTTCCCCCCCTTATACTGTCGTAGTACTGTATACTCTCAACCGAATGACACATGTGAGGCAAACTCCTTCCTCCCCATCCCCCAAGTTGGGAGGTTGTGTCTTGTTCTCCTTGCTCAGAATGTGCTTCTCACCCTTCTTCCTCTTATCCGCCACCCGGGCACCAGATGATTGATGCGGCGCCCAAGAGACTGCACACATGAGAGGGAAGAGGGAGAGGAAAGGAGAGATGCTGCTACTGAAGCGGCTTCCGTTCAGAGACACGACAACAAGTTGGAAATTATTTCAAAACCAGAGAAATTAATATATTAATTACACTTTAAGCATATTTTTGGGGAGATACTGCAGATGCTTGCAAAGTACGTACACAGTAGGAGTTGTACGTAGTAGGTACATTGATCGCGACGTAATGACGAATATAGTAAAAAAAAAAGGTAACTTGGTTTGTTCTTGCTTTATTACTCTCACATTTGGGCGCTGTAGTATAAGCAGTGTCGACAGACATATCGTTAACTGAGTGTATTTCTTGTCCTATTGTAGTGTTGTAGTAGGTAGTTGTATAATCGATCTCGTTGCTGATGGCGAGGGCGGATAATTCCAAGAAGCTAGCATCGCCATCGCCATCGTCATCACCATCATCAATTCCACTTTTGACATCTTTCTAGTAAAACGACTGAGACGAACAGCGACTCCCTTCAAGGACACAGGTACAATACAAAAAAAATTTGTCTAGCCCCGTCTCTCCTTCGCTGCTCCACAATCAAACCAAGGATCCTTTTTCCTACATTACCACCGGCAAGCAAGAAAGCTGTCGTTGGACAGGTCATCAGCAAAATCATTCTTCTTGTGGAGTGATGACTCGTACTTATCTTTGTGTACCAGAGGAAAAAGGTCAGTGCGTTGGCTATGACGCGAGAGGTTCAGAATTGTTTCCGCAATTTTTTAACGTTCCTTCTTCACAGGCGACTCTTGTTGGGTTGCAAAAAATGCACAAGAACAAAAACGTACCAAAAAGACGTGTGGAAAAATATCGCCAAGTTGATGGCTGCGTTCACCGAATAAAAGAAAAGAAAAATACTCGTATGTATATAAGTCGAACTTGACCTTTTGAGGGGTGGAGGAGGGTGGAGACAGGGGGGAGAGACTTGCTTGGTTAACGTTGCCATTGATCGATGCAGGAAAGAAAACGAAAATGTCAGTGCCATGCAGCGAACAGAAGCCAAGAGTTGTAGAGAAAGATGGAAAGAAGTGATACTAAATGCATTACAGAAACTCTCTCTCCGAGCAAACTAATATATATATACCTATTTATATATATATGTATGATGGCAAACTACTCCTACTACGTAATGGGCTCTCTCCTAACACTACTATACTACCGGTGCCACGGCGGGGCAGCCAGGGGAAGGGGGAAATGCACAGTTTTTTTTACTTCATGACAACAGCATTGTTATAATGTTTTTTGTTTTGTTCCCGTCTTCTCTCTGTTTCCACATTCACTCTTTTTATGTAGTAGGTATAGCAGAAGTTTAGTTCTTCCTCTTGTTCACCAGAAGGTAGGTGATCATGTTGTCCTTCCCCTTGACGAAGATTGGTCCCCTCTTCTCAAAGTTGTACCACTCCTTTAGCACGTGCATGGCCCTCTCGTTGACCTGCACCCTGCCTTCGACCCCGGTGCTCTCCATCCTGCTGGCAATGTTGACGGCGTCTCCCCAGATGTCATAGTAGAGTTTAGTGGTCCCGATGACCCCGGCGGTCACGTCGCCGAAGTTGAACCCTGTCCTCAGGATGAGGTCGAACTCAATGAGCGACTGGTTGAAGTCGTTGACCGACTGCTGCAGCTCCAGCACGAAGTCCATCAGCTCGTGGAGATGCTGGTTGACGTGGACGTTCTCCTTGCGGATGTACGGGTTAATCCCGCTGGCGGCCATGAACGTCGAGCCAATGGTCTTGATCTTCTCCACGTTTCGGAACTCGTTTCGGTCGAGGATCTCGTCAAAGTCGGATATGAGCTCGTTGAGAACCCTGAGGTATTCCTTGCCGCCCATATAGGACTCGTCGTACAGCTCGTTGAAGTTGACAAGAGAGGCAAAGATGATGCCAACGTCCCTGTGGTTCTCCGAATACTCCTGCTGAGTCTTCTTCAGCTGATCAGAGACGTGGCTGGGAATGATGTTGTGCAGCAGCCAATCAGCCTGGTTCTTCAGGTTCTGGATCTTTCTCCGGTCGCGCGCCGAGTTGAGCGAGCAGTGGAAGCTGAGCCGGTAGCTGATCTCGAACTCCCTGTTGAGCAACCAGACCAGCGCCGTCAGCAGCAGCAGGCACAGCAGGGTCTCCATGTAGAGAGTAGCGCGGTAGTCGCAGTTCACAACGACGTCCTGGGATGGCAAAATACCGAAAAGGGCCACAACATTACTAATCTGAAAACAATTTTTTTCCCCCAAGAGTTCAACGTCTAAAGTCACCTGAAAGCCAGTATTTTGATCGAAGACGATTATGCTCGCGTTGTTCCCCTCCTTGATGGACAGCGCCGTCGGCTTCTCCGCGCAGGGACAGATCGGTGAGGACATGAGGAGCGCCAGCAAGGCAGCTAGCAGCGACACGGTAGAGCTCTTTACCCAGTTGCTCAGCGCAGTTAGGTTGCAGAAGTGGACCACGCCGAAGAACGAGAGCTGAGAGAGAGAGAGAGAGAGGCAATCCGTTGAGAAAATTATCATTACATGCAACAACAACATTCGCGCTTAATTCTTGACCCCAACAATCAACGGTGGTATGCAAAATGAAAGGTCAATTGGAATGTATATATCTATACACATTGCGTACACGTTTTTGCACGTTTGGCACCGATTTGGTATGTATGCTAAGTCGGTGCTTAATAACAAAATTTCTGCATCGGAGCTCAGTCGGAAGTTTATTAAGAGTGCGTTGTTGGTTGGGACAGCTTTGCCTACCTGCAGGTACAAGACCCTCTCCCCTTCGTTCCCCGTCCTAGCACAGGAGAAGTTGGAGACGACGCAGGCAAAGGGCAGTGAGAGGAGCACGAGTCCCAACAGGTGGGAGGGGATCCACCCGCGCCCCCAGCTGTAGAGGCGACACAGCAGGGAGGAGCGGTGGTGGCGGCGGCGGCGGCCGCGGGGCGAACGGAGGTTCTTGAAGCACACGAAGGCCAGGACCAGGTGGTAGGTGGAGGCCACCGCGAAGACCGACACCCACTGAGGGGACGGGGGATAGTGCAGGAAGCACGCCGCGGAGACGGCTGCCAAGAGGAGACTGGGGAGGGACAGAGAATTCAATGGCAAAAAGAGGCAATAAGCTATGTAGGTACACATTAAAAAAAAAAAAAACATTCTGCACAGATTTATAAAGCGTGAACCTTAAAATGGCGCCTTACCCCGAAACAAGGATGTCAAAATAAGCGTTGAAGGCGTTGGACGCGAGCGTGCGATGCTGCTCCTCCTCCTCCGAGTCCCCGTGTCGGCCGAAGCGGTTCGGCTTCCACGCCGTCCGGCGGAAGTCGGACTCCACCACCGGATCTTCAAACCGGAGGGAGAAGGACCGGAGAGGCGGGCGGGAGAAGTAGCTGTGGTGCCCGCCGTCCTCCCTCACGCAGGCGATCATGGCGCGGTCGGCTGCCGTGCGCACCTGGGCGAGGTCGCGTCCGCCGCCTGTCTTGGCGGCCGCGGCGGCGGCCGCCGCGGCTGCGGCTGCCGCGGCACCCCCCAGGGCGACGTGGTGCGCCACCACGCCGCCCGACCCGTTCGTCGCCTCCAGGGCGCCGCCCCCCACCGACCCCACGTCCTTCTTGCTGCATCCGGACGAGTTCCCGTCGATGGAGATTCCAGCGCCGCTCAGCCACTCCCTTCCGTCGGCGGTGCTGGCCAGCACGCCTTGACAGATCAAGGGGGAAAAAAGGTGAATAAAGAATAAAACAGGTGGTTGGGTCACCTTTTTTACAGTACTACATACAATGTACAGTGCCAGTGTACGTGCATACTGTATGCGTACAGTTGCACGTACACTACGTACAGGGTTTTCATTCGGTCGAGTTGCAGTTGCACCGTGCGGACAACAATTAAGACTTGCAATTGGCAGATTTTAGAGCATCTTCTCGTCACACCCGCAGAAAGTTGTTACCATTTGTTATGTCATTTGGGGAGAAAGAGATGCCGTTGTTGTGATGACAGCACAATTGATTGTAACAGCTTTTTTTTATCCATTATTGCACACTGCACTGACAGCACGTACTTAAGATGAAAGGATAAATTTGATTCCACATGAGGGTTTTAGCGGTCTCGTTGGTTAATGTGAAAGTTAAAGAGGCCGGTTCGGGTCTCATTGTCAACGCGGCCTCAGATCTGGATCATTGAGACCCTGAGCAGGCAGAGAGAGAGAGAAAGAGACAGAGAGGCAGAGGTCCGAAAAAACCGGCTTACTACTCGACAGAGGAAGGACGGGGGCGCTATTGGAAAAGCGACGGTTTTTCAGCAAGTCAAGTTGGCAGGGTTGGTACTGACCGTTGTTCTCCGCGAAAGAACTCTGAAAGAAAAGAAGAAGGTGGAAGAGCCAAAAGTTAAACAGAACAGATATGCAGATATAGGTAATCTACGTACATGTACGTATGTATATAAATTGCTACCAGCTGCTACCGTACATTTGTACCCACCTACCTCTGACTTAATTCCCATGACGGAATCTGAGCGCTCGTCCTCCGACACGATCCCGATGGCGGCGCCTTGGCCAGGTCCAGCCTTGGCGCCGGCGCCTCCTCTGCTGCTGCTGCTGGCGGCCGAGGGAGTCCTGACCACGCCGCTGCCGCCGCCCGAGGACGAGACGCCGCCGCCGCAGTCCACGCTGCCGGTCAGGCCCACCTTGGCTCCCGTGGGGGAGGTCTTGGACGACGCCAGGGTCACCGTCGTGGAAGCACCTTTCAGCCCTAAGAAGAGCGAGAATTAAATGATTTGGACAATCTTTTTCGTCCGTCTGCACGCGGTGACCTTGGTCCTCTTTACCTTCTGCTGCTGCCTGGGAATCGGACCTGCTGGCCGACAGAAGCATCCTCCTCCCGTTCTTCCAACTGAGCCGCTTGATCCCGACCCTGCTCAGTCCGGAGTGCGTCGGCGGCTGGTGCTGCTGTTGTTCGGCGGCAGCGGCGGCAGCGGCGCCGCCGCCACCCCCGCCGCTACTGCTGGGGTCTGCGGAGACGACGGTGCTGCCTCCGGGGCCCGGAGCGGTGTTGGTGGCCGTGGAGCAAGGCAGGGTGGGCATTGACTGAGTAGCCACCCCAGTCTAGAAACAAAAAACAAAAAAAATAGCGGTCACTGGTGAGCAAAGCTGAGCTGGAAATGCGACGAGAATCTCACTTGTCCATTTCCTGCGGATGACTTGTTGGCGATTGAAGGAATGAGGAAGGTGGCGGGCGTGGAGGAGGTCCGTCTGGCCAGTCTGGTGTCCAAGGGGACAAACGTGGTGCTGGCGCGACCCGTGATGAAGTAGGTGCGAAGGCCTGAAAAGGTGGCGAAGGTGGTGGTCAACAGAGCTCGGAGAACTAAAAATCGCCACTACCACAGCAGAAGTACGATGCTATGTAGCAGTATCCAGGAACGTTTTGAGGATACTCAGAGTATCTTCAGAACATCCCTGCAATAACATCAGTGTATTTAGCATCCCAGTATCATTTAGCAGTATCCCAGTATCATAATTAAATTAAGCCCATTAGATTGTATCAAGTACCTGTACATTGTGTAAGTAGTACCATATTGGAGTACTACTTTTTAAAGTTTAGTAAGACCGATACTGCTAGTGACTTTAGTTATTAAGTAGATACATACATATTACCTTGTTACATAAGCAAAAATATTGTTCTTGTTTAAACACACAATGTTCTACATGTACTGGTATTTTCATTACATAACTTCGATTCTGACTGTGTTTGGGTTGAATGTACTTGTATCACTGAAAAAAAAGCTTACATTGGAAAAAAAAACAAGCCCTTAAGAGGCATAGTTGTCATCTACTAGTCTAGTGGCTTTACCGCTTTAGAGAAAGAGAGAGGACACACTCTGTCAACAAATCTACAAAATTTCACACGTCCTTGCTAGATGGGCAAGAAATGATAAGAATTTTTTTTCCTACTCGGAGCAGCAGGAGGGAGGGACAGACTGCAATTTGCTTTGTTGCTCATCAAAACACCAAGAGGAGCGAGAATTGGTAAAACAACAATGTCCGCACCACGGGCACTGAAACACCGATATCTGGGGCTGTTGGAGGAACTATTCGACGTTCTTGGTGAGGAGGAAAAGAAGAACGTCAAATCTGGTCTCCCCCATTGTTTTCCCATATCTGAATGCTGTGTCCTTCTCCAGATGAGGATGGCAGCGGTGAGATCAGCTGGTCTGAGTTCGTGGCCTTTCAAGTCCGCATCGTCCGCACTCTGGACGTGGAAGGCATCCGGCAGGAGTTTCACCAGCTGGACCAGAACGAAGACGGCAAGATCTCCAGGACAGAGTTCATGAGGGCAAGCTTGAAACGTGTGCACGTATGGCACCTATGTATGTATACGATTTCTAAAACGGCTGTTCCACATCAGGTCATGTTAAAACAGACGAGCGACGGTGCCAACATGTAAGCATCATTAGTCCAAGCAACAAACCAAGTGGAACTTCATCCTCCTGAACAGACTGGTGTCTTCTCTCCCTCTTTCTCCCCCTTAGAACGCCCGAGGCTGTCAAAATTCTGGAGAGCACTGTGAGGCAGCTCCCCCGAGGGAAGAGAGAGCTTCCCTCTCACGAAGATGGAGGTGAGAGAGAGAAGAGAGAAAGGGAAATGAGTTTCGAGCTTCCCCTTCCCCCATCGTCTATCTCTCTTTCTCTGACAACAGATGATCCCCTGTCTACTAGTACAGAGGACGAAAGCACCTCCGCTGCCCGCCAAGCATTCGTCGGCAGAATGATGGAGAGATTCAATTCCGCGGACGTCAATGGCGACGGCAAAGTCACCTTCACGGGTAACGAGCGAGGAAGAAACACTGCCAAGATCGGCACTTCTCATTAATTGTCCCCGCAGAGTTCCTGCGCCACGAGTGGGAGGGGGAGGGGGAGGAGAGGACGAGCAAGGACGTCTCCTCGCTCTCGAGGCTGCGCTCCGAGTTCCGAAGGATGGACCTGGACGGCGACGGGCGGATCTCCAGGGAGGAGTTCGCTAGCGTCGCGGGGAACATCTGGGACGAACAGAGGAGGACGAGAAGGAGCTAGAAAACCGACTCAGTGGCAAGACATAATAATAATAAATAAGTTACATATTCCTTATTCTAAGACTACCACCCCTGTTACTTATACCGGTACAGTACGTACACGACTTAAAAAAAGAGTGACTGACCACTCACCCTTGACTGGCTCGCCCTCCTGCACAAAGTACTCGTCCTTGAGGAAGGCGTAGGTCCTCTCTGAGATGTGGACCATCCCCGGCCGCCCCGTGGATTCCATCTTGTTGGCCAGGCTGACGTCGTTGGACCACACGTCGAACTTGAACCTGCGCTTCCCGACGATGCCGCAGAGGACGGTGCCGGTGTGGATGCCCACGCGCATGTTGACGGACTCGTGGCGGTCTTCGTCGAAGTCGCGGATGGCGGAGATCATGGCCAGGCCCATCTCCACGCAGTTGCGCGCGTGGTCTGGCCTCGGCTCGGGACACCCTGTCAAGCGGAGGAGAGAAAGATCAAAAATTTAATATAAAAAAAAATTAAGATGTTGAAACAATCTGATGTTTTTTTTCCGGATTGCTGAATCAGAAAGGGCTACTATTACAAGGAGGAGTTTGATATTGCCCAACTCCACGTTGGCTTGTCTGACGAGTGGAAGAGTAATAGGGAAGAAGATGCGATTTCACGGTTGGAAAAGCCTTGTTAGTTGTTAGGAAAGAAAGGACCAGAAGAAGAGCAAACAAAAGGGGGGGAGGGGAGGAGAGGAGGACAAGGAGAAGAAATGGGGAGGGGAGAGAGAAGAGGAGGGTGAAAGAGCCAATCAAGATGACTTGTTACGGATTGAAAGAACTATGCATACAATAGGCAAATCGTTGACTTTCTAAACAAAATTGTTTCTCCTTTAGCTTGCAGTCGGTTTTTCGCACCTGAAACGCAATAGTAGCAGTCTCCCAGGGTGCAGATCTTCTCGCACCCGCACTTGTTGCACAAGTAGTCGAACCTCCCGAACAGGTCGTTGAGGAGACCCACGAGCTGCGACGCCGTCTTGTTGGAGCTCATCTTGGTGAAGCCGACAATGTCCGCGAAGAGGATACTGACGTTCTCCATGGCGTTCATGTTAAAGGGACGGAAAATGGTGCGAATGTCGCCCTGATGGTGAGAAATGGGGGAAATTAAGAAAACAGGTACTGTAAATGAAGCGCTATTGTACTTCAGGAAGGTATAAGGTATTTTGCATGGGTTCGTCAGACCTGGTTTGATCCTCGGGGAGAGTTAATCCTCCTGACCATGGACCCGGATTCCGAGGTCACGTCGTCGTCAACGTCCTCCGCGGTGTCGAGGTCGTCAACATCTTCTGCGTGCCCCTCCTTCATCAGCCAATCAGCGACCTTTAAGAAATATATTTAATCAAAATGAGACGGCATGATCAATTACGGATCTGGAGGTAAAGAGAAGTGACCTCTGACCACCGGAAAGAGAGCTTTGACTTACCTTTGGTGGCATGACGGAGTGTATCATCTTCTCCTTGAGTCCCTTCTCATTGACCAGCTGCTTCTTGACCATGAGAGACTGTCCCACCTTCATGAACGTGTCTCGCATGCGAACCTGGACAGGGAGAGAAGGATGAGGAGGGGGATTGTCCGCTACAGTGAGCGATGGTGACACAATACTGTCTCCTAGATCACGGGTCAGAAGAAGGTCCCCTTTTTACGCACGAATAATCTTTAATTTTCTTATCAGGAGACCAGTCAATTACGACCAACCAACCACTTGAGGAGGCAAAGAGGGATAACGTGGATTAAAGGAAGTTCGCCATCTCTCTCTCTCTCTCTTTTAAAGTATGTTAATCTCACCTGAGTGGTGATGACAGTGTGTATGCCAATGACATGGACGCAGACGTGGAGCAAAACGTTGACGGCGACCGTTGCGCCGCTCTCCATCCTCTCAGGCAACGATCTGTGTTCGAGTAGAGGGAGGAAATAAAGAAGAAAAATAATAAAGGAAAAACGTTGACAAAAGCTCTTCCGCGTTGATGCACTCTCCCAGGGGAGGGGGGGAGGGGAAGGGAAGGGAAGGAAGGGGATGGAGACAGAGGATTTGGTGAGGAGAGAAAGAAAGGACCGACTTCAGACAAAAGATGGACGTGTTAAGTCAATCGCAGTGATTCACTCACCTGCACAGCAGAGTCTCCGAGAGCGCGGAGTAGATGACTCCGACGGTGACTGTGGCGTAGAGTGGCAGCGGGACAGACGTGTACAGCAGCAAGATAATGGAAAGGTAGATGGAGTAAAGGCCGGCGGGGGAGATGTCGTTGTCTTCTGCGGAGCGGGAGCCTGAAGGAGAGGGAGGAGGGGAAGGATTGCATAAATTGTCCGTCTACTATAGTTGGTGCAGTCTTCTCCTGACCTCCCCCTTCGGTGCTGATGCTCCGGACGTTAGCGGTGACGATGAGAGACATGGCGCAGAGGAAGAAGGAGAGGAGGAGGGAAATCTTGAAGCAGTGGCGCGCGTACAGGGGCAGGGACGTCAGGAAGAGGACGAACACCACCAGACATCCAATCGCCAGACTGGAGCCTAAAAATATGTATACGTTTACAGTAGATAAGAAAGAAATTACAGTAGAAGCGATGTACGCGCTTAGGTACTGCAGAAGAGGTTGAAGTCGCGAAAGCACGAAAGCAAACTCATTATCACGTAAAGGGGGGAAAGGGGGAAGTAAAATTAACTCACGAATGCCATTTGTCGTACACCCATGGATATAGTACAGTAAATCTCTCTCTCTCTCTCTGTTTCTGCTGATTAATCTGGTAAGGTAACCTCCCATCTCCTCTCGTACGACAAGGACAACGACGACGTCCGTAGTATGTAGGGCTAATGCCACCATACCAAGCCTCGCACAGGCTCTCCCATTGGCAGCTCCTGGGGAAGAAGGAAGGAAGGAAGGAGAAGGAGGAGGGAAGCCTGGATAGGGAGGGAGGAGGGAGAAGAAGGGGAGAAAGGTAGAAGAGGAAAAAAAGTAGGTTTGCATTCTCTCTCTCTCTCTCTCTGCTTTGTTCCCGGATGTCTAGATACGCGTTTCCCTTTCTCCCTCCCTCCTCTAGCTCTCCCAGACCAATCTGAGCAAGAAGTAAGCAGAGAGGAGGTAGCACATACTGTACTGTACTACTACAGGCACTTTTCCCTTCCCCCTTCCCCATCTCGCCACTCCCGCTCCTCCGTATATAAGCCGCTAGTTCCGGTGCGTGTGTGTATACACTTTCACTAACAATAATTATCAGTCGTCCTCCCTCTCTCCTTTCTCTCTCACCTCCCTTTCCACATACTATAGTAGTACCGTATACTATTACCGTATACGTAGTACATAGCACCGTCATTCTGTTCTTATACGTGTGGGGAAAGGTACAAAGGCGAGTCCTTAAATCTTTGCAACAAAAAATATCTTCGAACAAAAAGATCTTAATATGCTCTCTGCAGTCTTGCAGTTCCGCATCCTCACGTCGAATCTTTTCTTACCTAGAAAGACAGTCCAGTGCTTCGTCCTCATAAGCGGAAAGTATATGGCGAGCAGAAAGGAGAGGACGAAGAGGTAGGTGAGGCCGAACTGGAAGCGCCTGGTGGTCCGGGGGAGGGTCGACTTCCAGTACTGCCGCTCGAGAATGGTGGAGTCGAACTGCGGGTTCCACCACGTCGGGGCGGCGCGCTCGAACAGCAGCGGGAGGCAGGACGTGAGGCGGGCGCACTTGGCCGAGAAGGAGGAGGAGGCTGATGCGGAGGGATCAGGCCGAGAGGGACTAGTAGGGGCGTAGGGAGAGAGGGGGTGGTGCGACTGAGCAGACCTCTTCTTTTCCACCTCACACATGGGTACGGCGTCCACCGTCCCTCCACTTGCTCCTCCTCCTCCACTTGCTCCTCCTCCACTTCCTCCTCCTCCTCCTCCTCCTCCTCCTCCTCCTCCTCCTCCCAGCATTGACGAAGCGGAGGCTGATGTCGGCGCCACCAGGGGAGTGGACACGTCTGCCGCCTCCTCCGCCAACGCCGCGTCGGAGTCGATAGACGATGCAGCAGGAAGCCTGGACTCGGAAGGAAGGGGATGAGGAGAAACGCCTCCAGCGGAGGAGGCAAGGGGCGAACAGGAGGAGGCGCCAGACTGTGCAGCGGGCAATCGAGATTCCTGGCTTGGAGAGACCTTCTTGAGGGCCCTGGGAGGAATTTGTGGCGGTTCGGAGGAGGCGGTGTCTGAGGCTTCATTCGGATGACTCCCCTCTCCGTTGGTGGCCGCCGACTTTGCCGGGGCAGGCGACGAAGAAGAGGTGGGAGCCTCTCCACCCGCCGCGCGGCCGTCGCCGTCGCCGCCGCTCTTCTTGGCGACCGACGCGGCCGTGGACGCATTCAGCACCTCGTTCATGATGTGTTTCTTCTCCGTGGCTTTTCTCCCCTTTTCTCGTCACTCCGGCCAGTGCGTTCTAATCTTGCCGTCAATTTGCATCACTGTGGCGAGGAAGCAGTGGAAGATTGCTGGCTGTGACAAAATGCTGGAGGGGAGGAAAGAGGAAGGGAGGGAGGAATTGGAAGCAGTGCACTCTTATGTCGTTACATGTCCATTATGCCCTTTCCTCCTCACTTTCCTCCCACGGATGAGGATCCTTCCTCCTCCTCTCCCTCCTCAGTGAGGTCGCCTCCGCCTCCTCCTTCCTCCTCCTCTTCCTCGCCTGCTTTATTGCCACTCATTGATTTTGTTTCTTCTTCACACTGAGTCGTCTGTGAAATCGTCACCTAGCACTGCACAAGAGAGCGTCCAGGTTGCCGTTGGTGACATTATGCTCAAGAGATCCATGTTGTAGGTGGGAGCCACTTCCAGCGAAGTCTGAAAATGTATAAGAGGAAAAAAGAGTCAGAGTTGTTGATCTTGTCTTCGCACCACCAATTTTGCTACACGTACTAGCTGCCAGGCTGCTTCAGTATTGCTGCAGTTTACGATTACCTCCAATTCCCTCCCCCCCCCTTTTTGCCCTATAGTTTTACCCTTCTCTTCCTCCTCCTCCCCCCCTCAAGTGGCCTGTTGTTTCCTCCTTCTTTCTCCTCTAGTTTTGCCGGCAGTAGTAGTATACACTGTACGTATGTCCGTACGTACGTAAGTACACACATACACAAGTCTCCTGGTAGTTATATACGTCGCTCGCCCCTGCTACTCGTGTTGCGGCATACCACTACTGACGGAGACGAGAGAAGGAGAGGAAAATGAAAAGGGGGGAAGACTGAGGCTGTGTAGTACTAGCAGTAGGCCGATACTAATAGCACACACACACACACACACACAAAGCCAGTTTTGTTTTCTTCTTCTTCAGTTGCGGGCGGCGTATGACTTAACGAAGCTTCAGAAGATCGGATCGAACTCACTCCTCCCTCCGGCCCCCTCCCCCTATGGCTGCGGCTGCGGCTGCCTCCCTCTGTCCGTCTCTCTCTCTCTCTCTCTTCCCCGCCACTCGATATCTTTTGCTGTTATAAACAATTCATGGCCAAGAAGACTGACTGAGTGAGCGGAGTGGAGTGGAGTGGAGTGCGGTGGCCGAAGAACGAACGAAGGAGGGGGAGGAGGAGGAGGAGGAGGAGGAGGAGGAGGAGAACAGCAAGGTCTTCTTCCGTTCGCTGTGCACGCGAGGAAAGAGGGAGAGAGAGAGGAAGAAACAATTCAAGCCCCCTTCTTTCCTTCCTTCCTTCCTTCCTTCCTTCTTCGTCGTCGTCGTACTTCAAGTAGGGGGGAGGAGAGAGACGATTTTTACGGTCAGTGGGGAGCAGGAGGAGAGGAAAAAGCAGCTCAAGTCAGTGAGCGGCCGGACGGACTCAGGTGAAGGATTAAGCCAAGAGGCTGAGTGAGTTTCCTCTCCCTCCTCCTCCTTCCCATACTGGGCCTGCGGCTGCGGACGAAGGGAGGGAGGGAGGAAGGGGGGGGGAAAGAAAGAGAGGAGGGGACAAGACACGCCCGTGGCTCGCATCCCAATACTCCTCTCTGCCCTGCCCTGTCCTGTCCTGCCCTGCCCCGTCTCCCCCCCACTCATAACTCGGCCCCCCATCACCTACCCGATTTCTTGGGCCTCTCATCAAGCTTTTTCCTCCTGGGTTGGTCGACGGCTGCGGCCTCAGTCGTCTCTTCATGCGTGCAGTAGCGATAGCAGTAGTAGGAGCACTTTTTTCCGGGATTAAAAAGAAAGATACTAGATTAGAGTAGTACTACAGGCCTTCCTCCTCTTGCTCCGCTCTTGCCGAGTACACCTTTCACTCCTTGCACAGCTGGCCGTATCTGCCGTCGTCGCTGACGCTGCCCCTGACCTTGGTGGAGGGTGAAGGAGGAGGGAGGGAAGGGGATGATGCCTCTCTACCTAACTCGCGGATCATTTCCCAAACAAAATTTTGCTGACCAAGGAGAGAAAGCCGCCGCGGCGAGTAATCTTACAGCAACAATCTCTGATTTCGGCATTTGGTACCTAACGTGTCTAATGTAACGGGTATATCCTCCATTACCTAATTTAGTAATAGTATAAAGCAAGGTTTTTTTCACTGTCTCTCACTCTCCCTCTCTCTTAGTAGCACTGGAGGGCTTCTTCTGAACCGTCCTTGTTCTGCCTTTTCCCACTCACTGCAGTCACGGTGGTTTGGACAAGGAGAGGGGCGGGGAGGAAAGAAAGAGAGAAAAGAAGGATATCTCTTCTTCCTGGTCTGACACGAGAGCGAGAAGACACTGAACGGGAGGAGGGAGAAGAAACCCCTCCGTTGCCGTCTTCTCTTCCAAAGCAATGAGATCAGGAGGAGGGAGGAGGAGCAGCTCCCTCTCTCTTCAAATGGCCACCGCTGCCACCGACCTGCCGTTTCATAGATATCCCTTCCCCCCCCTCTCTCTCTTTCTTCTTAGTATAGAGGAACTACTCTACATAGCGTGGAATGCAGCAGCGCTCGAAGTGAGTAGTGCACAAGACTCCCTCCCTCCGTCCCTCCCTCTCTCCCTTCCCCCCTTCTCACTCATTCAGGAAACGAACGTGGGCCCAGCATGAGTGCACGGACTGTTCTATACGGTATCCTGTGCTTAAGAGAGGGACGCAGCAGCGGGAACAACGGCGGCGACGGCGGCGACAGCGGCGACGACGATGGCGGCGGCGACGACGGCGGCGAAGGAGAGAGAAGAAAGAGGACAAGGGTTGCACCCGCTGCGAGATCGCCCGTTAGTTCCTCCTTTTTTAGAAAGCAGCGGGGAAGGCCCTTCAGGGGAAGAGGGGGAGAGGAGGAGAAGCGAGGGGGGGGGGAAGGGCACTCGCTTGCTCATATAGTCACCAGCTGAGCGAAGAGAGACAGAATCCCGGGTACTGCAAGGGGGAGGAGAAAGGGGAAGAAAGAAGAAGGAGGAGGAGGAGGAGGCATTGGCTTCAAGGCCGTTTCTCGCTCTCTCTCTTCTACGAACAGAAAGAAGAGATGGAGGGAGGGAGAGAGGGAGGGAGGGGAGGAAACTAGGAGTACTAGTATGGTAGGTACAGTATTAGTAGTGGTGGCGGCAGAACATAATAGATGGCAGGAGAAGAAAGAAGGAAGATGAGCTTTAAAAAAGCCAGATATGAGAACAACTGGCTGTGGCGGTGGTGGGCGAAAGGAGGCTAAGGAGAAAAGAAAGGGATAGCTTTAAAGTACGTTCCTCTGCTGAAATACGTACGTAGAAAGTTCTGGTGGTACGTATAATTTTCTGTACTACGAAATTAAGAGATGAACTAGACTAGGAGGTTCACAATTTTCGGTGGTCGTACTCATCAGTCATCTAGCCGACGAAATCCATTCTCCTTTTAGTCACAACCGGCCCACTCCTACTTTACTTGTGATAAGAAAAGAAGACAGTGACTTCTTTGCTCTCGTAAATTTCTGATTTTCGTCGCCTCCTCACTGAACTGGACCTTTTTGCTAATGCGCTCTCAGTCAGGTCAAAGAAAAGATAACAGAAAGTTATCTCCCTCCCATCTCCACCTGCCCTTAAATTAAGGAAGGCACTCTGTAGTCTGGAGCCTGAAGGCAACATCTCCTCCTTCCTTTCAATGCATCGTGAAACCACCACGTCCAACATAAGCGGTAGTTCGATCATGTTGACTTCATGGCAGACTTCGACCATTCCAAATGAATATTGGATTAATATCTTTTTTAGGATCTTTTTGCCAATTTCGAGACATCGATTTTAGCATATAGCTTTAAATTTTTTAAATTCTGAAGTCTAGAATCCTTGTTCAAGACAGCTCTCAAAAGTTATCCACCCTCCCTTCAGTGCCTGCGCTAATTAAGTTGAGCATCATGCCAATTTACTACCAATAACCACAGAAAGTTGCTTAAACCTGTGGTTGGAATTAGGATTTTGTTGTGAAATATTTACTATAGGAAATCAACTTCTACGTATTACACATACTAGAGGCCCTTGGTAACTCTCAGTCAGGAAAAATATATATCCTATTACATCTCTTGTTCTCAGAACAGGCACTAACAGTAACTATTGGGAAATTGCTAACGTCGAAAAAGAAGCCGTTCAAGTGTCCAACGTGTAAAACTAAAGTTAATTTCAGCTTTCTTCCCACGCACGAGAGACGCAGTATGTTTCAATAAAGACCGCTTACCTGTCTTTTTTGTCGTTATTGATGATTACTGGTCAACTTTTCACCCTCCCCTTCCCGCTCCTCCCATAGCACACAGGTCTTCTTCCGGCAAGATCAACTCGCCTCCTCCACACTTTTGTTCCTCATATCTCCTTCCCAGATGGACTGGCTCTGTCTGCTGCCGGCTGCGATGGGACTTCTTCATCTTCTCCTCCATCCTCTCCGATCGCCATGCCAAAGGCTACCAACAGCTTGGATCGGACGGACGGACACAGCTAAGCAACTCCAAGTCGGGTTTGGAAGAAGTGGGCATGTGTGAAGAGGAAGAGGAGGAGGAGGCGTGCTGCCACTGCCACCGTCCATCCATGGCCGTCCCTCCTCCCCCAGCCCAAAAAACGTGCGCGCTGCTGCTGGTATAGTGGTGTCTCTTTAAGTTTGGCCGGGGACGGGGAGGAAAGAAGGAAGGAGACGAGAAAGAGAGAGAGAGACGTCTTTGGTCAGGCCATTCTCCCTTATGTGGGCATGCATGCATCCCAGGTGGGAGAGAGAGAGAGAAAGAGGAAAGACCAATTTGGCGGCTGTGGTGGCGGCGAACAAGGGAATACGGTAGGGGACAACCCCCCCCTGGTTAACACACCCAACCACCAACGGTGGTATACAAATGGAAGCTCAGTTGAAATACTGTACATACATATTGCATACATTTTTTGCATGTTTGGTGCCAATTTGTATGCTCAGTCGGTGCTTATTAACAAAATCTCTGCATCAGAGCTCAGTCGGAAGTTTATTAGTGCGTTGTTGGTTGAGCATAAGATGCCTGCACGCGGTTGCTTGTACTATTTTACGCGTAGTAACTTTTGTGAAAAATGTCCCTGTTTTTCGCAAAGTGGCTTCTTCACTTTTCTCCTTGTTCCGCACCAGTATTATCACTTAACAAGAAGGGAAAGATGCGTTCTGACGAAAACGTTGCACCTTGCAAGCTACTCGTAGGTATATTTTTTCCTCATCTCTCGATAAGACGCAAAGATGCGTCTTTGCGTCTTATCGAAAGTTTTAGTCCTTGCGTTCTGTTGAAAAAAAAACACTAGACAGCCGTCACCCGAAATTCATTACCATTTTAATCTAGTCAAACTACTACTAACCTCATTACGTCTATTTTGCCTGCCATGTGTGTCACTGACTTTCCCCCCACATGAATGGCAGTTGTGTGTTTAATATCTCATGTGTGAGAGAAAAACGTAATGTTATTACAG
>JAAUYM010147789.1_pt1 | contig 32237 bp, 37 predicted proteins | sample 7278001 | NCBI WGS metagenome assembly JAAUYM01 (sample SAMN14350224, study PRJNA611818) | marine sediment metagenome | isolation source: surface marine sediment (1.8m) | place: French Polynesia: Moorea | collected 2018-08
ATAGTAACTAGTTTTTTATCCACATCCTAAAGACTTACTTTATGCCTGACCTTTCCTCAGCCCGATCCGAAAACCATGCACCTTTAGGTCCTCAAAAAGACCCAACCCGGCACATCTCTACTTTCCCCCAATGTCCAAGATATAACTAGTGGTAAAGCCGATCCCGACTTACGCTCGCTAATAAAAACTTAAGTATTCAAGGCTACCTAATAGTTTTACATGAGTTGTTCCGTGCTTGTTGTAACTTTAATCTTCTTTATATTTTCTACTATTATTTTCTATTATTGTATTAGTTATTTGCCCTAGCTTGACATTTGAAGATACCATCTTGTTTTTATCACTATAAAAATGCTTAAGGTTGCCATATATAGAAAGTTTGCTTATTTATTTTAGCATTAATTATCCTGACATTCATGCCTTAGTATGGTATTTCTAGGGCACCAATTTGACACTATGTGCACAATTTGCGAAATTGGCTTCCACAGACAAGTGTCAGCACTATTGACAGAGTTAACGTCCGGTTTGGGTTTCAGCTAGACAGCCTTGGTAACTCCGTCTGCTTAGAGAGCTGGAGGGGGAGAGAGCACCAACAGCGCCCTCTGTAGTCGGTGCTCTTTTACCGTACTACACAGTGGAGAGTTATAGATTAGTAGTATAATGAAGACAATTTTTATGTTCTCTCCGTACCGTGCTCGATATGTCCAAGACAACCTTTTTTTTAACAACTCTTCTTTGAAAATCAGTCATCCTAATTCTAAGCTAGGGTGACTAGATAAAATAATTTGTTAATAAAAATACAGTACATAATACTGTACCACGGCAGTCTCGGAAATGGAAGGAAAACTTTGACGTTTTTCTAAATATCTTTCACTTTTCTTGTTGAATGCACTATTTAAGCTACACAAAGCTCATACAAAAAGAGGGGACCCAGATCATAACCCACTTTGTTATGTGAACTGTCCATATGTTGGAAAAAAAATTACTGTTGGAAAAAAAACTGCCTTGTGCCAACGGTGACGGGGAAATTCAATATATCGATATACGTATGTATTTCTTTAAAGCTCTCCTGCATTGCATTACATATGCTCACTTTACCTTAGTGAGGCCGCACCCACTTTAAAAATACGCAACTGACTAGCGCACGTGTGGGGGGTAGGGTGGAGTGGGACGGGGGCAGAGGTGTTAGGAAGGAGGAGGAACTACTCGTACTATCATTCAGTTGATGAGATTAGAGTTGGGCCTGGACGAGCTCCTGCGACTTGACGACGAGGAACTGGAGGCCGAGAAGTTGTGGCCGTTCTCCACCTCGGGGGCCTCGTCGTCACCGTCGTCCTCCGCGCCGCTGGTGGTGCCGCCGTACCCGTTGGCCATGGGCTCCTCCTTGGTCTTGCTAAGCTGGGACATGCTGACCTGGGAGAGGGCGGAGGAGTCCAGCTTGGCGCCGCACATCGGGCAGGGGCGGCCGGACTGGGACAGGCGGAGCAGCTCGGATCTGAAGTGCAAATGATATATATTAATATAAAAATATTTTGATCCGCCGTAAAAAAAAAAAAATTATCGCGACTGTGTACCTCACCTGAACCCTGGGAACCTGCATGCTGGGCAGACGGAAAGGTCGCCGGCCACCACGTGGTACCCGGTGGCGATGCAGTAGGGGAGGTTGCTCTTGCACTGCGGGCAGTACAGGTCCGGCTCCGGCACCTGGTGGGAGCAGTACGGGCAAGGGGTGCTCCTCGGGGGGTCCTCGTTGGAGACGCCCTTCTCCCCCCTGCCGGGCCTCTTGCGGACGATGCCCTCGAATTTCTTCCTGTACTTCTCGTCGATCTCGGCCCTGTGCTCCGGCCGCATGAGGACGGAGGCGTACGAGAAGGCCGACTCGAGTAGGCCCGACCGATGGCACTCGATGACGGTGGAGGTGAGGATGGGCACGGTGTGGGAGGGGAAGCGGGAGATGTTCTTGGCCACCCGCAGCAGCATCCGCGCACCCTTTGAGTGGTCACCAGACCTATCATTTATATTAGTATAGTGGTTTCATGAGTTGCTGATAAGAAAGACAAAATTTTATAGCGCCACCTACTTAATGTGCATCCTGGCCAGAGTGTATGAGTGCAGCAGCATGAGCCCTGCCCTCATGTCCGCCGGCACCGGGATGTCCCTGGCCACCAACTCGCGGTACATGTTGAAGAGCACGTCGTGGGCGTTGCGGTAGTTGCCGAGCGCCTGCTCCTCCTTGGCGATGATGACGGCCGTCTTGGCCGCCTTCTCGTACTGCCCGAGCGCCATGTACAGGCGGAAGAGGAACTTGGCGTCTTTGGGGATGCCGTCCGTCTCGCCCATCAGGAAGTCTATGAGCTGCCTCGACAGGTGCGCGTCCGCCGCCTTTCCCACCACCTCCACCGCCAGGTTGAGTGCCTCTGCCTCGGCGTCGTCACCGCCGGACGAGGACGCCGCCTTTAGCAGGTGGCGCAGGGCCTTGGAGTGATGTCCAGCCTTGGAGAAGAACCGCCCGGCCTAGACGAAGGAAGCACCTGTCGTTTAGAAAAAAAAATTCCAAATTGTCATGTCATCACAGGACCCCACCTGTAGGCTGTTCTTCTCCGCCTCGAAGTGCAGCGCCATGCTGTTGTAGTCCTCCGGCATGGCTTCGTCCCCCACCACCTCCGCGAACAGGTCCATCTTGCCGTGCTGCTGTGCCAGGCGGAATGCCTCGTCGGCGCACTTGGAGATGACCAGGAACTGGATGGCCGAGTTGAAGTCGCCCAGCCTGAGGAAGAATCTCGCCACCAGCTTGGCGCCCTCGACGCTCCTCGTCTCCCTGACCAGCTTGACAGCACTCTCGGGGTCGTTCAGGTGGTCCAGGTAGATGCGGACCGCGCTGTCGTAGTCCCTGGCGGCCAGGTACGCCTCGGCAGCTTCCTTGTGCTTGCCGTCCTGGCGACAAACAGGAAAATACGACATGCTGCACTGCACACACCACAAGTTAGTACCCTGGAGGTAATTTAATTACTTTTCAGAGAAAAGTTTACTAGATCGAACTTCTTTACTAAACCGGAGGCCGTTCAAGGCTAATGAGAATAAGAGCAGAGAAATCTTAATTTACTAACTTGAGGTTCAATTTACCAAATCGTTGTTTACTGAATCGAAGTTTCATTGTTTTACTTTCCTTTATAATTAGATCATTACACCGTACCTGCTCCTTGGCTTTGGCATACTGCAGCTGTATCTTGGGCGACGAGATGTTGGGCAGGAGCTCCCCGATCTTGGCCCAGTTCTTCAGCTTGATGTATAGGTAGGCGGCCTTGTCGTAGTATGCCCCGGCCTCGTAGAGCGCGGCGGCGTCGGAGAACTGCTTCATCTGCTCCAGGATCTCCGCGCACTCCCTGGTCAGCGTCCGGTGACCAACCTCCCGACAGATCTGCACCCCTTCGCGCACGCTGCCGCACCGGAGGGACATCCTGCAAGCACAGGCGGAAACGAACAGGATGAGTATTCTGTTGCATCACCGATCAACAGCAAACATTGCCAACTTAAATCTTCATAGTATGTACGTAGTACATACCTACAATGTAGGGACGTTTTTGTTTTTATTTCGCAATAAGGTTCCAATACATATTGGTTGTCAACTCAAGGGTGAAAAGCTTGATACATAGTAGGGTTAACCCATAAGAACATAAGCAAACCTGTGCAAATCCCATATACTACCTAGTACCCAACTACTATACGTAATATACGTAGTATAGGCGAATTCTCCGTTTCTCTATCTGTTACAAAATTGCGGGCTTCACTGTTTGACCAATTCTTCCTCGGGGTTGCATGATGCACTCTTTTTTCAGAGAGGACAGACATTGGGCTCAATTTTTTGTGACCCTTAGGGAGAGGGGTCATTTTATGCCAAGAAAACAAAAAAAAATTGCTAAAAAGGTCTCCTATAGAAAAAATTACTAAAACCACCTCCTAAGTGGGGCGCCAGATTAGGCCAAAAGTTGATTTTGTAAGCATTAATTTACTGGGAAATTATTTTGAACTTTATTTCGTGAGTTACAAAAATATTCCCAAGTGAGGGATGGAACTGGAGGGACGAACAAGGGATCTTATTTGCAACTCGAGAAATAAAGTGCAAAATAATCCCCAGTGAATAGATAATTTAACCTTCCTATTCCCAAAAAATAACAAAATATTTTTTTTACGCAGACCTCGGATAAAAAAGTTGCCTATGACAAAACTAGGGGTGGCCAAAATTGTAAAACATATCTTTCAGTGTGGCAATTGCTGTGATTTGGTCTTTCTGCCATTGCTAAATCTTATCCAGCAAACCGGTAGCTTTAGGCTATAGTGGCGAAGAAAAATGAAATCAAATCTGTGCAAGGAAATGCATTTAAACTTTGATTTATGGACTCTGGGTGGGCTCACTCGTTGTTGTTGGTATGCCCGCGTAAGGTTTAATTTTTCTCAGGAACAATTCAGTGCAGGGTACCTTGCAACTCCTCCTTGGCAGAACAAGTTGTGCTCCTCGTCTTCCGAGTCCGCCGGGTTGCTGAGCAGTCCCCGCCGGTAGTGCTGCAGAGAGCCGGCGTAGTCCCCAGTAAACTCCAGCTCCTGCGCGTACTCCTTGGAGATGAAGGGAATCTGGTCCGGAGCCAGTCTAGGCAAGGAGATTGAGGCTGAAGGTCATTTGGGTCCTCTACCGTATACGACCGCAAGGGAGTACCTGTTTGCCAGGTGCAGCGCCTGGTCCCAGTGCAGCAGGTCCCTCCTCATGTGCAGGGCCTCTGCGGGCGAGCCCGACTGCAGGTACAGTGCCTGCGCTCCGTCGTAGTCGCCCAGCACCATGCGGACGTGACCGGAAAGAAGTTTTCTGGTGAAGAAAGTTGATCAAAAAAATATGGGAAATGGATGCGGGGGGGAGGCAAAAAGACTCCTCACCTGTCTTCCACGTCCTTGAATTCCTCGAGCGTCCACACCATCCCGACGTCCCCAATGGTGCGGTAGACGCGCATGGCGAAATCGATCTCCTGCTTCTTCATGGCCTCGACGCCCAAGCGGCGCCAGGAGTCCTCTTTGTTCAGCACCTGGCAGATGGTCCACGCATTCCTGAACCTGCCCAGAGCGATGTTCTTGTCCAGGACGCCGCCCAGGTCCGAATTGGAGTACTCGGAGATGTTGGGCGAAATCTCGTGGGTGCTCAGAGTCAGCTTGATCAATTTGCCGCTCTGAGGTCATTGAGCAAAACAATCAGAGAGATGTGTCGTTCAAAATATCACACACACAAAAAAAAATGACATTACCTGGGTCTGCAATGACACCTCCCCTCCGAAGAGGAGGACCGGAAATTGCCCCGTGGGAACCTTGGTCTTGCCCAAGCAGGAGCAGGAGGCACCCTCAGAGTCGTCCGGGTTGACCAGGAACGTGAAGAGGTGGTCCCCATCGAAGGCAGCAAAGGCATCCTTGTCGGCGACGGAGCTGTCCCAGAGGATTTTCTTCACCTTGTCCGGAAACCCCTTGACGGTGGTGATCTCGTCCTTGACCGGGTCATAGATGAAGCCCTGCCCCTTGGCGTCCACCACCACCGTCTTGGTCCCATTGGGCTCCGGCACCAGCTCCCGGATGCCGGCCATGTGGCGGAACTCCTGCACCGTGCTCCAGTCCTCCAAGAAAAAGTACGAGATGGTGCCCATGTCGGTGCCCAGGAGCAGGAAGTCCGGGGTGAGGGCGTGGCAGCTGATCACATCGTTCCTTCCCTGCTCTGGGAAGATCCTGGACTCCCTGTCTTCCGACACCTCCCCCTCGTGGCCCTCTCCCTCCAGCACGTGTAGCTGGACCTTCCCGTCGAAGCCGACAGAGCAGTAGTCGCCGTTCAGGTGGATGTCCGTGACGGTGCCCAGGTACTCGCGGTCCCGCAGCAGTTCCACCGTCACCTCAGAGAGGGCGTAGAACCACGCGCGATTGTTCATCCCCAGCGCCAGGTGGTAGGGTCCAAGGGCGATGAAGCTCGGCTCGATGTCCGCCGAGATGGTCCACGTCTGCCCCTGCTCCACCGCGCTGGCGATTGTCACCTCCAGCAGGCTGGTCAGGTACGCAACCCTGGACTGGTAGGCACTGCCGACCAGGGGCAGCCTGCTGAGAAAGACGTGGAGGTTCCCCTTGGAGGTGGAGACGGCCAGCAGCTGCCCGTCCTCGCTCCACTCCATGTGGTCCAGGCTGCGCTCCTCGTCCAGGGTGATAACGTTGGAGGTGTCCTTGAGATCGTGCAGCTCGTGGATCTTGACCGTGTTCTCACCGCAGGAGGCGGCCTTGCCGATAGTGGTGTTGATGGCGATGCCGCTCAGTGCCTCCTTGTGGTTCTTCACCTGAAAAAGCTCCTGCCCGATCTCCTTCATATGAGTGGAGATGACGACAAAGTATCCCTTGGAGAAGCCGATGAGGATGTAGCCGTCGCCGAACCAGTTGTAGGCAACAATGTCACCGTACTTGGTCTGGAAGGCCAGCTCGATGGGATTCTCGGGGTCGTAGAGGTTAAACAGGTAAAGCGTCTTTCCGCCAACAATGAGGCTGGCCGTGTTCTCGCCCGAAGTGCGCTCATCCTGCTTCATCTCAGAGAACTGCAATTTTGAAAAAGCGATTAGCAATATATTTTAAATAATTTTGGCATTATGTGAAATGAAGAAATCATCACGTGATGTGAATTTAATCTTTAATCACCTGAATTTCTGATGGCTCCGCCCTGAGCGTGGCCACCCTGAGCGTATCCCCTTCCCCGTTGCTGATGCTGAGAGACCTGTCCTCCGACCCCAGGGCCAGCAACCCTCCCTCGCTCCAGGCGCCGCAGGTGATGGCCTTGTTGTGCTTCCCGATGATGGGCACCCGCCGCGATGTCTTGTGGTTGTAGATCATCAGGTTGCCGCGGTAAGACCCCACGGCCAGGATGGGACTGGACTTGGCCCACACAAGCACGTTCAGCGGATCGCGGATATCTACAAGAGCAAGACCAGGTGTGTGAAGAATCCGTATGTACCAAGATTTCTTTACATTGGGCATGTTGATTGTCTCTCTCACTGGTGTCGAGCCACTGGCTCCTCCCCAGGTTGGCGTCCCAGATGAGCAAATTGGCGGACTTGTCGGTGATGACAGCCAGCAGGTCCCCGTCCTTGTCCCAGCCGAAGCAACAGCACATCCCAGGCAGGCGCACCTGGTCGACGATCTCCGCGTGGCGGTTGTACACGCTCACCACCTAGTACGAGTACATTCATGTGTACGTAACAACAAATTCAAATAATACATGTTTATTTTAAAAAATGCAAATTATGTTTATTTTTGCTCTTTGTGCGCTTTTTACCCACCTGGTCGTATCCGGTGGTGGCCAGGTATCCGCCGCTGGTCCTCTGCCAGGCGAAGAAGACGCCGCCGGGGCCATGAGGGGACTCCAGTGTGAACAGCTGCTTCCCGGAACCCATGGCGATCACTTCTTGAGTCGGACTAATCTGACATGCATGCTAAGAGCAAAAAATATCACGGGTGCGGTGCGGGTGGGTGCGCATCAGAAAGGAATGTGAGGTGGAGGGAGGGGAGGGAGGGAGAAGGGGACCTTTTGGTCTGCGCTGCTGACGGGAGAGGTATCTATGTAGTAGATTGACTGGACCTTTCCTTTTCTTTTTCGTCGGGACATTTTTTCTCACAGAGACTTTCTCCGCTGAATCGTCCTGTGCGCACACATGCAAAAAAAAAGAGGGGAGGGAATGTTTATAGGCAGGTATTTGTTTTTGAAGCACAGACCAAGAAAGCTTTCTTGCTGTCACGCCGCTGTAACTTTGTTCCAAGACCTAATTGTGTCAAAAAGAAAAACCCAAACCACCAGCACCTCTTTGGGCACAGTCACAGTTCTTCCGACATTACCTGAGTGGCTAGCACTCGAGTTTAGCTCTCTCTGTTTGCTATATAGCAGGAGGAGTGGGAGAAGAGGGTATGTGCGTGCAGTTCGGATGGTTAGATAGATAGGGAAAAAAAACATTTGAGGGGAGCGGGAGGCAGCGCAGGTACTACAGTACTACTATTGCGAAAGGAAGGAAGGAGGGAGGGAGGGAGGAGGAAGCTAAGGTACTCGTACGTAGGACTGGTGGGAAAGTTTCCTTCTGTTGGTTGCGCGGAGAGCAGTGCTGTGCTGAGGAGGGAGAGGAAGGAGGTTTTGTGCGAAAGGGGTGTTGTACATCACATCGCATGCCTGCAAGCAGAATACGAGTGCGGGCGGGCGAATATCAGTGCTTCCGAAATTAAGGTGATTAATTAATAAACGGAGAGCAGTCCAAGGTGGTGGTGGAGTATACGATTAAATGTGCAGATATCAAGTTCGTTGGCAGCTAAAGAGAAATAGAATCTTATTGTACTTATATTAACACCGACGTGTTTAAAATAAAATTCAATTACCGTATACTACGAAGTACATTTTGTCCAGCAGACTGTACCTAGTTGAACTTGGACCCTGCCCTGACCATGGCCGATCCGGACACCCTAATCAAGGCCCGCATCCACTACTACGGGCGCGAGCGGTACTACCACTCGATGCAGGTGTCGGCGGTGGAGGGCATGAAGCGATTCAGTGGGGACCCGGCCTTCAAGTTCTTCTACGGGATGGCGCTGGTGCTGGAGGGCAGGGTGCAGGAGGGAATCAGGGAGCTGGACCCGCTGCAGAGCTACTCCGAGGTGATGCTCGGCTCCCTGCTGGCACTGATCCACGCCCACAAGCTCTGCCTGACGGTGGACAAGGAGGCGGTGGCCGTCTACGACGCCAAGCTGAAGGAGGAGAGGAAGAGGGCGGACGACCAGGCCCTGTACTACGCAGGGGTCTTCCTCCTCTACGTGGACAGGGTGGACAAGGCCAAGGAATACGTGGACAGGCTGTTGAAGATTAACCCGCAGTCCAAGGACGGGCTTGTGCTGAAGGGGTGGGTGGAGGTCAGCCAGCTGAGGGAGAGCCGCAACAAGAACAACGCCCTGCAGTACTTCGAGTCCGTTCTCAAGACCAACAGCCGGAACATTGAGGCGCTCTTCGGGAAGGCCAAGTACTTCGAGCTCTGCGGCCACTTTGATGAGGCCAACCAGGCTAGTTACACCTTACGTACCGTACATACACATAGGCTGCGAGAAATAAAAGAAAATCATTTGAACCTTCGTCTCGCTTCTCCATAGGTCCTGAGCACCCTGGTGGTGGTGTACCAGAAGTTCACCCCGCCGCTGGTAGAGAAGATGAAGGTGGAGCTGTGCCTGCAAGACTGGGAGCAGGCGGACGACACCGCCAACAGGATCCTGGCCATCGAACAGCGCAACGTCGAAGCCATGAGGTTCAAGATCCTGCAGCTGATGTGCCGCCGGGGCCACGTGGAGGAGGCGGCGTCCCAGCTGCGCCGGCTGGGCGCCGAGCTGGAGCGCTCGGAGCCCAAGAACGCCGGGCTGTTCCGCGCCAACGCCCAGCTGTTCTCCCGCGTCTCCGGCGGCGACGTCGGCGCGCTGGAGGCGACGGCTGCGCTGGCCGAGCGCGCCGCCTCCGTCGACCCGACCAGCTCCGCCTGCATGGCCGAAGTCGGGAGGCAGTGCTTGCTCAGGGGGAAGATCAAGGAAGCCCACAGGTACTACAAGCAGGCGACGAAGCTGGACGAGTCCTCCGTGCTGGCCCTCAGTGGGATCATCGCATGCCAGCTGCGGGAGAAGCAGTTTGAGGTGGCCAGGGAGCAGCTGGACTTCCTTAAGGAGATACAGGTGATAGATAGCTCATGCTTCACATGGGGTTATGGCTTCACACACTCACAGTACAGCACATATTGCAATACACTTTGTCACGAAAGTCTCAGACGTCGCAGATAACAGCACTTGGACACTTTTTTGGATTAAATTATTTATTATGAAAGTACAAACGTGGTATTAAGAATTAAAAAGCTCCGTGATATGAGTACAGGTACATTAAAAATTAGAATTCTTACTTAGAAAAATAGAAACTTTGGCTTAGAGGGATCCCTGCCTACAATCAACTGTCAATATTTATTAGTCACTATGATTAGTAATTTTATTCAAAGTGTCAAAGTACTGTGCTATGTAAGTGTATTGCAATGTATTGTGATCGAGTGTGTAAAGCTGCAACTTCACGTGAACAGGGATTTTCCCCCTCGAATCCGTAGTCCAATTTTAAGTAATCCCTCTAATCAAAAAAGTAATTTACTGCATAAATACCCATATTGTTTCTAGAGAATAATCCCCCTTAATCCGAAAATGTCTGAAATCTGAATCCAGCTAATTTAATGTACATACATACATACATACTTACGCAGGCCGCGCCCGGTGGCGCCACCTCCAGCTGCAAGTCCGAAATCCTGTACATGAGCGCCGTCCTCGGTCGCCGCACCGGTTCCGCCGCCCCGGAGGAGTCCCTGGCCCTGCTGAACGAGGCGGTGGAGGCGCACTTCAGGTCCGTCCGCGGCCTGGCCTTCGGGGCCGAGTACCTCACCGTCATGAACCCTGACTACGTCACCACACTGGTCAGGGAGTACCTGCTGCACGCGCCCACCGAGCCCGCGGGCAAGGCGGGCGGAAGCGGGAGCCAAGTTAGTGGATACACGGGAAATGGAAAAATTGCAAATGTGGGAGCGGATTTTTTTTTCCTTTACAGGCCGGGGCCTCCCCGGTGCTGAGGCGCACCCTGATGGTGCTTGAGCCGGTTACCAAGGCCTGTCCGGGACTGAGGGACGCGCAGTTCCTGGTGGCCAGGGCCAAATACCTGTCCGGTGACCTGAAGTCGGCCGCCGCCACCCTCAGGCACGTGTTGGATGACCTCGACCCTACCTTTGCGGAGGCACACCTGCTCATGGCGCAGATACAACTGCAACAGGGAAACTTCCTCAACGCACAGCAGGTGTGTGTTCCACGATTCTGCGAGTAGTATTACTGGTTAGCATAAAGATCGATAACCAACCCTTCTTAACAACAGAGTTTGGAAGTCGGACTGAGTTACAACTTTGAGGTCCGCGAGCACCCAATCTACCACCTCATCAACGCAAAGGTGCAGAAGGAGCGCGGCGAGGTCAAGGAGGCAATCAAGTACGAGCATAAGGAAGGGTGTGCTACTAAGCAGCCGTTCTAAGCAGAGTTGCCAACTGGCATGCTTATATATAGCCAAAAAAGAAAAAGAATCTGCCATATTTAAATTTTATTTTGAATTATGGCGTTTTAAAATTTATTTACTGTTTGGCATGCTTTTTCCTTAGTAGTTTACAACTAAGTACGTAGTTGTAGACTATAAATGTTTTGTTGGGTTTGCCATTTAGCACGCAAAATTTTGTGCCATTACATTAACTTGTACATAAATCGTATGCTAGAAAATCAAAATCTGGCATGTGCTTCCTGCTGAGGGTTGAAAACACTGGTTCCAATCCATCCATATTTGCAATTGTCCATTATTGGTGGTATAACTCTTCTCTAAATGGTCAGGACCCTGCAGACCGCCATGAGGCTGCTGTCCGAGTCCGACAAGAAGGCCGACCGCGCCCCGCCGGGCAGCGCCGGGAGGAGCCAGGGCGCGACGGAGTTCACCCGTTCGGACCGCCTCTCCCTCTACCTGGAGCTGTCGGACTGCTACCGCATGGACGGGCAGAACCAGGAGGCTGCCCGGGTCATGCAGGAGGCCATGTCCAAGTACCAGGGCACGGCGGAGGAGATCCGGCTGACGGTGGCCAACGCGGACCTGGCCCTGGAGAAGGGGGACGTCGAGACGGCGCTCAACATACTCAAGACCATCGGCCCGGAGCAGCCCTACTACCTGCAGGCCAGGTACACATGAGCTGGTGACTATTTACTCGTACCATCTCAAAACTTTGATTGCCGTTGCCGCCTGCACAGGGAGAAGATGGCCAGCATCTACCTTAACCACCGCAAGGACAAGCGGATGTACGCGCAGTGCTACAAGCAGATCGTGGACAAGGCCCCCACCGCGCAAAGCTACATCCTGCTGGGAGACGCCTACATGGCCATACAGGAGGCAGACAAGGCACTGGAAATATACGAACAGGTCCGTACTAGCAGGGTTGACAGGTCGGCAAAGTTGTGAGAAAAAAAGCCAGACAATGTTTAGCAAACAGTAAAATAATGCCAGAAAAAAAAACGGTAACTGACCCGATTCTGACTTTTTTTCACGCTTTAATGCTGTTTTATTTGCAAATTTTAAGCCAATATTTTTTCATAAAGATGTCAAATATCTCTTTTTTTTCTTCTATAAGCCGTAGTAGCAGACGAGAAATCGAAAGAAATTTTGTCAAGTTGTAATTCTTGTATCCCGTGCCCCTTGTTGTACCACCTCCCAGGCGGTGAAGCGTAACCCGAGGGATTCTCAGCTGGCCGCCAAGATGGGTCAGGCCCTTCAGCGCACGCACCAGGCAAGTCTCCAGCGTATCGCACCAGCGTACCTACCCCACAACACCCCCTTCCCCACACCCACAGTACGGCAAGGCCATCAACTACTACAAGGAGGCCGTGAAGAGCGAGGACAACGCGTCGCTGCGCTACGACCTGGCCGAGCTGCAGATGAGGCTGAAGCAGCACGAGAAGGCGGAGAGGACGGTGCAGCAGGCGATCGAGAGGGAGGGACAGAACAACGAACTGAACTCGATCATCATGCAGGTGGGTGCATGGGTGGGTGGCGGGCACATTTGCCGAAAGCAAACTGCAAACAAACAGTGTGTGTACTAGGCGAAGTTTCTGACCCTGCTGGCCAACATCCACGAGCGGTCTGGCAACTCTGAGTCGGCGCTGAGGACCCTCGGCGAGGTGAAGGAGACGAGGAGCAGGGTGCTGAAGAGGGTGCAGGTTGAGCAGCCGGACGCCGTAGCGGAGCAGAGGAGGATGGCAGCAAGGTATGGACGGAGAGGGACGGACAATCATTGGAAAAAAACATGGTTTTTGGCTGCCAGTATACTCGTATAAGGAATTTGTTTTACCTGTGGCGAAGTCGATCTACCTAGTCTCATTGTGGCGCAAAAGCTTACTAGGACACTGTCTGTTCTTGTTTCGCCACAGAGTCTGCCACCAGATGGCTGAGCACGCCGAGAACAGCAAGCGGGACTATGACGAGGCCATCAGGCAGTACAAGGAGGCGTTGCAGATCTATCCGGAAGACGAGGTCAGGATGGTTGTTTTTTTCATTGTTAGTGTAACCAAGGATCTGCTCTATTGTGCCGGTACATCTCTCAAGGTTTCATGGATTTCCTTTTATCTGCCACCTAACCTTACTCTGATGTAATAAGAGTCTTATGATTTTTATGTAATAAACTACGTATTATGTATTTGCCCAAGCTTATTAAACAACGATCTTTCTTTCTCTCCTAAGATTGATTCATTTCAATGAATCATATGCTCTTTAATTATGCACGCCGGCAATACATATGCGGCTTGTTGATTCTTACATTATCTTCCAGGTTGCCCTCTGCTCCATGGCTCGTCTGCACCTGATGACGGACAACCTGGACGGGTGCCAGTACGCGTGCGCGGCGCTCCTCCGAGCTGACCCGGACAACGAGGAGGCCACCGTCATGATGGCCGACCTGGCCTTCAGGAGGAACGACTACGACTCGGCCATGTTCCACTTCCAGCAGCTGCTGCAGAAGAGGCCGGACTACTGGGTGGCACTGGCGAGGTGGGTGGGGCGCGTGGAGGACTTGGTGGCGGCTGTTACCTACCTCACGTGATGGTCTTTCTTGAACTTATGTCAGGTTGGTGGAGGTGATGCGGCGGACCGGACACCTGGAGGACATCCCACAGCACCTGGCCAGGTCGGAGGAGTTTGTGGGAACGAGGTAAACGAACGGATGGAGTTTAACCGAACTGTGAAATACGTATAATAGAAAGGATGTTTTTTTTAATCCAGGGCGTCAATGGAGCCTGGGATGTGCTTCTGTAGGGGCCTGTACGAGTGGTACGCGGGTAATCCGAACGACGCTCTCAAGCTGTTCAACAAGGCCAGGAAGGACTCGGAGTGGGGGCAGCGGGCCATCTACAGCATGATTGAGATCTGCCTCAATCCGGACAACCAGATGTTGGGTGGAGAGGTCTTCGAGAGCGTCGACTCTGACGTGCACGCCGAGTCTAGGGACAGCCAGGAGATGGCCCTCAGGACGGCGGACAAGCTGCTAAAGGAACTGAGGCCACGGCCAGGGCAACAGGTGTGGATGGACTCCGAATACACGCCAAGTATACGTTTTACCTATAAGCTGGATTTCTTGACTATTCCCAGATGGTGAGTTACCAGCTGCTGCAGGGAATGCTGCAGCTGGCCACGAAGAACAAGGCCAACATTGAGCGGGCTCTCCAGGAGTTTATGGCGGTGGCGGCGCAGGACCCGGCCATGCAGGCGCAGGGAGGCGGCGCGGCGGCCATCGGCAGGGAGAACGTGGGTGCCATCCTGGGCATCGCCACCGCCTACCAGCTGCTCAAGCAGACTCCCAAGGCCAGGAACCAGCTCAAGAGGGTGGCCAAGCACAGCTGGAACTTTGAGGACGCTGACCACTTGGAGCGGTGCTGGCTGCTCCTCGCCGACATCTATATTCAGGGAGGCAAGTACGACATGGCCACCGAACTGCTGAGGAAGGTGCTCAACCACAACAAGTCCAGCACCAAAGCCTACGAGTACATGGGATACATCATGGAGAAGGAATCCTCTTACAAGGATGCGGCGCAGCACTACGAGCAGGCTTGGAGGTAAGGAAGTTTTTTGACGGTTTTGCCTACGTAAATTAAAATATATGGTCAATATTTTTTTTGGTCCAGACATAGCAACGGGACCAACCCTACCATTGGCTACAAGCTGGCCTTCAACTACATGAAGGCCAAGCGCTATACAGACGCCATCGATATCTGTCACTCCATTCTGGAGAAGTATCCGGGGTACCCCAAGATCAGGAAGGAGGTGCTGGAGAAGTCCAGGGACAACCTCAAGCGCTAAAACGCACTCATCCTCTCCCAGCTTCGACATAAAAGAGTTGCACTCAGTGACATTCTTCTCTAGTCAACTTTACCGTATTACTACACCATTTAGAAAAGCAAAAACTAATCCGATTACAGCCGTGTCCTTAAAGAGTGTCAGCCTTTAAATAAATTTGGAAAACCGTTAAATAGTCCTACGTAGTTTGGCACCATGACAATTAAGAACATTCCTGTGTACTACTACTGTAATAGAGTCCTACAGGAAATGCATCTCCAGAATGGACTTGTGCTAAACAACTAAACATTAGATAGCTGATCAGCTCAGTAATATCGTTCACCTTTATTCTCCAAGCATGTATATGATTATACTAACAACAGGGGTGATTTATCTCATGAGTTCGCAAATACTAGTACAATTGTAGTACTGAAATTATTTAGCTTGCTAAGTTGCTATGTGCAGATAAATCTGAGGGTCTTTACCATCGTGTATGATCGATTAGAATACTGGCGTAAAATTCGTAACAACCCATTCAAGGGTTATAAAAAAAATGGAAACCAGCAAGCAGTCAATAATAAATTACTGAAACCTGCCCTGCTGAAAGTTCATCTGTCCCTGTTGATTCTGCTGCTGCTGCTGTTGGCCGCGCTGCAGTTGCGCCATCAGCTGCGGGTTCTGTTGCATGACCGAGGATCCAGAGGAGACGGGCATCCTCATCTGCGGGCCCTGCCTGAACCCGCCGCCGCCACCGCCGCCAGCAAAACCTTGCTGTTGCCCGAAGTTCTGCATCTGCATCATGCGGCCTCCCATCATGGCTCCTTGTTGTTGTTGTTGCTGCTGTTGCTGCTGTGGGGCGAAGCCTCCCGAGCTCTGCCTCTGCAACTGCTGCTGGCCCTGCTGCTGTTGCATGTACTGGCCTTGCTGGTTTCGCATCTGTGCAAAGTTGCCGCCGCTGTACTGTGAACCCCCGCCGCCGCCGCCACCACCGCTGTACTGCCCCTGCTGCTGTTGCATCTGCTGTTGCAGCCCCTGCTGCCCGTACATGTTTCCCGATATCCTCACGCCCGGGGGCCGCATCGGGTAGCCCTGGCGGGGAGGCATGAAGTTAGCCCCTCCTCCCGAGGACCCTGCCTGGTTGAAGAACTGCGAAGGAGCGTTCTGTCGCGCACGAAGCATGTTCTGGAGGGCCTGCTTGGAGTTCCCCGGGGCGCCGGACCCGCCGCCGCCGCCCCCACCGGGGCCGCCAAACCGGTGGCCGCCACCCCCGCCTCCAGCAGCCCCCATGGTGGGGGCCATCTGCTGCTGCGGCGGCAGACCCCCGCCGCCTCCTGAGAATCCCGGTTGCTGCTGCTGTTGCTGTTGCTGCTGCTGCTGCTGCCTCATGTAGCTCATAGGCATGGCCTGCTGCTGTGGAGGGACGCTGCCTCCTCCGTAGCCCCAGTTCTGGTTCGGCACTGACCCGCCTCCCGCCGCTGCGGCAGCCGCAGCCGCCGCTGCTGCCGCCTGTCCATACACCTGCTGCCCCATCATCTGGTTTCCCATGTGTCCGGCCATCATTCTCGGGTTGCCCCGCCCTCCCATCATAGGCATTCCTCCTCTCATCATCGACATCATGCCGGCGCCACCGCCAGCGCCAGTACCCCGGCCTCTGATCATTCCGGCCATTCCGCCGGGTGGTCCGGCGCCGTCTCCAATCATCTGCATCACCCCGGGCCCTCCTCCTCCTCCTCCTCCCACACCGCCAGAACCCATCCCCATCATCATTCCCATCGGCCCGCCGACCCCGGGCGAACTGCCCCCCATGGGACCGATCATGTTTCCGTGGACCATCGGGCGGTTCAGGGGCATCATCTGGGACATAGGGTGCTGTCCGGGACCCATCATTCCCATGGAACCTCCCATCCCCATCTGGCCCTGCATCATCCCGCCCATCTGCTGTTGCTGGTTGCTCATGAGCATCATCATCTGTTGGTTCGGGTGGCTCTGCTGCATCAAGCTGTTGCTCTTGTCCTGCCCCTCCTTGCTGTTCTTGTTCTGGGGCTCTAGGTCCTCTGGCGGGAGAGGCGGCGCCTCCAGATAGTGCTCCTGGCTCTTTTCCAGAGAGTTGGAGGCATATTTCAGTTCGTAGAAGCTCTCCTCGTACTTGAGGGGCTTTCTCTCCCACTTGACGGCGCCAAACCAGGTCCAAGACAGCGGAGCGGCGTTCCTGTGACCCTCCAGGATGTCCCAAGGACTGATCCGCTGCTTGTCGGACATCTGGAGGCCCTGCTTCTTGTCGCTGTTAAAACCTTTGACCTTGGCGCCTTTGGCGTCGGTGACGGTCCCGAATTGCTCGCACAGGATGGCCTCCTCCATCACCTTGGGGAACGGCAGCAGCTGCCTCAGATACTTCAGGCTTGGGGAGTGGTTCTCCCCGATCTCCTTTTTTAACTTCTTGACCAGCCCGTGATAGACATGGTGCCTCCTGCTCTCCTCGCCCCTGTCAGACTGGCCGGCATCCCTGTCTGTAACCAGAGTCGAGTGGATCAGCGTCGCCAGCATGTCCAGGGTGGTCAGGAAGAGATCGGAGTTTTTCGTAAGGTCGACCACCCCGCGGGAAATGAGCTGAACCAGCAGGGTGCTCCACTCCGCGGTGGATGAGTTACTCTTGTAGATGGTTTCAAAAAGCCCGCCCACCAGACTGAACCTTAATCGCAAGGAATCCTGCATCAACTTCCTGGCCAGGTTGTCCTCATAGTTGTAGATCTTCTCGTCCTTGCTGAAGCAGAGGAAGGTGGACAGCTGGATGTGTAACGACTGCAGCATGTTCTCCTTCTGCTCCTCTTTGTACTCCTTCTCCTTCTTGTCCTTGCAGTCGGTGTCAAGTTCCCTGATGCAGGTTAGCACGGTCTGCAGGAAGGACTGGTGGGAAAAGGATGACTCCTTGCCAGCCGCCACGGAAGACTTACCCGACCGGGACCAGCTGCCCACGTCCAGGTTGGCGCTCATCTTTAGTATCCGGCCCTGGAGAAACTTGAGGTGCCTCACCAGGTAGGGGATCATCAAAGTCGGCTGGTGCCGGCGGCGGCGATGTTGTTGCTGGTGCTGCTGCTGCCGCGGGAACCCCTTGGATGACCCTTGTCGCTGCTTCAAGCCCTTGTCCCAATCACGCTCCTCCCTGAGCGACTTCTCGTCTGCATCGTTGTCGTTATCTCCCTCCACGTCAAACATCCCGACGATGGCTCCGGCTGCCTGATCCAGGAAGTCCGCGTTAGTAGAAGCCAGCTGGTGGTACATGAGGCGAATATCAACGGCGGAGATGCGCAGGTTCCACTCATCCAGCCGGTTTAGAATGCGCCTGATCACCTCCCTGTGCCGGTCGTGGTCCTCCTCTTCCAGCTCGCTATCACTGACGGCTCCCAACTCGGCTGAGGAGGCAAGGTGGCCCGATTTCGGATAGCAGATGAGCCGGAGAAGCTTCTGGGCTTGCTTGGTGCTCAGCATGGAGTCCAGCAGGGTGCCGTTCTTCAGGAGGTCGTCGGGCACTTGCAGACAACGATCGTGGACCCATTCCTGGTAGCAAATCTGCCTCAACGTGTGCTTTGCGAAGTCTGACAAGGAGAAGTTGTCCATCTGGGTGCCCGCAATGCCCAGCCCCAGCCCGAAGTCCTCGTCCTCACTGCCTCCTCCTCCCCTCCCTCCCAGCAATGAGTGTATCTCTCTCCTAGAAGAAGAATGCTCCGGGCCGTCGTCTCCTTTCCCGTCGGCGTCTCCCAGCACAAGGATGGCCTTCAGGACGGCGATGATTGCCCCGACAGGAATAGTCCTGTGTGCCGAGGAGAGCAGGTGGCGGTCGCAGCTGCACCTGATGCCCGACGGATGGTGAGCGACAGAGGCCGCGGCGGCCTTGGGCGATGTCCCACCGCCGGCACCGCCGCCGCCGCCGCCACCCCCGCCACGGCTAGGCGCAGCCGACGACGGGTAGAAGGAGGGCGGGAAGGAGTCGACTGACTGGAAGAGCTTGAGGAGCAGGTGACAGCTGAGCCTGGCCCCGACTTCAATCTCGCGGCTGCCTGGCGCTCCCTGGTGCTGTTGGCCGTCCTTGGCCTTCTCCCAGGCCTGCAACAGGGAGGGGATGGCCACGCTGATGACGAAAGCTTGCAGACTGAAGCAGTTGCGTGCGATCAGGATGGCAGCAAAGGTACCCAGTCGGCTGTAGATCGACTGGTCGAACACGGAGACCTGCACAGAAGAACATTCTGTGTCATATTACTGTACTTCTAAAGTACGTATATGTTGTTCAAAAATTGCCTGTGTGATGAGCTCTTGATAGCCACCGGATGCGCCGGCATTGGAGAGAGCCACGAATGCGCCTAGCCACTCGCTGGAGAGGCTGCTGCACTGCGCCGTAAACTCACAGCAGAGAACGGCAATGTCGTTGAGCTTCTCGATGTCGTTGCACTCGGACACCTCCATCAAGACATTGCAGACGAGGTTGAACTGGTTCTGAGGACTCTCGATCAGCAGCTTGATGGTGAGTGGGTCAATTGGCTTCTTCGGGTTCACGATGTAGTCGATGCCGAACTTTCGGTCGGTCAACATCAGGTTTGCCATGGAAGGATCGACCTTTTTTTGAGAAAGAAAGACTGTACTACGCTGTCAAGAATCTCATTACACCGTTCAATACCTGGGGACCAAAGAGTTTCTTCAGTTCATGGAACTTCTCCCTTGACTTTAGGGAGCTGCAAGTCCCGGACAGGTCGTAGAGATACGCCAGGATACACCACTCTGCAGAGTTGCAGTCCAGCATGCCGGGGGACTTCTTTTCGGAGCCGCCAGGGGTGGAACCTCCGCCCCCGTCGTTGGACAGCTTTGGCTTGTAGGCAATCTGGTAATTGAAATCATCGTCAACAGCCAACTAAGAAAGAGCAGGACGTCCGTCATTAATCTTCCATACCTTTGCCAGCTGATCAAAAATCAGAGTTACATCGACGGAGTTGAGGATGACGACGGAGTGGTATCTGCTAAGCACCCCGACGATGTAGAGAGCCAGCGTGGTGGTGTAGTTCCTGGTCAGGCAGGAGCTTCTCTCCTGGAGTTGAGTCTCCACGCCTGGGAGCTCCTTCAGAATCAGGAGGCTCCAGTCGATCACTTCCTGGATGTTAAGGGCAAGCCCCGCCAGATCCATGAGGAAAGAGATGTGCTCGGCCACCGGCAGATACTTATCGTTTCCGGCGGCAAAGGCGGTGAGCATGTCCACAACCGCCTGGCCGCACTGGTGGGTCACCGCATGCTGGTCGAAATAGGAGAGACGCTGAAAGCGGTGAACGACGCCGTCGAAGAGGGCGTCGGCGCCATGGCGAAAGGAGGTGGTCTTGCGGTTCACCTTGCCACCGTCAGAGACGTCGATGCTCATCTTCTTCCCGAAGAGCTTCATGATGTCCTTGCAGAGCTTCTTGACTTCCCTAGCTGGATCGGCACTAGCGCCGGTGCCGGCGCCGGCGCCGCTGGAAGCGCCGCTGCCTCCAGGAGCTGCGCCGTACAGCAGGACGTGGCGCTGGTTAACCTCGTGCGTGCAGGCGTCGGCGGCGGCCAGCGGGAAGTGGTAGACGTACTGAACGTGGCGGGGCAGCTTGGACAGATCGGGGAGGGAGGAGCTGGCGTCGGACTTAGAGGTGCCGCCCGGGGTGGGAGGTGAAAACGGTCCTCCAGGGTGGTCTCCGAGCTGGTTTCCCTCCTTGATCTGGTTCAGCAAGTTTGACAGATCCTCGTTGATCTTGCTGTCCTCGAAGCTGCCGTCCGCGTCAGTGTCTCCCCCGCCGCTGCGCTCGTGTCCGCCTGCGCTGCCCACGCCGCCCCCCGCCGCGGCTGCCGTCAGCACGCCGACGCCCCCCGCCGCAGTGAGGTCGCCACGGGAGATCAGCTGGCAGAGGTAGCTATCGTGCGAGAAGACGTCGTGCGAGGTCAGCTCATGGAAGAGCAGCACCAGGTTGGAAAACTCCCTCCGGCTGCTGCCATCGAGAGTGGGCGCATTCAGGTCCAGGTAGCGGAACAAGTGGTGTTGGAAGTAGGGAGGGTTTGGAGAGACCACCATGTCGTCGTCGTCTGGAAGAAAAATTCGGGCGGTGAAATAACAAATCGTCACTTTCTTGTCAATGATGACCTTTAAGACTAATGAGACTTTGCTTCGTCTTACCGACGGCCATTGGCTCGGGGACAATCTCCAGCTGCCTCCTCTCCAGGAGCTTTGCCACGACGAACGCCCTGTGCTCCCCTGACCTCTTGCAGGTGGTGGCCCACTCGCACAGCATCCCCACCACAGTGGCCTCCATGGCCTCCGGGGCGACAACCGTGGCGGAAGAACCATGGTGCTGCTGACCACCGAAGATCTTGGAGTAGAGGGCGTCCAGGGAGTTGGAGGAGGAGTCCATGCGCTCGAACACATGGCTGTCCAGGTCCTCCAGGATGGACAAGATCAGATTCACATTCTTGTCGCTGGATGGCAAGTGATCGCCAGACCATTTTCCTATGGAAAAATAGGAGAGAAAAAACGTATTTCATCATAGGCACAAGCTGAAACACTGTAAAGTGTTTGTTTACCCTCTGCTGCCATCGATCTCTCCTTGATAACGCTCTCGGCCTGCTTGATCCTATGCCTGATGGCTTGGTTGTTCTGCCTTGGTGGCATCGGCAGTCCCGAGGGAGCGCTGTTGGGCAGAAAGTCCAGCGGGGAGCCGTTCAGCGCGGAGGGAGTCTTGTTCTCGCCAAAACTGTACCAGACCAGGGATGTGGGGCATTCCAGCGTTATCATCTGCACCACGGATGACAGGCCTAGGATAAGGAATCGGGTTCCGGAGTCCTCCATCAGCTCCAAAAAGGCGGACATTACTGGGTGCTGGTGCGGATGGGGGTGAGGGTGAGGATGAGACTGGGACGACGGAGCGGAGGCGTCCGCGCCGGAAGCGGCGCCACCTGCGCCGCCGGCGCCGGCCGTGTTGCTGCTGCCGCTGCCGCCACTGATAGAGTCCGTGTCGTTCACCAGCACGGTAATCTTCTTGGCGCACTGGTAGGCCAGCTTACGTGACAGGACCTCCGACTTGACAAACTCGCCCGTGTACTCCAGGACCAGTGGTAGTATCAGCTTCATGACGGGATCCTCCGGGTGCCGACACTTCTCCACTGAGTCGAGGATCCACTGGAGGAACTCCTGCCGGTCCAGCAGCCCCTGGTGGTACATCAGCTCGCAGAGGGAGGTGCCGTAGCTCCAGTACTTGAAGTGGTGGCTCTTCTCCGGCTTGCTGTCCTCTGGCAGCCCCTGCACCAGTCCCGGGAGAGAGGAGGCCCCGTGGGCGAGGTTGTTCAGCTCCGCCAGCTGGTCCTTGAGAAACCGGACAAGAGCGGAGGTCCAGTCCTGGCTGGGGTCTTGAGGCGGCCTCCCCTTCTTCTTGTTGGTCTCTTGCATGGCCATGGCGTAGGCGGCCGTCATCTTGATGAACCAGACTGCGCGGGAGAGGGGCACCTCGTTATCACACAGGCTTGTCAGCAGCTCCTCCCTCTTGTTGAAAACCGGCACCCTCTTGGCCAGCCAGGAGAGCGGACGCGGCCCCGAAAGGTCCTTCAGCCAGGCGTCCACCGCCGCCTTGTTCCTCCCGGTGACCAGCCAGAAGTGGTCCTTGGTGTTGAGGCTCTGTCTCCTCCGGCCCGTGTCTGGCAGCGTGTTGGCCTCCTCCTTCTTGCCCTGCACCCCCCTCAGCTCCGCCAACACCTTCCCAATGGTGAGCGAGGCCGCCCTGGACGCGGCGGACGCGTACTCGTCGCTCACGTGGGCGGAGTAGCTCTGCGTGAAGCCGTGCTTCACGTGCACAGCCGTCAGCTCGTCCTCCTTCTGCTCCTTCTCCTGCGGGTACACGTCCGGGCGGCCGAGGCCGCGGTTAAAGTTGTGGTGGTGCCCGCCGCCACCGCCGCTGCCGCCGCCGCTGGAGCCGCCGGAGACGCCGCCGGAGACGCCGCCGTGGTGCGAAGAGGAGGAGGAAGACCCGGAGGAGCCGCCGGCGCCGGACTGCTGCAGTCCGGCGCCGCCGGCGCCTCCGGCAGAGGACCCGGTTCCCCCAGAGGAGGCCGAGGCCGAGGACCCGGTCCCCGAGCTCGGTCCGGTCCCGCCCGTCCCCCCTCCCGTCCTGGCCGTAGGGCGCAGCGGCCTCCGGGATTCAGCCGGCTGCTTCACCGGCATCCTGCAGGAGGAGGGTCCCTCTCGTCGCCGAGACTGAGACCGACTACCCAAGCCCGGTCATTTCATCAGGGATGGGGATGGAGACGGCGATAAGGCGGAGTAGGATGGGTTGCTCTACAGCACTTAATTAAATGCTGTTTGCCATTTGCCGTATGTCATTCCCGTTTTATTGTCGGGAGAAATGGTGCTACGAGACGAGAGGGATGGACGGGAACGGGAGCTGCTGCTGCCTGCAGCTGCAGTGCAGTGCTGTGCAGCAGCAGCAGCAGCAGCATCCAGCAGGGCAAGGGAGCAAGCCTGCTGCTGCTGCTGCTGCTGCTGGACTTGTTTCTTCCTTTCTCCCTCCGCTTTTTGTTTTTGGCAGCAGCAGATCAGGCTTCGCCCTCGGCTCGGACTCCATTCGATTCGACTCAGACTTGTGGTGTCGCCGAGTCGGTTTTTAGCGACAAAAACATATATCGAGTTGAGTAAAACTCGAGTCGAGGCAGCACATTTTGCTCTGTGGGTTGTAACTACCCCCTGTAAAAGCAGGGCAATGCCCAAAAGCCAAATATAAAAAAACAGCCTCTTTTTCAAATTTGGACTAGAAAAAATAAAACTGGTACTAGGTAGGATTAGGCTTAAATCAAAAACAAAAACAAATCTTAGTTTCAATTTTAAAAGTTGAGTCAACTCGTGTCGAGTCAAAATGCTTGCCTCGAGTCATGACTCGACTCGCGTTATTTCCGGGTCGAGTCCCCACTCGCCGACATCCCAAGAGCGAACGCTTATTTGCTGCGTGGTGGCATCACTAGCGCGTTTGGGCGAGGCAAGATGACAAGTTTTTTTACTCGTGTCGAGTCGGAGGGAGCCATCTCACAGATTTGTTGACTTCCTTAGTTTTCTTAGCTTTCTCCAGAGTGCAGCCGAACTCAAGTGGAGTCATACTAAACTTGACTCGACCCGTTAATTTTACGAGTCGACTCGGACTCGCCCCTATCCCTACCCTAGCTTGGTCGTTCGCTTCTCCCTCTCTTTTTTGGTTGCCAACAAGCTGAAGATCAGCTTCATCCAGAGCCAGCTGAACATCAGCATCTCCATCGGGAGCCACAGCCAGCTGTCGAATTGATTCAGCTGTCTGTTTGCCGGGGGGATTTCGAATCCGTCGGGGGGGACCCGAGGGGCCCCCTTCAGGGACCCGGGCGAGGAGAATTCCGGCGAGTTGGCCATCTTGCCCTCCCTCCCTGTGCGGGAAGAAAGTGGCTCCTTGGCCAGCCAGGAGCGCCAAATCGGCCCAGGCGAGCGGGAGAGGAACCGTCTCGTGCTAGCTACTGACTCAAGACCACAGAACAGGAGTAGGACCACCACCATGTCCAAGAAGGGCGAGGAGACGTCCCTGCGCACCAAGGCCGACGTCGAGAAGAAGAAGGCGGCGCCAGCGGACAAAGACAACAAGAAGGAGGAGGCGAAGAGGCCGCCGGTTGCCTCGGAGAGGAAGGCTCCTCCTCTGACAGACCCCGTCGTCACCACCTCGGCGGGGAAGGCCAAGACCACCGAGGCCACCAAGTCGCCGGTCACCACGACCACAGTCATTGTCAAGGCCGACAAGGAGGAGGAAGTGGAGGAAAAGCCTCCTTCTCCCGCCGTGGAGGCTGCAGGGCAGCAGATCTACATCATCCAGACGACAGATGGCTCCATTCCCATGGAGACGGCGGAAGTCGTCGTGGCGGACGACCTGGCGGTCTACGAGACGGTTTCGGCGCTGGAGCAGTTGTCCAGGGGGAACATGGTCACCACGGCCACCACTGGAGAAGGCGGCGAACTCATTCAGGTGAGCAAGCATTGCGGCATGTCGCGCTTTTTCTAAAATGTTCTTATATCGGTTTTTTTCCCCCATCTTTTTAGGTGTACGAAGAGGTCGTCCTCCCAGGTGACGCTGGATCCGGGGGCATTATTGACCAGTTTGTGGACGTGGCCGAGGTTGAGGTTGGAGACGGACGCTCCTCCTCTCCCGTCAAGGTCGACTCGGCGCCCGCGCGCGGCAAGGGCGGGCGCAAGAGCGGCGCGGTCACGGCCAGCAATAGCCACATCGTCTCCGTGGGAGGCGGGGCCGCTGGGCCGGAGTTCCACATCTGCCGACTGTGCAACCAGTTCGTGTCCCTCGAGGACATCGCGGACCACAACCGGCAGCACCACAGGGCACTGGGAGAGCTCACCTGCACGGACTGCGGCAAGGTCTTCAAGAGCAAGAGGTCGCTCTTCGGCCACAAGAAGGAGAAGCACTCCGGGGTGACCGAGGTCCACCACTGCCCAGAGTGTGGGAAAAGTTTCGGACGCAAGAGCAACTTGAAAGCTCACAGGGAGTCTCTTCACTACGGAAAAAAGTTTCCTTGCTCCTACTGCGAGCGGATCTTCACCAACAGGAGCTCGATGAACCAGCACATCAAGAAGGCGCATACTGCGCCGGAAGGATCCAGCATCGTTGTGCAACAAGAATAACTGGCAGAGTGTGGGAAAAAAAGTTGTTGCTATTAGTGTGTTTTCTGCATGGGAGGATGAAGAATTTTGACATCGACTCATTTCCTTCAAATTTGATCTATCAAAGTTTTTCTCTACTACATCTTGACTTTTTGTTTTTGGCCAACCTCATTCGGTGGTGATTAAGCAGGAGTGCTTCTGTCGTGAGAACAGTAGTTTTGGTTTTCATATCCCCCCTTTTACTTCTTTACATTCTCTTTTTTCGATGGACTCTGTGATGTTCGTAAATTCTGTATCCTCCAAGTGTTGGTCAACCATCTTAAATGCAACGCCCATTTAACATGGCGAATGTCCCCATCTTAAATGGAACAGGGGCCAATTTTCAGCTTGCTACTTTTATCCTTGAGAAGCAGTCTTGATTGCACCAGAGTATCTCATTCACTTCCAAAGTAATCTTGTACAGACTATGCTCCCAAACACCACCCAAGTCTGCAGTCTGTTTGTCTTTTAGGAGCCACGAAATGTTTTAACGGGGCAGCTCAGGGAGACAGGGAAAAATCCTTGCTTTCCACACCAAGCAAAATGAGGTCGCATTTGCTCCGTGACACCTAAAAAAAAATAAGGCTAGTATGTTACTTTCGTAAATAAGTCTCCTACGTGTTTGTGTGATTTTGTTTCTACCAGTGTAAATACAGTGGACTTCGGATATTTCGACTAATTTTGATTCCCTGGAAGTAAGAGGATTTCGCAGGAACAACAAAATATTTTTTTACTTACAAATTTCTGTTTATAAATAGCTAGGGCAAAAATCGACCCTACGTCGACAGGTGATCTGTAAGTAGTACAAAGTCGATGCAAATCTGAACCAGCATCGACTATTTGTACAAACACTGCATGGATCGGCGTCGGGAGGAAGCACATTGGAGTCTTCAGGAAATCAGAACCAGACTCATCACAATCTCAGTTCAGTTGTTTACCCAGATCTGTCGTCTGCTCCATAGCCACCAGTGTCCTCCCCAGCTCCATCAGGTGGCTGCATAGGAGTAGGTAGGGACGTTCTTAAGATACTCCAGAATATCTCTGGAGTAGGTTGCCCTCTCCCAGCGCAGACCTTAGCAGCCCCCCTTGATCAGGTCCGTCTCAATGCTTGTTGTCAGATGGCCAAACCCCGAGGTGGCAGCAGGAGACCATCAACAAGGTGCAGCACATGGTGTTCATCATTTCAGCAGGTATACCTCGTATTTTATCAACTATTTTTGCGTGCAAAGAATAGTGATTACAACAAAGTAAAACTTGGCCGATATTCATCAGCGCTTCTTTTCTCCCAAGTCTTCGATGAGGTCCTCGTCGACCTGAAACAATGTGATAATACATTAATTAAAAACATAAGTGAAAATATGGACATTGTAGTATATTAGTGACATACATCTGGCCACTTTTCCGGGATGATGTCGAAAAGGTCATCCTTGAAGTCCCCCTGGATGACAATCTCATCGTCGCCAGTGATGGATGACCCACATGCAAATTTCTGCCCAAAGAACTTCGAAGCAACTTTCAGGTCGATCCCTAAACAAAGTACCACTTATAGTGACACAGCAAAACAGTACTACACCCTTGTATCTTACCAAATGTCTTGAGTCCTTGTACGACCGTGACAGACTTCCTCTTTCCCCTAGGTGCAATGAACAGGGTGATCCTCTTCTCCACCTCCTTGTCCTTCTTCTTGGCCTTGACCATTCCCTTGCCCCCCCTGGTCTGTCTCTTCTTTCCCTCCTGCTCCCCAGCCGCTGCACCCGCCTCGCTCCCCTCTACCTTCTCGTCCCCCCCGGGGGCCTCCAGTGACAGTGCAGAGAACTTGTCAGGCATGTTCTCTGCGAGCCACCTCTTGCACTCCTCGTAGCCAGGGTAGTACTCACAGTATTCAAAGGGCATACTGCACTTGGGGCAGTATTCCACCTTGAGTGGGTACTTTACCCCTGGAGTCGGGCCCGAGGAGGCCCCTGCAGCCTCAGCCTCGGTGGCCATTGCCTGCAGGGAATGACACTAATCCTGGATCCGCTGGAGAGGATGTAGACGTGATCACCGGTTAGTCGAGTACCAACCAACACTACTGTACTGTACGTGAAAGAGCAGCACGCACAGCACAGCACAGTACAGCACAGGGATGAAGTCGAGTCCCTGTTTCTGTTTCCTCCTACATGAACAGCTGCTGCGGCGTGGTGCCGTGGTCACCGTCGGTCCGTCACCAGCTCACCGCTCTAGAGGAAACAAGGCAGCGGCCGGCGTCTGCGCGAATGTGCGCATGTGCCAGAATTAGTCAGTCGGTGTCCAACCATATGGGTCCACAGAGGAAGTTCTCGAGTTGCAGGACATCGCCGCTCACCAACTTTGTCGGTCTCAACAAGCAGAAGAAGAGGAACAACTCGTATTCTTTGAGGTTTCGTGACGACGGCGTCGCCAAGTTGCGTCGCGGTCCCCTCCCACGTTGTCTGCACCGGGAAGGGAAGGAAGGAAGCAAGGCAGCAGGAATGAACAGCTGCTGCAGCAAGGGTGAAGTGAGAGGTAAAGAAAGGCCAGAGCCAGTCAGTCAAGCGCGTGGCTGACGAAATTACCTTCTGGCAGGTAAAGTGTTTGCGGCCTCGGGGCGACGAGAAGGAGGCCGAGAAGTGGATTTGCGTGCGTGGCTTGGGGTATAGTAACTAGTAGTGCTTGGACCACCACCTCCCGCGAGCGATCAAGATGGTTCTCTCCTGTCGCTTCTACGAGCAACGCTACCCGGAGATGGAGGACGTGGTCATGGTCAACGTCCGCTCCATCGAGGACATGGGCGCGTACGTCCACCTGCTGGAGTACAACAACACCGAAGGTCGGGTTGCATTCTTTGCCAGGTTAAATGTTTCTCACGTGCTGGAAAAAAAATCCCTTTTCTGTCCCCTTCCTCTCCCCAAAGGCATGATCCTGCTGAGCGAGTTGTCCCGCCGGCGAATCCGTTCCATCAACAAGCTGATCCGCGTGGGGCGCACCGAGACGGTCGTCGTCATCAGGGTGGACAAGGAGAAGGGCTACATCGACCTCAGCAAGCGGCGCGTCTCCCCGGAGGACATCGAGAGGTGCCTGGAACAGGTGTCCAAGGCCAAGGCCGTCAACTCCATCCTCCGCCACGTGGCTTCCACCCTCGGGTACAAGACCAACGAGGAGCTGGAGGAGCTCTACCGGAAGACCGCTTGGAGGTTCGAGGCCAAGACTAAGAAGAAGGGATCCAGCTACGATTGGTTCAAGCAGGTGAGGGGAGGGGAGTTGACTTGTATGAACAGTAGTTAACTAGGTGGTGTCAGACCTGGTCTTTTTTCTCGCGTTTGTGGGCGCTTTGGCCATCCCGAACGCGATGTAAACCCCAGGAAGATTATAGGGAACCTTGCGAATCCGGGGAAAGTTGAAAGGAGAGCGGCATGCGTACCTTCTTTCATTCGACAACGGTGTTCGCGACAGTCAGTAACCATTGAGTCATATACCTAGTTATTCGTTTATGAAAAAATCAACAAACCTACATTTTAAATGTACTTTTAAAAAAAATTGTACAGACATACCTTAACGTACCGTATGTAGTTTACAGAAAAATCAAAAAAGTTACACTTTTAACATGTTTTTTGTGTTTTATTGCCTCTTTTAAGGGCAGCTTAAGGGAATAAGGAGTCAGCTTATTGCTCTTTTTGCCAACTTATTACTCTCGCTCTGAGCCGCCAGGACGTGGCTGGAGTTGATGAAGTTGTTGAGTTTGGTGATGATGATGTTGATGTTAATGATGTAATCTCAGATAAAGAGAAAAAGATGTGATTATTTGGGCAGTAAAAATCTGGTGGCAAATTTAAATTTACACAAATTTACAAATGTTGATTTTTTTACTAAACGACAAAACTATCAGACACAATGGTTACAGTACGCTCCAGATGTGCGGGGTGACGTTCTTAACTTCTTTCTCACGTTGTACCTACGTACATTTTTTTTCGCATGACTATCCAAGGCCGTGCAAGACCCTTCCCTCTTGGACGAGTGCGAGTTGGACGAAACGACCAAGGAGAGGCTGCTGGAGAACATCAAGCAGAAGCTGACCCAGCAAGCCGTCAAGATCAGGGCCGACGTGGAGGTCGCCTGCTACACGTACGAGGGTAAGGACAGTTCAGGGTAGTGTCAATCTCATTTATCAACTTTCGTCATTTTTCCCCCCCTTCCTTTTTTGTACGATAGGAATCGACGCGGTGAAGGATGCGCTGCGTGCCGGCATCGCCTGCGGCACCGAGGAGGTCCCCATCAAGATCAACCTCATCGCCCCTCCACTGTACGTCGTGACCACGTCCACTCCGGAAAAGTCGGTAAGGAAGGCAGACAGTCGTGTGAAGCACCCAGGAGTAGTAAATGGAAGCTCGCTATGCAAACTTGCCATATGTGACACGTTGAACTCCGCCCTGCAGGAAGGCCTGAAGCTGGTGACGGAGGCGTGCGAGGCCATAGACAAGAAGATCAAGGAGGTGGGCGGGTCCTTCAGCATACAGATGGCACCGAAGGTGGTGACGGCCACGGACGAGGCGGACCTGGCCAAGCAGCTGGAGCGCGCGGAGATGGAAAACGCGGAGGTGTCCGGAGACGACGACGACGAGGAGCAGGTCGGCATGGGAGGAAAGATCTCGGACGAAGAGGGAGACGACAAGGAAGACGAGGAGGGGGAGGGAGGAGACAAGGCCAAGAACGGGGAGAAAAGCGAAGGAGAGGATTGAGGAATCGAGACTGATGGTCGTCGTTGTCGCCATGTGCAAAGGTGTTGGTGAAGGCAAAGATGAGAAGAATTACATTTGTACATTTTTCCTAACGTTTTGTTATTCACATTACTTTCTATACCGTAACGTTTAGTAATGCCCTGATTATGACAGACACAAGAACAGCCAGACATGCAACATTGTTTGGATTGTTTGGTGGGAGGACCGAGTGAGAAGCTCTCAATCTGTAGCATCCGCTTTGGGAGCGACGTCATCAGCATCAGCTCTTTCATTCTTCTCTTCACTGGGCTGCTGCGAGATCCTCTCACGGGCCTCTGAAGAAGAAAGGACGACCCATAGCTAGAATAGGCGACTTGAGTAGCAATGATTTTTCGCGAGCTTACCTCCCAATTTCTGGCAGACCTTCTTGTGGGAGAACCAGTGGAGCTTCTGACATTCCTGATCGCAATACTGGACAGACTTGCCTGCAAAAAATTCAGGGGGAGGGGGAGGAATCACTTGAGTTGCAGCGTCACACACACAGTTTGTTTTCGCCCGACTTTCCACTGCCCTCTCCTCACATTTTGAGCAAGTCTTCTTGGCCTTCTCCTCCCCACAGGTGGCGCATCCGTCGCCGTCCCTGAAGCCAGTGATGCCGTTGAACGACTGGTTGATGTACTCTGCGGCCGTCATGCCTTCCCCGTATTTGCGGCAGTGGGAGAAGTTGGTCACCAGGGCCTTGAAGAGGGTGGACTCCTTGTAGGGGAACTCCTTGACGCCCTGTCTGAGGAAGTTCTCCTGGAAGACAGGGTAGCCGTCGCTCTCTCGACCCACCAGCATCGAACGGATCCAAAGGTCGATGAATGGAGTGGGCGAATTTTTCTTCCGTTGCTGCAAGACCGTTTATACCGCACAGAATTATTATTTTTCTTATGCATAAATTACTGCCAATGAGTATCTCAATAGGGTAAAATGATGTTCCCCTGATGTTTATGATTTTCTTGGTTTTTTTTTTTTTTTTTTTTTCTCCCCATATTTTCCACCCTTACCTCTTCTCCTTCCTCCTCCTTCCGCTTCTGTTCAAACTTCTTCTTCTGCCTGACGATGTCCGCCAGCACGTAGTGGAGGACGTGGAACTTGAGCGAGAGCACCTCGTTGACGTCCCTCCGGTGGCGGAACTCCCGGTCGGACATCAGCTCCAGGATGCGGCACACCACCGACGCGCCCTCCAGCAAGTCCGGATCCCGCTTCAGGATCAGGGCCACCCGAACGGGGTGGGTGTTCATCTGCAAGGTAGCAGACAAACGAACGGGCGGGCTCGACACGAAAATCTGGAAAACGGTCTTCATCACACTGGCGATTTTCCTCACGCTCATGACTAGCTTGTGGACCGGCTTGGCCAGTTTCGGCGGGAGCTTGGGCTCGTCCTCCAGCGGCTGCCTCCGGGCGAAGTAGTGGACGTCCTCCCTGGGCACAAAGTTATTGATGATGGCGACGCAGACGGAGTTGCCGACGAAGGCCGCCATCTGGGCCGGGGTCCTCTTGACGGTGTTGACCGCGTCAGTCCTGGCCCCGGCCTCGAGCAGGGCGCGGCAGGCGTCCCCGTTGCCGGAGAGGGCGGCAAAGTGGAGGGCGGAGTAGCCGTGCTCGTGCTCACCGCCGTTTGCGTCGGCACCCTGCAAGTTGGAAAAAAAAATGACAAACTTATGTTGTTCTTTTATTGCTGCTAAGGCGGCTGGTCCGAATGCTTCTTCTACAACTACTGCGGTTGTTGCTGCCCGCCTTGGTTCAGAATTTAGCCCCCCTCCTCCTCCTCCTCTTCCTCCTCCTCCTCCTCCTCCTCCTCCTCACCATCATCATCATCATCATC
>JAAUYM010140342.1_pt1 | contig 32138 bp, 33 predicted proteins | sample 7278001 | NCBI WGS metagenome assembly JAAUYM01 (sample SAMN14350224, study PRJNA611818) | marine sediment metagenome | isolation source: surface marine sediment (1.8m) | place: French Polynesia: Moorea | collected 2018-08
GCTCAAAGACCTGCGGCCCAAAATAGGTTTTCAAATGGTCGGCGAATTTGTCAACCTGAAAAGCAAGACTGAGTTTGAAGTGGGATAGAGTGAGGTACTGATGATGATAATAATGGTGAATAACAAGAACAACGACTCTTGCCATTCTACTACGACCTGTCGGCTCCGCCGCAGGTAAAGAGCGCGTCGAGAAGGAGGAGGAGAAGCCTTTTCGATTATGACCTGCCCATCTTCCTCCTCCTCCTCCTACTCCTCCTCCTCCTGAGCTGCCAAAGGAGATGCAGTTTTGCAAACCCCTCTGCTAATAGCAGAGGGTGCAGCAGCCAGGCTAATTGCTGCAGCAGACAGAGGGGAGGAGAAGGAAGTCAGGGAGGGATGGAAAGAGGATGGAATTTTCACGAGAGGGGTTCCTGCTTCTCAGGAAACGATTTTTTTTGCGTTCCTCCTGCCAGTCAAAATAGAGGAAACACGATTTCCTATCTTTTTTTTAAGAGAAGCTTCGGCGTCAAGTGGCGCGTCCGTTCAAGCATGGATGAGTGATGCTGCGTGATGCACTTTTAAACAGGCTGTTGTTAGTGCTGTTGCTGTTGCTGCTGTTGTTGTTGTGCGCACGTGTAGTAGAATCGCTCGCCTTTAAAAAAAATTCCTCTTCCTGTAATTACCTCAGCGGTTGTGCGCTACAGTGGCACTAACGTAGTACTACGAGTACATGTTGCTGCTGTTGCTGTTGTTGTTTTTCTTCCTGCCTTCCACTCACTGATCAACAACGTCTCTGCTGCCAACACAGCCAAGGACGAGACAGAACGAGTAGGAAGGGATACATATATCCCACAAACATCAGAGGTGGTGTTTTTGAAGGTGTTTTAATTTTCAACTTTTATGGGAAAAGCCAATTTGTTTAACTTCTCTCTCCCTCTCTCTCTTCTTCTCCCTCCCTCCAATTTCTGGGAGTTTCTTCGGCCATAATTTGTGCTTGCGGTGGCACCGAAAAATTAATTATCCTTCTCCTTCTTCTTCTTTTTCTTCTTCCAAGTTGCCAAGACACGTGAATCCAAGCCCACCAGAACCCCCCTCTTCTTTTTCTTCGACGTCACGATGTCGCCAGTGACAGGAGGATATGGAGGAGTCAGCCCATTAAGATTGCTCCCGCGGTGATGGGGAGAGGGGGGGGAGGAGGACGTCTGTGTGTCGTTCCGTCTTCCAGACGCCGTGTTGTGTGTTCGTGGGAAAAGGCCTGTTGCGTATGCTGCATGCATGCACGCGTACCGTTGCATCTGCTAGAATTCAACGTCTCATCAAGTGGAGGGCGCAAGTGGACGACATCAGCGGCGCCCGAATGAGACCCAATCGAGAGGGAAGAAGCAGTTGTCAAGCGGACAGCATCGAGCCTAACTAGGACAGCAGGGTTGCCAGCCACGGGATGAAGGCCAATTAGGTTCCACGGCAGAGTTGCTACACGACACAACAACAGGGGTAACAGCAGCAGGGTTGCCATAGGACATACTGTACGTAAATGATTGCTGATCAGGAAAGCGGCAGGGTCGGCGCACGGCCGGAAGAGAACGCTAATTAGGATGACAGCAGGGTTGCCACGCGATGGCGACTAATTAGGGGGCATATAGCAGCAACAAGCAATATTTATCTCCTCCTCCTCCTCCTCCTGATTGTCGTGACATCCTCTGGAACCCGCAAAAAAAACCGTCTTGTGCTGATGCTAATGCGATGTGTGACGGTAGCAGTACAGTAGAACTCCGATATATAGTACAGCAACATTGGCGATCACCAACTAAGCGATATTAGGTACATGGTTGCACGCATAGCAGCCAGCGTGGGGAGGGAGGCAGGATAAAAAAGAAGAGGAAAAAGTCAGGTTGAGGATAAAGATCGCAATCTTTACCACAAAAATTTAGCACTGTACCTCCTAGTTTTGTTCTTCGAATTCTTCCGCCTGCTGATGTTGTGAGTGAGTCCTGCCTTGCCGTTACCTTCCCCCCTCCCTTTTTTGCGACAAACAATGGCTCCAAGATTGAGACGAATGGATATGCAAGCAGAATGGATATGGACGAAGGTACGTAGTACAGCAGAACTTTGGAGATACGTGTACCTATACACATGGTTAAGCGTCAGTTAAAAGTGCATGGGTAGTTAAAAGGTTTTACTCATCCAGGTTTTACTCATCCTTTGTTGTGTGCTACTAGTTTGGAATTTGGTCGAGTAAGTAGTAAATTCACTAGTGTTTTACATATACAAGTATATCGAAGTTTCACTGTATATTGCACAAGGCAACAAGAAACAGTTCCATCTCTTTCTCATTGTTGCATACAAATTTTTTTTTGAAAGATATCATCACCAAGTGCATTGCGCAAAGACATTGTACATAGCCAGGGCATTTGGATGAGTAAAACCTTTTAACTACCTATGCACTTTTAACTGATGCTTAACTATGTGTACAGGTACACGTATCTCCAAAGTTCTGCTGTACCTTGGCCATATCCATTCTGCTTGCATATCCATTTATCTTAATCCTGGAGCCTTTGTACCGACACATTCCATCACCTTTGCAAAAATAGTTAAATAAATATGTAAAACAGGTTCCATCACTTTTGCAAGCAATCCACACACAACTCATTTGGCGAGAGGCATTTCCTGAACCTCATCCAATCTCATCTTACCGTTATGAACTGGAGGAGGACGATTAGTAGGGCAGCCGACATTCCTCCTCTTCTCGCATCCATGGCGATTCTTCTTATTCTTTTCTCCTTCTTCAGAGAAACGGCATGGGGAGGATTGTGATTAATGGTCCAACACCATGTCACCTTCATTCATGAAGTAGGAGGAAGTGAGCTGCTGCTGTTTTCCGGGGAAATTCGGTTGCGGTGATTCACGTAAAAACGTTTTGTTCTCCAAGTGAAGCGAGGAGCGCACACCTGTCCGCTTGGAAGTCCGCCGGGCGACTGACTGAACGCCGAAAGGAGAGGAGGAGGAGGAGGAAGATTTTGCACTCACACCCGCGCAACCGCGCTCTTCCCTCAGCCTCAACGCGTGGAAGAAGAGGAGGAGAGAGGTGTTGCTTCAAGAGAAGGCCGCAAAATGGAAAAAAAATGAACCCCGCCTTTTCTCTGACTCTTGATCCCATATTCCTGGAGATATTTTTTGCCTCCTTCTTAGATAGCTTTAACAGCAACATTCTTAGCAATAGTTACATCAATATTCTTTTTCTGTGTGCATCTCTTCTTTTTCAATTTAAGAATGTTCCCTTCTTGATAGTGTTAGCTATATGCCTTTTGCCAGTTTGACCAAGTTCATGTTGGGGAAAGTTTTGGGCAAGTGGGTAGGTAGTCATACACATTTTGCTAATGCGCCTGCAAGTGGCGAAATTTTTATTTTTGCACGTAACTTTAGGTCCTACCTTATGCTAGGTACATGTATCTACTAGCCTGATCCACCTCTTTCACGACTGACGAATGAACACTGACAAGAACTGGTCCATAAAATTTTCTTCACCTTTGTTTTTGCATTTGAAGATTTTATCTGGTTGTCTGGAGCAAAAAACAAGTGTCTTTTTCTTCACTGTCTGCGCTGTTGTTGTTGTTGCTGCTGCTGCTGTTGCTGATGCCGTTGCCGCTGTGAAGGCCTTTCCACCTCCACAACGATGGACCGCGACATGACGTCGTACACCGTCCGGTTGAAGGGCAGGAAGAGGAAGGTGACGGATACCGGGAAGAGGAAGGCCATGGACATGTTCTTGAGGACGGCGCGGAGGCCCGCCCAGAAGAGGCCCAGGTCGGTGGCCGGGGAGACGCGGACGCGATCCGGGGCGCCGGTCAGGCTGATCTGATCATGGGGAGGAGGAAAATTCAGTTATGGTATTTGACAAGCCACGCTTAAGTCGGGAACAGGCAAATCTTCCCCAACCACCAAAGGTGGTATGCAAAATGGAGGCTCAGTGGGAATATGTACCTAGACATTGCATACACGTTTTTGCACATTTGGTGCTGGTTTGCATGCTCAGTCGGCGCTTATTAACAAAATTTCTGCATCGGAGCCCCACTTGCCCATTATAAAACATAAAACATTTGTTTTTCTAAAAAAAAAAACCAGTTCCATTTAAATGCGATTCCCATTTAAGTTTTCCTGTATTGAATATGCTATCCCAATGACCAAGTCTTAACTGCACAGAAATTGGTGTTTCGATACAGTGAATTGCATCCATATCTGCTGCCACCTCGATACAGTTCACCTGAACACGTCAATCATTTTTTTAAATTAGGAAAAGCGGCAGAAAATCCCAAACGTGGCGTCGGATGTTGTTCAAAAATTGCCAAAACACCACACACACGCGCACACACACATTTAACAAACTTATCTGCCCACTTGATCGCATCGATAAATCCTCAGGCCCATGAACAACTTTCCCGGCGTGGCGCCCCCCTGGGTGCCTGAAATAAATAACTTAACCATAGAGAAAATCCACCTTTCTAAATAAACTTGGGGCTCTAATCTCCCACTCTGTCGCTCGCTCGCTCACCCCTCGGCCCCCGGTAGGTGCAGACGGTCTCGAAGGCGCAGACGACCACCCGGTGTATCATCTCCAGCAGGACGATCTCCCACGTGAGCTCGAAGGCGGCGTTCATGTCCACCGTCACCTCCTCCCCGCTGACCACGGACAGCAACCCGGAGTCGTACTTGCTGATGAAGCTCTCGAAGTCGATGAGCTCGAAGGTGTCCACGGCCACGAAGGTCACGGCCAGCTTGATGACGAAGAGGGCCAGGAAGTCCAGGAACTCGGCCGCGAAGCGCTTCCACAGGGGAGGGATGCGGAACTCGTGAAACTGAGGCTGCTGCTGCTGCTGCTGTTGTTGTTGTGGCTGCTGTTGAGGTTGTGGCCGGAAGAAACTGTTGGCTGTTAAGAAGATTTAGGAAAAAAACTATTAAATAAGCATCGTTTCGTCGTTTGGAAACTTTACAGCAGAATAAAACTAGTAATGTGCATGTCATAAAAAAATCAAATAAACACCTTGTGACTGTTGCCCCGGAGGCCGCTGTTGCTGCTGCTGCTGCTGCACTGTGGCCTGGTAAGCAAGATAGCTCGGGAAACCTAAATGAGAGGGGGAGGGGCAGGAAAAAATTCCGAATTTAGCCGCCTGAAAGGGACCAATCTCAATCTGTCTCTCCTGTGCCTCCGCCCCCCTCTTCCCGACTCACTGAAGGCCATCATTTGGAAGTGGTAGGCCTGCCGCATCCACGCCTCCACCTGCGCCGAATACTCCGCCGCCGTCATTGCCGCAGCCGCGGCCGCGGCCGCGGCCGTCGTCGCCCCCGCAGCCGCCGCAGTCGCCGCCATCGTCTCTGGAGTCGATCTCTCTGCACGTCTATCAGTGTTGTTTTTTGGCACTGGGGATCAATTTCTCGACTCCTTTTACTGTCTCTCGCTCCGGCCTTTCTTTTTTTTTTTTTTTAGTCTTTGTCAGTCCGTGCAGTTGGGAGATAACACTCGCTCATCCACACGCACACACATGACAGACAATTAAGCGACGTCACGTCACAAGCACACAGACACTGCTCTGCTGCCTGCTTTACAGCCACACATACGGTAGCACAGCAGGCTGGCACGCACATACACTTTCAGCAGCGTCGGAAAGTTACGAACGAAATCGCCAAACCTTACTACGTAACCAGTGCAGTACTGTACTTGTCACACACCTATTACATGTTACGTCCACTTGTAGGTTACGTAGGACACGTACAACAAACGAGAATTTCAGTTTTCTACAAGTATAGTTGTGAATTTTCTTTCTTTTCGCCTACCTTTGCCCTCCCTTTTCTGGTCACTGCACGCTCCTCCCCGACAGGTACGCCGCCCTTCTCCTCTCCTGTCTCAGCCTCTTCTCCATCCTCTCCCTGGTCCTGGCCTCCTTCGGGCTCATGTACTTGCCTAGCACCTTGAAGACCTCTTCCGTCATGTAGAAGGGCCTCTCCCGGCTGCCGGAGTTCATGGCCTTGTCCTGCACGAAGCACAGACAGAGCGCCTCCACTCCGGTCTCGTAGGTCTCCAGGGCCAGGTTGGAGACGAAGAAGGAGAGCGCCACTACCACCATCAGCGGGGTGTAGAAGTAGGCGCCCTTGGGCAGTAGCACGGAGTGACGGTAGTCCTTCTTGCTCCTATAAGGATGTGGTTAATTGAGATTAAGCAAATGTTCTACTATGTCGTACAGTACTGTGCTATCATGCAACGTACTCCAGCAGCCCCTTGGCCAGGACTGCGGCTCCGAACGTGATGGCCACCTTGGAGAAGCAGAAGATGAAGTTGCTCTGTCGCGTGAGGATCTCGATGTTGGTCCTCTTTCTCTCCTGAAGCCTGTGGGCGATCCGGCCGGAGCCGCAGAAGTCCCTCCCATACATCGGGGACATCACGTAGGCGTAGCGCTTGATGAAGGCGAGGCCGCTGCAGTTGAGACACGACGATAAGTAGTGCAGTGTATGTACAATCGAACCCGCTTATTGAGGAAGGTAATTTTTACCATTTATCCGAACAGCATCTCAAACTTTTTTTTAAGCAGGGTTCTCACTGGTCAAGTGCCCACTTATTGTACGCAGTCACAGATGATTACACTACAAAACTCACTAGTCGTAGACCACCATGCAGGGTATGGAGGCGAAGAGGATGAGGTCCTGGCACCTGGTGCGCCGCCTCTTCTGCCGCAGGTCCCTTACCTTGTCCAGCAGGTAGTTGAGAGGGAAGGCCAGCGGAATGAGCAGACTGCCTTTGGCAGCCGTGCCCACCCGGCGGGCGGCGAACCGGCAGGCTTTCCACACCAGTCGCGCGGGCGATTTGCCCACCTCCCAGAACCAGTAGACGTAGGCCGAGGCCGCAGCGAGCTGTGCCTGCCCGCACAGCCACAGCAGAAAGAGGACGAGGGCGGCCACGTTCAGACCCTGGTAGATCTTGGTCTCCAGTGGCATGGCGTAGCCGGCAAAGATGCAGGCCGCCTCCGGGCAAGAGGCGCAGACCGACGTGGAGTACCCCCCACGGCAGGGGCTCTTGTCCGGGCGGGGACAGGCGGACAGGTTGGCGCAACGACTCAAGTCGGTGATGAACAGGGGCAGCGCCGTTGACTGCAGACGGACGGACACCAAGCTGAACCACAGGAACAGCAACACCTGAAGAAAAGAAAAGGAGTGTCGCCGATGTTTTTCAAAGTTACATCTGCTTTGCACTGACCGCTATCGGGATAAGGAAGAGGGGCAGCAGCATCACAGGCCAGATCCCCTTCAAGGGTCCGGAGGTCATCCGCATGATCTTGGCGGCAGTCAGGATTCTGCGAAATAGAACGCTGTGCACGTAGGCTCAAGTGTGATCAGTCCGAGCCTACACAATACTTCTTTCGCTTGAAGAAGGTCAGCACTATCGCCAGGGTGAAGAGGCTGGAGAAGACCACGCCGAGTATGATCCAGAAGTCCCTCGAATTGTAGATCTCTCTGAACTATACGTACGTAAAAATAGTGTTAAAAAGTACTAGGATATGCAATGTAAGAATTAAAAAATGTACTATTACTACTTACGAAGTCTGACAGACTCTTGTTGGCAAACATGTCAAACTTGAAATCTGAAAAAATAGAAAGACAAATGACATTCCTTATGTGTTATTTTTTTCTAATAGAGCTAATTAATTTTTAGCTTTCGCGGGACCAGTTTATTGAGAAAGGATATGAAATATTTCAATATTGGAAGCCAGGGAGATCAGCACACCATACGTATATTGCGCCGATATATCTTCTTCTTAGTAAACATGATCCTAACTCCTACTGTCTACTAGAACGTACGCTCGTAGTTATACACGAGGCTCGATTGACTTACCTATTAATGTCAAAAGCAGTGAAACGACTTACCGACTCCCGAGTGCCGGAGCTCCCTATAGAGGTTGTAGCAGAACCAGGCGCTGCTGGCCAGGCAGACCTCCAGCGTGGCCACCGTCAGCCAGACGACCAGGGTGGCCCAGTAGCTGAGGAGCACCATCCAGAGGAGGGAGGCCGCCGTGGCGAAGGCGGCCCCGCACGCTAGGAAGAGGTCGACGCTGGTGCGCAGGTCGAACAGCAGCTTCTCCTCCCAGGAGCTGATGCCGATGGCGTGCGCCGCCACCTGGCCGGCGTTGAGCAGCCCCTCCTTGGTCACGGTGGAGTTGTCGCGGTCGGCACGCAGCACGTGCTCTCGGGACAGGTTGTACTTGCTCACCGGGCGGCGGTAGGCCACCGAGCCGTACAAGATCTCCTCCTCGTTCTCGGCGCTCCTCGGGCTGCCGCGGGGAGCTCCTCGCTTCGTCGTGGTGGTGGTCGTCGTCGGCTCCGTCGTCGTGGGCGCCGCCGTTGTGGAGCCGTCGACGTCCTCCTCCTTGTGCTCGAAGAGGACCATGGGCAGGCAGTTCCCCAGGATGGGGGTAGACACGAAGATCCAGGGGGGACAGATCTTCTCCTGAAGTTAGAACCAGGGATAAGGGAGAGAACAACACAGGAAGAAATCGAATCCGCCGACCGGTACTAGAACATACCTCGACCAAATGTTGGACCGTCCTGTTGCTGAGGTCCTCTGTCTCGCAGAAGGGCGCCATTACCTCCTTGACCCTGGCTCTGCTTGCCTCGTCGTCGCCGGACAGCTCCAGCTCCCTGAGCGGCGAGAAGTTTACCTCCGAGCACCGCCGCACGCAGATCTGCTTGGTGAGGCAGGACTCGTTGAACGGGTACGACCAGTCGGACTGGCTGCACGCCAGGATGTTGAAGAACAGGAGGAAGTTCCTATCCTTCATGTCGCCGGCGCCACAGATCTGTCCATCGGAGGCCTGCGAAAAAGAAGAAGAAGAAGAAACACCCAACATTGCATAAAAGTGTCACGTCGGGTCTCGCGGATCACCGTCGGGTTCCTCAGTCGCCGCATGTCCCCTCCCATGAATCCGAAGACGCCGACGTAGATCCAGACGGCCAGGAGGGCGGCGAAGAAGAGCAGACAGTGCGCGTCCACGCACCTCCTCCGCCTCTGTCGCGGGAACAGCTTCGACACCGAGCTCGGCCGTGGCCTCCTCTTCCTCCTCTTCGGAGCGGTGGTGTCGTCGTCCTCGCCGCCCTCGCCGTCCTCGTCCTCGTCCTCGTCCAGGCCGTGTCGTTGCCAGAAGCTGAGGTATTTCTCGTCCTCCTCCGCTGGGGCGCTGCGGAACTCTTCCCATGCGATCCTTGATCAAAAAAATCCATGGCCGAACGGAAAGGAGTAATTAACTAAATACTGCGTGCGGTTGTGTTGTTGCCTTGGCTTACAGCTTCTCCTCCCGGTCCCTCGGCTTCTTCTCTTTCTCCTCGGTGTCGGCCGCCTTCACCCGAAAGTTGGCTCTCGGATTGCTAAACGGCATGGCGATTTTATTTTTTGTTCCGTCTGGGTGCGTGTGGGCGCCAAATACTTTAACAACACTTGCATGCCCATATATATTTTTTGTTTGTTTGATTGGTGCGTCGCATCTGTCTAGTGAGCAAAAACAAGTGTGTACGTACTGTACGGTACATACTACAAGTGTAACTACATGTAGTAGTAGTACTAATTGTATTTACTATCACGATAGCGGTGGTGTGCATTAAGTGCACGCATCCGATCCTAATAAGAGCATTCTGGAAATCCTATCTCCGTGGCTCTGCTCTCTTCGGTGTACCATTAATATGCCAGGGAGGTGAGTAACGGGAAGAAGCCAAAGAGAAAAAAAGAGGTGGTGGCGGTGGCTAGTTCGCCACCAACTTTTCGACAAGTTTGAGCCACCCACCCTGCTTCCTCCTCCACCGGAGGTCGGCGGGGGGGGCGGCGGCGGCTGACGGGAGAAAGTGTGCAAAGTTTTTTGAGGGAGGGGGAAGGGGGAGGAAGGGGGGAAAGAAAAGAGGAAGAACTCTTCAATCTCTCTTGGAACTTTTCCGCGGGAAAAGAGGAAAGAATGACAGACAGACAGGCCGGCCGGCTTCCCCGATCGACAGCCAACTAACCAACCTCGATCATCGAGTTCAGTGTGAGTTAGGGATGAGTGTCCAACACAGACACCCGCCGCCACGAACAATGCGCGATATTAATATCGCCTTCCCCAAGAGCAGTCGTTTTCTCATTCAGAAAGTTCCTTTCTTATAATCGGGAAAAGAGAAAGACATGGCATGGGGGAGAGAGGGAGGGGGAGGAGAAGGGAGGGAAGGAGGAAAAAGATGGTGGGAAAGTCGGTTTCGCCCACTCCTCAGGGTTGCTAGAACATAGGGAGCTGAATTTGTCCATCTTACCTTGAAAAGAGGGCTACCTGGGCCCAACAGTTACAAAAAACCAGGTTCAAAAGTAGCCACAAACCCAAACAGCTAGCTAAAAAAGCTATTAATGGATTTTTGCTATGAAACTTTGGCCTAAAAATAGCCCGTTATAGCCAAAAAGGCTATAAAATAGTCCACCTGGCCACTCCACCTCCTCTCTGTTCACCCCCGGCGGCTCCTCCTCCTTCCTTTATGTGTGCATGTCAGCGAGCAAGCAATCGCTCTCCTTCCCTCCCTCCCTCCCTGCCTCCCTCCCTCCGGCCGCTTCCTCCCTCCTCCCCTTTCACGTCCAAGACATTCCCTCTCTCTGTTCCCACCCTTTTTTCTGTGAAATGCTTGGGGAGCTCAGGCCGCTCAACTTCCACCGTCACGTACTAAATGTACTACGGTTTTAAAAGAGGAAGCACACCATCTATCTGGTATGCCGCATCCGCTACAAGCAGAAACGTCTATTTGAGAAGCACACATTAGTGCGGCTCCGTGTTCGGCCCTTCGGCCCTTCGCAGAAACCGTAGGGGGAGGTCTGGCCTAGTCCTAATCTCAAGTTCTCTCTCTCTCTCTCTTTCCGTCTGTTCTTTCTGCTATCGATCCAAGCAAGGCCTGCTGCAGGCAGCAGTGCAGGCTGCCTCCCACTCCCACCTCCTCCTCCTCCTCCTCCTCCTCCTCCTCCTCCTCCTCCTCCTCCTCCTCCTCCTTCCTGGCTGTATGATGCAGCGATCGAGCACCGCCCCCTCCCTCCTCCTCCTCCGCCTTGCAGCAGCAGCAGAGAAGTGTAGTAGTAGTTGTAGCTTACGAGTGAGTGAGGCCGTCTCAAGAGAGAGTCCACAATTTCACACGAGGCTACAACAGCAGCAGCAGCAACCAACTCTGGCCTTCACTTACAGAAGAACGGGGGAAGGAAGGGCAAGGAGAGAGTCTCTCCTTCTTTCCTTTCTAACTCAGGCTCTGCAGAGAGAGGGGGGGGAGAGAGGCCTTCTTCCTTCCTTTCTCTCCTCTTGGAACCGTCCCACCGACGCGACCGATGTGGGGGAGGGGGGGAGGGGGAGGGGGAGGAGTCCGCGTTGACGTGTGGTGCTTTTGCTCCGTCCGTGCAGTAGAGGAGTTGTGACCGAGAAGGAGAGAGAGAGGGACGGAGAGGAGAAGGGGAAGGGAAGGAAGAGGGCATTAGTTTTGCTGTCCCTCCCCCCCCCTCATTTGAACGCCCACCACCACCCTGCTGTGGAACAAACATTCTTTCTTGTGATTCGGGAAGGTTGCCTTGTTGGGAACTTTTGTTGACCGCCGCGGCCGTGCAGAAGGATGGAGAACCTGAAGAGGGCGGTGGGCGACGCCGGCACCTTCCTCACCAGAGCCGTGCAGGTCAGTGTGTGTGTGTGTGTGTGTACCAGTAGAGATGCGACTCGAGGCGGGAAAATGGACTAACACCACAGCTTTGCTTCGTCTTGTTTGCGAGAGTCAGCCAACACTAACGACACTAACCCAACGCCCAATCTCTTCCTTTCCCCCCCTCTTCTTTTCCCTGCCTTGTCCAATGCAGGATGCTCACATCGGCGACGAAGCCACGCTCATTTACAATCGGGCCAGACAGGTAGGTACTTGTGCTAGAGTTGTTAGAGAACCAGTTAACTGCATAGATAGTTAGATCTGACTAGTTAACTCAGATTTACTGTAGTTTCTGCTGATGCTGGTACATAACTCTAAAGTCTCTGCCTGCACGTATAGTTCACAGAGGAGAAGCTGGGCAAGGCCGAGAGGACGGAGAACGACCCGCACTTCGAGAACTTGGCCAGGAAAACCGACCAGACCAAGATGTACACCGAGAGGATCGTCAAGAATGTGGAAGCCGTCCTTGTACCCAATCCGGGTAAATCAACCTTCTTTCAAGCGAAACCAACTTGAGTGAAAAAAAAAAACCTAGACATACGAGTACATTTGCTAAATTTACCGTCTCATGTTTCTTTTCCGCAGCCGCCCGCTTAGAGACGTTTATGTTCGACAACATCCCTGTGGACAAGATCGGCCTGAAGGACACCCGCCTGAGCAACCTAGAGTATCTAGGGGGAGACCTGATCGAGGCCGGCAACGAGTTTGGCCCTGGAACGCCCTACGGTAAGTCAGAGAGGCAGTGTTGCCGACTCTTGCAGTCAGAGACAGAATTTTATAACTTAATTTGGTGTTGTATAAAAAATGCATGCCAGGCACAAAAATGTTGTATGCCAGGCAGAGAGCAAATTACGAAAGAAAAAAAAGAATTGCAGATTATCTTAAGCCAGATTTTGGTTTTTGGCTGCAAGAATATGCCAGTTTGCAACACTGATTGACAGAGACAGAGAGGGGAAGTTGTGCAAAGAGAGACGACGTGTACCGCAGTATATGGTGTGTAGGGCGCACTTGTGCTTAATATGTCGCTCACACTTTGTACAAATGTGCGGTGTGGATGGAACATGACTCACCACAGAGGAGACAGGCAGAGCACACAAGTGACGCTTGAATTTGCAGAGGAAACTGCTGTTTCCAAAGAAAGAAACTTTGTCTAAAAGTTTAGTATGTGACATTGCCAATGCATTTAGCAGGTTTGCACCATTGATTGTTGTTAAAATGATGCAAATAATGCGACTCACGCGGAAGAAACTGTGGTTGAAACTTTAGCTTTCGAGAGAAGAGTGATTAAGCGCACTCGGTGCTGCAGCTTCTAAAGCTCTTTAAGTCCTTTGAACAAGCTCTTGCCGGCTTCAAAGCCTTGGACTTGCCAACACGGGCATAACTTTACTAAAGAAAAGAAGGAGAAGCGCATTATGTCTTTTCTTTCGCATATTTCTCCTCACAAATTTATTCATCCTTTTTCTCCTCTCCTCGCTCTGTCCTTGTTTTGCCGTTGCATCGAGCTTTGGGAGGGGCCTTAGTGGAGCGACGAACGATATATTAGGCGGGGTGGGTGGATCAGTGGGATGTTTACGAATACTTAATGAGGAGATCCCGACCAAGGCAAGGAAAGGAAAAAAAGAGAAAAGAGAAGAAGCGACCAAGGCCTTTCTTTCTTCCTTTCATTTCCCAAGGGATCCTGTATGCGTATAGTAGTATAGAAGAAAAATCCTTTGACTGCACACGGCACATTAGGTGCGGCTGCCTCCCAAGGTTAATGGACTGGATGTCCCGTACGAAAGAAGAGGAGAGAGAAAGAGAGAATCAAAGCCAGCGGCCAGATGAGTCGAACAAAGGACAGTAGTATACTGTAGTGGTACAATGCACTATACCTACACAAGTCCTACTAATGTGGAGAGGGATGCCAGCCAGCATGTCAGTTGTCCATCTCCAGATAAGAGATGGTGGTAATGTGCGAACTTGTACCTAGGTAGATAACACACCTGCCGCCACCTGCCACCCAATTTATTAGTGTAATACAAGTACCGAGACGGCCAAATAAACTCGGGCTCATGGCAAAATACTGTACTTAGTAATATTAAAAGTTACCATTACCTTTTGTTACAAGGAAATATAGAAGTATACCTGATTGATAAAACAGGAAAGATACAATTATCTGAATCACATCTGTTCATACCCTAGTCACGCCTGATATTTAATGTGCGTGACATGTTGAATTCGAATGGGGACGTGAGCTTTATAAATGTCAGCGTATTACTTTTGTTCGCATGTTGAATATCACAATTTTCTTTCTTCTCCCCCCCCCCCCCCACACACACACAGGCGCGGCCCTGGTCCGCGTGGGCCAGACGGAGCAGTCGCTGGGCGAGTCGGAGAAGCGGTACATCCGGTCGGGCCACGACGCCATCATCGCGCCCATGCAGGCCTTCCTGGACGGGGAGATGAGAAACATCACCAGGGAGAGGAAGATCCTGGAAAACAAGAGGCTGGACCTGGACGCGTGCAAGAACAGGGTCAGGAAGGCCAGGGCCATGCAGATGCAGCCGGCGGTGAGTCAGACAAAACATGGGAGGGAGTTGAGGTGTGCTTAATTTTTTTTTGAGGGGAGAAAGGAAATTAACTGCATTTCTGTTCTTCTCCTTCCCCTTCTTTACTCCCCTTCGGAAAAAAAAACCACCTTGGTTTCTGCGTCATTCAGAAGGACGGCGTCGATCCGAGGGCCGTGCTTGACCAGGTCAGCTTGCCGGAACGGAACAGAGATCCGTGTCGTGATTGGAGTTTGGCTTCATTTCCTATTATTTTAAGTTCAGTCCAAGTTTTGGCAGTCGCGATGTGGATGGAATGCAATTACTGTACTACATACGTAGTTGTACTGTACAGTAGACATACTTACTAGTTTGGTCGTTGTCGTTTTCGTCTCCTCCTTGCGGAAGTCGCAGACGAGATGAGGATAGTGGACATGGTTGCATGACAGACATCCCGCACTTTTCTAACACGCGCGCACACACTAATTGATTGCACAGATTTCACAGACACCTTTTATAATTTCAGGAACAATAGCGGCATGACCTTAACGAGATGTACAAAAGGCACATACAGTATATACACAGCTAGTACAAGTAGAAGATGAATCCCAGCATCAAACACGAAGTTTTACTAGTTCAGAGGCTCTCAACTTAAAATACATAGTTACAGAAACCCAAAAATAGGTCTTGAGGCCTCTCTAGGAAGTGGACCACGATAGGGCAATGAAAAAAAATAGTGCATCGTACTTAATTACTCTTCCTGCACGATACTACTATTATTGGGTCGCAGAATGGGTCACAGCGCGAAAAAGTTGAGAACCTCTGTTTTAGACATTCCTGTGCGCATACCCTAGTACATTCGACAGTCTCCTAGCTTTGCCTGCATGCAATCCAACTCGGAATCCGAACAACTATTTTTTTTCCTGTCAGGCGGAGACCGACCTCCGAGTGGCGCAGGCCGAGTACGACAAGCAGGTTGAGATCACCAAGCTGCTGATGGAAGGCCTCTCCTCCATACAGACGAACCACCTGAAGCACCTGCACGACTACGTCGAGTCCCAGGTCAAGTACTACGCCGAGTGCCACAGGACCATGCAGGAGCTGCAGCAGGAGTTGTCCAGGTGGGTGGGGCAAGGAGAAAAAGGGGGTTAATTTAAGACAGCTTGCAATTGACTAACGTTTCCTTTTAACCACCCATGTGTCGTTTGCTGTGTCGTGGGTTCCTGAGCTCCTCTCTACTATTTGGGATTTCTCTCTCTCTCTCTCCTCTTTCAATTTTAATCCGGAAAATTGCGTGGCGGGAAAACAGCGTGACCCATATGACACCCGGTCAGACGTCCACGCCGATCCTGCGGACCACGCTGAACCACTCCGAGGTCCAACAGCCGACGGAACAGCAACACCAACAGCCGCAGCAGCAACAGCAACACCAGCAGCAGCCTCCGTACATTCAACAGGAACAGCAGTCGTTGCAGCAGCAGCAGCAGCAGCAGCAACCTGACTATGGCGCGGCCGCCGCCAACACCAACGGCTCTGGCGCAGTCGTCGTCGGCGACCCCTCTTCCATGCAGCAGGTCAACCTGTCCTCGCCGCCGCCGATCGACGCGGCCGCGCTCAGGAAGGCGGAGTTCTACTAGAAAGACCAAGAAGAAGATCGCCACCACGAACAAAGTTTGAAGAAAGAGCTGAGAAGTTCTCCCTTCTTCCTCTTCCTCCTCCTCGTCCTCCTCCTGCTGCTTACTTAAAACATGAGAGAAATCCTTCTTTTTTGCTTCTGGCGCTATCTACCACCTACACTGCAACATACACACACACACACACACACCTTTACCCCCTCCCCCTGAAGCAACATGTAACCAGCCACTTTTAGCAAGTTATCCGGTGAATGCCGCGCACTCTGTCTGTCGCTACAACATTTCCTCCACCCTCACTCTTCCACAGCTTCCCCTCCTTTAGTAGTACGGAAGGGACAACACGAGATTTTGCGATCCCCACTCCCCCACTTTCTCTTCCCTTCCCTCCCAGTGTTGGGGTGGGCTCTAATAGCACGCAATTTTTTTCTTCCTGCACCGAAAAGCACGAAGAAGAAACTGTAAAGACAAGGCAGAGTTTGCTTTTGAGAGAGAGAAAAAAAGAAAAGTTAAAAAAAAAGAAAAAGAAAAGTAGAAGAAGCGATCGAAAGACAGAGAATACTTGAAGAAGAAGGAAAAGTAGACTTAACTTCTTCTTCCGATGCACCTTACTAGTAGTACTTCACGTACGTGGAAAATTGGAAGGATATCAATTCGACGACAATGGGACGCGTAAGCCTACATGTACAGTACTACATTGTACATCTTACAATTTTTCGAGAAATCGGCTTTCAAAACTGACGACAGTCACACAGACAGACCTGTCCCCCGCTCCCTTCCCCCGCCCCCCCCCTCCCGCCCCAAATCCACCGTTAAGTGAATCCCCTCCTCCCCACCCACTCCTCATTCTCGTTGTCCGCTTTTTGAGTGGCTCGTTTGTGTTTTTTGCCTTGTTTTTTCGGGATGGCCCTGTACTACAACGTTCGTTAAGAATCCACATGTTAAGCAAGACCCTACTTCCTACTTGCCGCACACCCCGTGCAGCCAGCTCCTCGAGAACCCGCTGTCTCCGACGCTGCCCCTGGGGCGCCGGCGCTGGAGGGCGGCCGCCATTGCGGACTATGACGCCGAGGGCCCGGAGCAGCTTAGCCTCATGGCCAACGAGGTGAGGGAGGATGGACGGATAAGGGCATGGAAACTGATGGGTCAGGGTTGCCAGGTCTTAGCAAGATGAAATAGCCCGATAGTAGATAAGCCCGGATTTTAAAAATGGCCTCTAACTTAATAAGCCTAGAAAAAAATGCCCCATGTTGCATGAATGGCTATATATTCTGGTAACACTGATCTTGCCTCTCTTGTGTTTGTTTTCCTTCTTTCACACGGTTTGTTTCTCGCTTCCAGGTCGTGAACGTCCTTGAGCTTGATCCTCCCGAGGACGACTGGCTGGAGGCGGAGAGGGGATCTGGGAGGCAGAGCGGGAGAGTCCCGAGGCGGGCGGTGCGATTCTTTTGAGCTCCGCTTGCTCGGTTCCTCCCTCCCCCTACCCTCGTTTTCAAATGACACACGTTTCTTTCCCATTTTACGATCGATCACCCGTTGTTTTATTGCAAGGACGTGGGCATTTTTTTTTCTCGAATGGGCACGTTAAGTTTGTGATATTGATGACGACACGAGTCTGTTGTATTATTCTGTAATACGTACAAGCAGCATACCAGTGCTTCTTCTTTTCCACAAACTCTTATTCATCTTTGTTGGTTCTCTTTTCGACATCCAGCTCAGGAACTTAAAGAAAAAAAACTTGTTCGGTTGACTCTCGGGACAGGATAATAAATAATAACGGTTGTTGATTCTGCAAACACGACTTGTACGCACGTCGCTTTCCCAAATGGCACCATCGCTGCTGGAGTTGTACAGTATTATTACGCGCCTCATAGCGAGAGAGGGAGAAAGACGCCCAGGAGGAAATTAAGTCCATTTTTTTATTGTTCCACTTTCGCCGGAGACATAATTGACAAGAGGGGGGAGAGAAACGGGGCAGCAACAATCACGTGTGTCACGCTGGGAACGGGCGCGCCCACTCTCTGTGGGAGTAGTAGACGTAACATATGGTAGAAATTAAAAATTTGGCACTTTTGTCCAAGATGGGGTGCACCTAGTTTCTCTACCCCCTCACCCCGTGCCCCCGCACGCTCACCCCCCCCCCCGCGGTGGCCCGGGGGGGGGGGAATGGATGTATTGATATGGAGATTAGTATAGGTAGTACACAGGGTCCAAGGAAGGAAAGACGCGGTCGAGCCCATTGATCACACGAAGGCCACCCTGGACGACTGGTCACCATCCTGCGAGATGACGTTCACGGCGTTGAGCGCCGTCAGCGCCAGTCTGTTCAGCCCGCCCGTCCGCGCCCCGCCCCCTCCTCCTCCGCCGCCGCCGCTGCCGCCAAAGCCGCCGCCGCCGCCCGAGGGTGTCGCGTCGTTGCTGCACCGGCCGCGCTTGTCCACGTACTCCTTGTAGAGTGTCGTCTCCGCCTCATCGTGCTGCTCCTTGGCGAGAGAGAAAAAGACGGGAAGAGGAATGTCAGGAGGAAGGATGACACGAAAAGTGCATCAGAACGGACGGACGAGAATGACGCTATTGCAGTCATACCCGCCTAGTAGTGCAGGTCACCATCTGGCCTTACTAAAACTGACTTACTAGCTGAAATGTACAAACAGATCAACATAGCTTTAGAATAAACTGACACTAACCGAATTGACGTACAAACCTAACTAGGTAGTCTATACTAGTTTCAGAGTAAAAGACCATATACATGTACATGTACATAATATGACTATAGTATTAGCACAAACAAGGTGTAACGCATCGCATGTCTTGCCTTCTTCATGTAGTTGATCATGAGCACAGCGATTCCGCACGAGTAGAAGAGGAGCACGGCGACGATGTAGACGAGCGGGTCGCCCTCCACCTCCCTCCGCCGGGCGCGGCTGCTCTTCTCGTCCACGGTCACGTTGTTCACCAGACCGCGGATGTACTGCTCGAACACGGTCGCGTTGAAGCAGCTCGGGTCCGGGTGGGTCCCGTTCGGGGCGGGAGGAGGAGGAGGAGGAGGGGACGGCAGCCCTGGATGCACCAGCGGGGGCGGATGCGGCGGAGGGGGAGTGTACGAGGCCAGCACGGTGGTCATGTTCAAGCCTCTCCAGATGGTTTTTTTTCTCCAATACGCAAACGCTGTCTTGGCTCTCTTGTGCACGTAATAAGATATGGAGGCAGAGGAATATGGAGGAGAGGAATAGTCACGCCTCTCACCTGCTGGAGACGAGTCAGTTTACCCCCCCAAAATAAAGAGGAGACTCATTCTCTCTCCCCACACCTTGTTTATTTAATCGAGGAGATGCTCCCAACCGATTTCTCTCCTCCTTTTTTCTTCTTCTTCCTCCTTCTCCTCCTCTTTGCATGAAGAAGAAGACGCCCCCGAAATCATGCGTACAGTCTGGAGGGGGAGGGAAATGAATTCTTCACGCACACACTCAAGGGCAGCTTCTCTGTTCGTTTGCGTGTGTGTGTGTGTGAGAGAGAGAGAGAGAAGGGGGAGGGAAAAGACAATTCGGTTCTTTCCTAGCTCAGTTTCTCTCCTATTTGTTCTTCCTCCGAGGCCTCTCTCTCTCTCTCACTCTGCTTCTTCCTCCCTGCGGCCTCAGCGGCGGTGGGAAAGCGAAGAGGAGGAGGAGGCAGTATGGTCGAAGAGGGGGGAAAAAGAGAGGGGGAGGAGATTGCTGCCAACACAAGGAGGCTTGATGAACTGAACTGAACTGTGGAGGTAGAGAGGAGAGCAGGCGTGACGACAACGGAGAGAAGGAGAGAGGCCTCTTCCAGAGAGCTCTGGCAGAACGACATCCCTTGCTTTCCCTTCCCCTTTCCCTTCCCCTTTCCCTCCCCTCCCAGGTGGGAAGAAGAAGTCCGCAGAGGGAGCGAGGGAGAGAGGAGGGGGAAGAGGAGGGAGGAGAGAGAGGCCCTCTTCTGATGCTGGTGGGGGTGGCGCGCCTGCCTGGGTAGTAAGGCTTTCCCGTTCTTATTTACTCATCTTCCCCGGCCGGGAAAAGGTGTCATTTCCAAACGATGGAAGGAGTGCCGAGCGCCTACCATCCACTTCATGGGCTCTTGTGCGCGCTCCGCTTGAATGTGGAGTGGCTACTTAGACCCCTCCCGTCAGATACTGTATTAGTCCTTACGGATTATGTACGCGTGGAGCACTTGAGGATCCCCCGCCGTCTGCAGCTTTCAACATCAGGGTCACTTAATGTTAGCTCCGGTGTGCAACATCCGTGACTTGTACAGTACGTATATGTATGCAGTAGTATCATGCAATGTGTAATAAATCGTTGTCAGCAGTATCGTATTAGACAAATTCTTTGCTTCAGTGTGAGCTGAGGACCTTCGATTGATTTTTTTTTATGTAAGGCACTTTGGTTCCAATAACACCAGTTTTTCTGGACTAAAATTAATCTTTGAACTGGTGCCCTGTAACTCTGATGTAAACGTAAAAAAAGCGAATCGCCACTAACGTGACGATTATTTCGCACGATAAAATAATGTTAACAAAATTCAAAGTAAAAAACCAGCATTATTTTTTCAGCTACCACTTGGCAAGCAAAGACGGCGGCTGCGCCAGTTAATGCATTCTTGTGGGAAAAGAGAAAAAGGAGGGGGTGAAACAGCGGAAGTGTGACCTCTAGCGTCTTCCTCCTACTCCGCAGGGCTGGAGCAGGATTGGAGTGGAGCCACTCCAACCCTGCTCCATCCCATCCCACAGTTAATCTTCCGCCACCTCCCACCCCCCTTGAACTCCAGAGTAAAAGTCAGGGTTCTTCTTAAATGATCATTTTTTTAACAGGAAGGAAAGTATTACGTGGGCTTAATCAAGCGGAAATCGCCGTAGCTTTATTATTTATTTGCCTCTAGGCAACTGTTAATAGCGGCCTGCTGCGCGGATTCAGTCGCATGTACAATTTATAAAAATGTGGATCTCTTCTTCCCCTTTGGTTGCCATGCGAAGGCGGAGGCGGAGGCGTCCACCAACACCGGAAGAAGAATGAGGTTCGTGTCCCGACAGATTCTCGCGCGGTTGCATGACAAAGAGAAGAGAAGAGCACCTTAGTATAGTAGCACACGTACAGTAGCGGTAGCGAAGGCTGCCTGTGCCTACCAGTTTCAGGAGGAAGTGTAACACTTGTGTGGTAGATGGGGAGGAGGAGGAGGAGGGAGGAAGAGGAAGGGTGCGCTTGGAGACAAGGGAAGGAAAAGGAAGGAGAATGCAACGGGGTGTGGTCACCACCAACGTACTGGTCAAGTCGACTTGCGGCGCGAGGCGAAGCGAGGAGGCTGCTGAAGCTGAAGTTTATGAGTCTCCAGATTCTTCCACAAAGAGAGGTACTTCCTCTTCCTCCCTCTCAACCCGCTTTTTTTATAATTTGCGCCCTGAATCGAGATGCATCGGCAGTCCTGTTTTCTGAGGAGGGAGGGAAGGTGGATTGCCAGAAATGACGGTTGCGGCCCAGGAAGTTTAATGTACTACTAGACCACCAGCAAGCATTGTCAGGCGTTGGGGAGGGGGCAGGAAATAATGAAAGGATTTTTTGAATACTTTTAGACTGTCATTTTTGTCTTTTCTCCTCCCTCTCGCCGCCTCCGGAAATGTTGGCCAACATTTATTAGTTGTTCACTGGTTGACAAGGAAAGAAGGAAGTCAACAGATGACTTCTCCACACATGCTCAATAGTCCCACAAGAGAACTGCGAGACTGTGCCAAGAGACGTCGCGACCTTGTCATATTTTTACTTTGAACCAGATGCTCATTTCTTTAAAAAATGAGGACAGAATGTCCACCAAGCTAGCTTTAACCTGCAGTGTATAGTACTGAGTATGATTACGAACAAATGGAACTTTGTTGTTCGGCTAATGAGTGTTATGGAGCATCTAACTTTACTTTGTGTGTAGGTAAGTAAAGGCAAGATTGGTTGAGTGCTCCGTAAAGACAAACACGGGCAATTTCTCCCTCTTCCTCTGTTTCTTCCCCTTTGCCCTTTTCATCTCTTCCTCCTCTTGTTTCGCTTGTTGCCTCTGCCTCTGCGCCCATTTTCCTCCCCCTCCCATTTTTCGTGGCGTTGGGTGTTGCTTGGTGGCGCTGGGTCTGAGAAGGCGTCTCCCCCCCGTCTCCCTTCGCCTTCAAGGCGTTTCCCACTTTCCTCTTTTCAGATCCGCGTGTGACGAGCATGTCGGATGCGCAGACGAGCAGGAAGCCCGCCGTTGCCGCCGCCGCTGCCGCCGCCGCCGCCGCCACCGTCGTCAAAGTCGTCGTCGACAACAAATGTCAAAAGCAAGAAGGAAGCATCTCTTCACGGCAAATCTAAGGATGTTTAAAGTCTCTCTCATTATTAATCCATTCCTTATGTTTATACGTATAGTCGTAATATATAAGTGCGTGAATTTTTGAAACTTCCGAATTCCACCCTTGTACCATTGATCGGCATGCCTGGGTGTCCCCCTTTTTTTCCTTCTCCGCTTCCCCCCTCGACCTATACTAGTATGATCTCAAGGAGGGAGAAAGAGGCGTAGTTTGCAACCCCTGTAAACGCTCATCAGGTACAGTAGGACCTAGTGTAGAACATTCAATATGTTTGCCAGGTGTTCGTTCCAAAAGCAAAAAATTCTTAAAGATTCCTCCTCCTCCTCGAATCCCGAGTGGGACTTCGACGTTTGGCTGTAACAGAATCTCGAATTGTCGCCGGCAAGTCAAACATCGATACAGGAATCCGAGCAAAAAAAAAAAAAAAAAAAAAAGAGAGGAGAGCGTAGATCTTGTCATTATGTTCAATTAGGTTGGCAAACAAACATCTTGAGGGAGGGAATCCCCAGTCAAGAAAGAGGAGGGAGCGAAGGAGCGGACCCCTAGAATTATTATTATCTCTCCAAAATTGCCAGACTGTCTGGAGTCATCGGCCTCTGAGAGACAACCTCGCGGCCAGGCGCTTAAAGAACTGAGCATAGACTGTCCAAACTTTACACTGCCTAACTAAGCTAAAACACTATACTTAGTACCCATCCACCCACCCACCGATCATAAAGTCGGATCCTCCTCACTGCCGTGGAACGTCGACGACCGCCACCATCAAAAACGTCCCTCTTGACCCTCCTCCTACTACTACTCTCGCGCTTCCCTCATGTGCAAGCACACGCTTCCATGGAAATTGCCACCTTCGCCTCAATTCCTCCCCCTCTCTCTCCCCCCTCCCCCCCCCCACACACATGCTAGGATTTCGCGATTATTTTGTGAGATTGTGAAGAGGGACAAGGGCAAGGGAGGAGGAGGAGGAGGAAGAGGAGGCTCAATCCCCTGCTGTTGCCTCCCGCCCCTTTTCGTTTCGTTCTTTTGCCACACCTTTGTTGACTCTAGGCATTCTGCGTCGTTGTTGTCGTCGTCGTCGTCGTCGTCGTCGTCCGCCGCCGCCGCCGCCCGACAGAGTTCAATGACGCCACTTATTGAGAAGACGAGACGGCGGCGATGTCCCTACCACTAGGTACAGTACGTATACAGTCGACTTTTGATTTAGTAAGCGACGATTTAGTAAAGGACCTCCATTTAGGTAAGGATTTCCCTGATTTCCAACTTTTTAGTATGCATATTCTGAGCTGTCAGTTTAGAAAAGAAACCTTTTTCCCGAAAACCGTCGACTTTAGCAAAATCGAAGGTAGACTGTACTGTACTATGTACTACCGCATGATAAAATGAAGTACTCACACCTGGGTAACGCACTCACGCAGACTAGCACTCCAGAGCAGTCCTTAACATTGTTTACTGCTGCCAGATCGCTGCGAGTATGGCAATTTCACTTCGTGACACGATTGAGCTGCACACACTAGTACTAAGGGGGAAGCAAAGGATTGTAATGCAGACAAATAGACCCAATATGGAGAGAGAGAAAGAGAGGAAAGATAAGGAGGGCGGGAGAGACTGCAAGAAACAATGAGCGTGAGTTATGTACTGTACTGTATGTACTGTACTAGGTACATGAGAAGAGGAAGTATAGTACAAAGGAGAGATCCGATCCTGAAATGGCCTTTTTTGCCATATAGGATTGTGAGCTGCTTTTGTAGGCATCGCATAACAAGCTCCTCCTCCCACCCCCACCCGCCTTATCACCAAGGCGGGGGATCAACTGACAGCGGCGAGAAAGAGACAAGGAGAAGGCACGCGTTGAACAAACAGATGAATAATCGGAATACATGCTATACGTGCTCGTACTACATTGCAGGTAGTACATAGGTATTACGCAGCATGACGCGATGAGGGAATCCCCAAAGAAAATTGTCTTCCGAGAGAATGAGGGAGAAAGAGATGGGCTTGAAGGAGAAGAGGGGGGCGGGGTCATCCTTCGCCGTCATAGGTGAGGCGCAAACTCGGCGGGATTCAGGAGCTGCGGAGGTGGGAAGGAGGTTAGCGACTCTCCTGACTGAGAAAAAGAGAGGGGAGAAGGAGGGGGAGGACGGAAGAGAGATAGAGAGGCAGTGCTGTGTTGTAGTCCCAGCCTGGGAAGGAGGAAGGGGAGGGCGAGAAGGGTGATGGCAAATAGTACGTACTCCTCCATGAGCTAGCTACGCCAGTACTAGTATGTAGTACTAGGAGTATACAAGAGCTCGTCTCGTTGAGACTGGAGGGCGCAGACCACAACGGCACATCCTCAAGCACGCACACACACACACACACCCACACACATACCGTCCACAAAGTTCCCTCTTCCTGGCGGACATGTCCACCCAGCTCATGGCCTCGGGACACCACCTGCACCAGGGTCACTGCCTCTCCGCTGTCATGCCCACCAAGGCGAGCGCGTCCGCCGTCGCCTCCGACAAGAAAAAGCCAGCGTCGGGCGGCAGGTCGGACTCACCTTCGTCGCTGTCCTCCGGAGAAGACGCCGGCGACGTCATCAGGCGCTACGACCTCAGCAGGCATGACGAGGTGCTTCTGTTCGTCGATCCCACCGACAAGGGTGAACCCACTGCAACACAATGTATGTACTAGTAGCGAAGGAGGGGCGAGATTGGTTTGCTTTAATTAAATAAATCAATTTGCAGGCGGGAAGAAGGAGTTCGACCTGCGGCCGTTTCCTGTTTCTCTATGCTCCAGCAGCCCTGCTTCCTCTTCCTCCTCTGTTGACGACAGCATTCTCAGGGAATGTCTCAAGGGGGACAATCCCCTGTTGGCACAGATTCGAAAAAGGAAAATGGAAGGACCACTGGAGACTATGGAAAAGAAGCTCTACCCTCTGCCTTCGCCGCCGCCCACCCCACCATCGTCCTCCTCCTCCCCGTCATTGCCGGTCGAGGTAGCAGAGTATCGACCCTCATTCCACGTTCCCTCTCCACAAGTGGAACCTGTGGACCTCAGCTGTAGCAGGGGCGAGGTACAACAGGAAATAGTACAGCGTCCTGTCCCGCCGACCGCCTTTGTCTTGGCAGCTCCTGACGGGACAAGAGATCAGACTACCATGCCAATCCCGGTACCTTCCTCAGTATTGACAACGACGCAACAGCAGCAACCCGGCATGTGGAACGCATTGAGCTATGTTCATCAACTGACTCGTCATGGTCAAGAAAGGCTTTGCCTGCCTACAGAACCGGTCAACTTGCTGAACCTGTCCTCCCCTTCAGTACCTGCTGAGGGAAAGACCAGGAAGAGTCACTGCTGCGACTTTCCAGGATGCGGCAAGGTGTACACCAAGTCCAGTCACCTGAAGGCCCACAAGCGCACTCACACTGGTGAGAAGCCCTATGAGTGCACGTGGGAAGGATGCGACTGGAAGTTTGCAAGATCGGATGAGCTCACAAGGCACTTCAGAAAGCACACCGGACAGAAGCCCTTCTGCTGCCACCTCTGCTCCAGATCTTTCTCCAGAAGTGACCACCTGTCGCTCCACATGAAGAGGCATTGACTATTACGACCAACAGTTAATTGTTTGCGCCGGTCGAGAAGCAGAAAAAAAAACCAAAGTGATAAACATCGTGTCGCTGTACTGTCACGACTTGTACAATTTCCTACGCATTTTATTGTCCATGTGATCAATAAAAAACTTGAAATTTGTTGAAATTTTTCTCCCCAACATATGAGTAGTATGTTTATTCTGTACGTAGGTACAAAAGTTCGTTCCAGGAACGAACTTTGAGAGATTGCCGAGCTTACTACATACGTATGACCACGTAGGAAGGTATTCGTGTCTGACAGCAGTACGTATGTACCGGTACCGGTACCGGTACATACAGTACATACAAGGAAAAACAACAAAATCTTATGTTGCACAAAGAGAATGAAGGCCTCAAAACTCTAAAAACTGACATGGCCCAGTCCTGCACGTACTATTTGTGCCTCCTCTGCTTGGTTGGCCTGGCCCTGTGCACGCCAGGCCTGGACCTGGGAGGGGCGATGTCTGGCCTCCTCTCGGGCCAAAAGTACCAGAGGGCAAAGATGAACAGCCCGACAAAGACGGCCACGGAGAGGAGGAAGTACTCCGGGTCTGCATATCGTCGGATCGCCTGGAAGGGACCCGGTCGGACGTCGGGGAGCGACAGCTGGGACACGTCCGGGATGGGCAACTTCACGTCCAAGTCGGGGCAGTAGTCCGGCGGGTGGGGCTCCTGCTGGGCTGCCAGCAGGTCCCTCTCCGCGGCCAACACCATGGAGGCGGTCTCGAAGAAGTCCCACGACAGTGCGGAGGCCAGGGAGGCGAGCACACAGGCAGCAGCGCCGTGCAGCACGTCCCTTGCCGGGCTGGACGACGGCGGGGAGGAGGACCTCTGGCTCCTCATCTCGTTCGCCCAGTAGATGGAGGAGATCAGGGCGCCCAAAGACCCGGCGAAGGCCGAGTTGGTGGACATGGGGACGTTGGCGACGTGAAGGAGTCGTCGAATCAGACTCGCCGGAGGACTTTCGGCATCCATGATTGTTGCACTTTTGAATTTTTCTGGACTTTTTGCCGTTGGTCTTTCTCCCATATTTTTCTTCTCATTTGTTTGTCGTTAGTATGTGCGACAGGGGCAGGGCCAGCTTCAAATTTTGCAAGGCAGCTCTTGAAAATTTGCCAAAATTCGCAATGAGAAAATTTTCTTAGGAAGATGCCTGGTAACTAGCGAAAAACTTAAGTTATGAAGTTATGTTCCTAAGTTACAAGAATTTTCAGCTTGCAAACGGGTGCCGAAGAAGTGTCCAAGGAGTGTCTAAAAGTCGCGCAAGTTGCGAAATTTTGCAACCTGGTTTACTCTTTGTTTCGTCTGCTCCCGCCAGATTTTAAATAAAATATTTGGAAGGAGTGCTACGAGGACGATGCATGCGCGCTTGCGTGCGCAAGCCTGCACTGTTGTACCATGTTCTGCGCGCGCATTGTGTTAGTGCAAGTGTAGTGACCAAATGCCACATAAAGTGCCACGAGTACACGTTAAACATTAAATACATAGTGCATGCTTCTTCATCGTCTCATGAAACGACAGAAAACCACTTAGATTTCCTGTTTTGCAATATCTCTTTATAACAAGAGCTTAAGGTAAACGCTACATAGTAAACTCGGACTAAAGACACTGAACACATGCTGCTGGAAGGAGGAGGAGGAGGAGACCACCAATGGAAAAAGAGGAAGGGAGGGGGGAAGCCGGGCCGGGGGAAAAGGAACAAACAGGAGGAGCGGGAGGGGAGAGGCGAGGGCGAGAGAGGTGGTGGTGGAGAAGAGGAGGAGGAGAAGGAGGAGGAGGACGTCAGTTGAGTTTGGCACCGTGCGAGGAAAAGACTTCGCTTGCCTGTGGTGGTTGGTGGCGGTGGTGACTGGTGACCGGTGGCGGTGAATATTTAGGATAGAAAAGGAGAGTGAAAGAGAGAGAGGTTGCTCAACAACGAGAGAGAGAGAGAGAGGGCTGGGGAGGATACCGTAATAACAAAGCGGATTTTTTTCGCAGATGGGTCCCGTTACCGTTGCCGAGGAGAGAGAGAGTCTGTCAGAAAGGTCTCGTGTCTTGGCGCCTATACGACGACGGTTTTGCCAAGTGCGTCCAGAAGAAGCCCTTGTGTGAGTGTGTCGTGTCTTGCACGTCCCTCTGTCTGCCTGTGTGTGTGCCCCCCCCTCAGCCAAGCGTGCAACACAAAGTGCAGTTGCGAAACGCAGTGTCCGTCCTTCCTCCCTGCCAGCAAAAGTACACGTGAATAATGAGAGGAGGCCAAAGACGCCTGATCTCGCTCTAAGTCAGCTAGAGTGCCTGCCCACCCGCCTGTCAGAGAGAAGAGGATGATGACGGCCTCCTCCTCCTCCTCCTCGGTCGTCGCCATCAGCATGCCGACGGTGAATAATGTTCCCCCCCTCCTCTGCGAAATCGGAGTCTGTCTTGTCATTTGAGAAGTCTGTGTGGATCATGCCGCAAGAGAGAGAAAAGAGGGAGGTTAGCTGCCTTGCTAAAACAGCCGGAAAAAAAATCTTGTGTAGGATTCTGCTACTGCTAATGTAACGAAACACTAAACTGGGACGAGATTCACAGCTTTTTTTCCCCTCTCCAGTCAACATCATCTGGCGTCGGCATCTCTGCTGCACAGACTCTTTCTCCTACCTACCTCTACTATACGCAGGAAAATTGATGACGATGGAAAAAAAAACTTTTTCTTTCTTCTCCTTCTCTCCTTCTGGTGGGAAATTTCTTGAGGGGCGGTGGTTGCCGTTGCGGCGGTGATGATCTTCCCCCTCCGTTCGTCCGAAAGTGAAATCTCAAACGGATCTCGATATCAACGCGCAGCTTGTTTATTATACAGTACAGTACAGTAGTAGTAGAAGATGTTACCTTGCGTACCTATGTAAGTTACACCGGAGTTTACTTTAGCGGAGATCCACTGTAGCTGCTGTAGTAGAACCCGGATAAGTGGATCACTTATCCACTTAAGTGGCAGACAAACCCACTAAAGCATTTGATTCATCAATCAGTAAGAAATATCAAGACTCCTCCTAAATTAGTTCCAGCAAATTTATTTCACGTAAGCATTTGATGCACTTGCCGTCGCTCTACTCTAAACATCTGACCTTTCTTTCAGGTTCCGTCTGTCCGGCACCTCTGGCTGTGTCTCCTCCTGTCGCTGCTGTGGTCGTGGCCCCGTCCGGCCCTGGCCCTGGACAACGGGCTGGCCCGGACGCCGCCCATGGGCTGGCTGGCCTGGGAGAGGTTCCGCTGCAACACCGACTGCGTCAACGACCCGCACAACTGCATCAGGTACGCATCTCCCCGCAAGCAACAAGGTGGGAGGGGGGGAAATGGAGTATGTATCGTCTTGCTTTACTCCTCCTCTTTTTTCGGTCTCCCCTGTGAAATATTTTTTCCTTTCTCGTGTGAGTAATTCTCACGGACTCTCAAGGTTTTCAAGCATATCAAAGGGACTGCCACTTTGTACGTACTACTATTACGAGTGTCTCATCCAGGAATGCCAGTTTGGTCATTTTAAAGCAAGATTTTTTTAAAATCTGGCCTACTTGTCTTCAAAAATTTTGGCAATTTTTTTAGTATGTGTACACAGACTGAAAAGGGGCGAAAAAAATTGTCCTTTACTCTTTTTGGCATTAGCTTATTTACCGTCTTGATTTATTTTAAAACATTGTCTGGCTTTTTTGACTTTGCGAATATGGCGATCCAGGTTCATCCAATTTGCACGCTTGGGAAGAAGGAGAAGGAAAAAAAAAGATTTCTTTTTTTAAATATGTTTTTACTTTGCGCTCTTTCTTGCAGCGAGCGCTTGTTCAAGCAGATGGCCGACCTGGTCGTGAGCGACGGTTACCACGACGTCGGGTACACCTACGTCAACATCGACGATTGCTGGCTGGCCCACGAGAGGGACGGCTTCGGCAGGCTGCAGCCGGACAGGAAGAGGTTCCCCTCCGGGATCAAGGCGCTGGCGGACTACGTAAGCAGAGAGCTTCCAGCAGTAACCGTTACCTACGTATGTATACACATGTATATATTATAATACAGTGGAACTTCAGTTTAGTAAAGTCGTCCGTCTGAATTCTTGGAACGAAAGATTTTTTTTCTTTTATACCAAGTTTCTTATATTGTACCTAGAAGTTAGTTCGAACTTTTTTTAAAAGAAAAAGTTCCATTTTATGAGAAGTGGTCAACCAACTTAAATTTCAATTAAAACAAACTTCCATGAAACGAGAAGTTACAACTTCAATTTCGGACATATGTCCATATTTTGCCAGAAAGGCCAACTGCACTTTTGCCTTTGAAGTTAGTCCGATTCGGACGATTTGCTAATTCGATGTTTGCTGAAGTGAAGTACTTATACAGTACTACTATGTCAACAAGCTGAGGATGGTTTCTCGTGTTCCGACGTGAAAAGCTGAGCTTTATGTCGAGGCTCTTATTCGTTGTCTAATTTTTTTCGTGTCAAATTGACGCGGAAAAGCATTTTGACAAGGGCCTTTAAAAACAAAGTTTATGCATTAAATTTGTCCACCTACCTTTTTTTGTTACTTGCCAATGGCTGCAAGCTGTTGTCACATTGATAAGGACTGTAATGTGTAACTCATAAGAATACAGTTAATACAAATTTATGCTTGCTCCTTATGCTAATTACTACTTACATATGTACGAGTATATTACCTAAGCTAGAAATACACTGTACTCATAAAGCTTGAACAACGGCCTCTGTATAATTTTTCCGGCAAATTCCCGTTCCGTTCGTCCCTGCGTTTCCAGATCCACGGTCGCGGGCTCAAGTTCGGCATCTACGAGGACTATGGCAACTTCACCTGCGCCGGCTACCCGGGCATCCTGGGCCACCTAGAGACCGACGCCAACACCTTCGCGGCCTGGGACGTCGACTACGTCAAGCTGGACGGTGAGTGTGAGGAGGAAACTTGCGCGTCACGCACCACAGTTTGGACAAACCGAAGGTCAAGACGACAGGATGAGAAGAAGAAGAAAGGACGTTTAGCATCTGGTTTTTTCCCCTTTCTCCCGTCCTCCCCCCCTCTCTCTCGTGATGACATGAAAAATTAAGCGATGTCGAAATTTCTTTTGGGTTGCGACGTCGATGGCGGCATGGAGAGGGGGAGAAGAAGGCCCATTTTTAAGGAGGGAGAGGAAGGAGTTCGGAGTCACGCCTTTGCCCTTGTCAGGGGCGTAGGGCGTGCTTAGTTAGTCCATCCATCTGTCGTCTTTTGCGCGGATGGCGCACATTTTCTAGTAAACTCGAGTGCCTCCTGCTCTGACTCGTGTACACAATATTCAATGTGCAAATGGGAACGGATGGGAGCAGGCAATTTTTCTCACTTATTCGGGATTCCCACTTATCCTAGAAAGAGAATAACCTATAATGGTAGTATTTTTTAAATAAATGCTTAATAGTACGCGTATTATTTGCAACTGTTTCCCAAAAATGATCCCTCTCTTAAGAGGGATTTTTACTTAACCAATTCCCACTGTAGATATGTGGTAGGTACGTACGTACACGTACGTATCGATATCTACGTACAGATGAGATTTTACACTTTTGCGGTTTTAGAGCGCCGCCATTACCTGATCCATCTTTCTTTTCACCTTTTTGACTTTTTGACCCCCCTTTCCTCTCCCTTCTCGGTAAAAGGTGAAGGCAATTGGATTTTCCGTGGCGTCTTATTATCCTTCTTTCCTTCCTTCCTTCCTTCCTCGTTCGTCCAGGCTGCTACTCCCTGCCGAACGACATGGACCGCGGCTACCCCGAGTTCGGCTACTACCTGAACAAGACCGGCAGGCCCATGATCTACGCCTGCTCCTGGCCGGTCTACCAGACCTACAGCGGGATGACGGTGAGGAGTCCAGTCGCCCTTTTTCACGCTTTAGGGGACACAAATTTACGAATTTGGCGGCAGCGGAAGAATTCCTGAATATTTGACAGGAAAAAGTAAGACACAATTGTGTAATAAACGCTTCTTCCTCCCCCCGCTCTCCCTCCTCAGCCGAACTACACGTCCATCATCCAGACGTGCAACCTGTGGCGCAACTTTGACGACATCCAGGACTCGTGGGCGTCCGTGGCCTCCGTCATTGACTACTACGGCGACAACCAGGACACCATAATCGCCAACGCTGGCGCCGGACACTGGAACGATCCAGACATGGTGAGTGGGTGAGGGGAGGCAGGGAGACAGAATGCGTGCCCTGTACAATAATACTTGTCTACCCAACCACCAAGGGTTCGGTATAGTTTCGGATCCATAGAGGAGCCACTCAGGAGCTCCTTAATTTGTACATAAATGAGATGTTTTCCCACCGAAATTTTTCAATCTTA
>JAAUYM010017414.1_pt1 | contig 31797 bp, 33 predicted proteins | sample 7278001 | NCBI WGS metagenome assembly JAAUYM01 (sample SAMN14350224, study PRJNA611818) | marine sediment metagenome | isolation source: surface marine sediment (1.8m) | place: French Polynesia: Moorea | collected 2018-08
CGGTGGCGGGGGGGGTGCGGTGATGGTGGGGGGGGGCACCACGCGGCGGTGGCGGCGGAGCCGGCGGACCTGCAACCACGGGGCGGGGAGGCAACACTTTTTCGGTAGCAAGAAGTTAGGAGATGGCCACCGCTCCTGAGCATGATTAGGTGCCTACAGACATCTTGTTTAGAGGCTTAATTGTGTCCAGTGCATCGAGTAGTAGTACAGTATGTGTATAGTAGTCGCAATGTTTGCTTTTGCTGGATTTCAGTCGTGCTCATAGGTCCGTCTAATTGCTTCATCCGTCATCTTTATGCTTGTTTTGTGTTCCGCCAATTACTACTATGGCTTTTTTCTCTCTCTCTCTCTCTCCCCCTCTCAATCCACTACCGTGAAATTCGACATCCAACAACAACATCATCATCACCGTCTGTCTGTCCGGAGATTGAGTCAGAGGCGCACCCGAAGTATGTACATACATACACTAGTACAGCGGAGAAAGGGCAAGCCTTTGATCTCATGATCGCAGGGCAATTTTATCAGATGCGAAAAGCTGCAAAGACGTTTTCAACTGACTAGGTGAAAAGAAAAAGAAAATGCGTTTTTCGAAAGATTTTGATAACGACAAAAGGTGTCCCCTCCTTTTTGGACGATCCCACGCAGTACAGTCAAACCTGCTTATGTTGGAATGACTTGGTGCAGCCAGATTTTTCCACTTACTCAAAGAAAGTAATAAAAACTGCTTCCCCGACTGTCTATAAACCGTCCCACTAAAGCGGAGGGTTTTTTCCCCACTCTCACTTGGGCGGGTCTGACTGTACATAGCACAAATGAATGACATTAAAGTAGTGCAGAATGAAGGGAGAGGAAGAGAGAGGGTGGATGGAGGCGAGGTGTTGCTGTTCTCCACCACCACCACCACCAAACACAAGATTTATGTGTCGATGTTAATGTCCGAAAACTTGACAGAATTGTTGCTGCTGCTGCTGCTTCTGCTGCTGCTTACCTCCTCCTCCTTCTTGGCCATTGTTTCCGAAGCTTTTAAGGGCTTTTTCCTCCTCCCTTGCTTCTTGCTGTTCATTAAAGTTCGTATTGTTTCTTACTGCTGTCGCATATCGAATTTCGCAAAACTCGAAGAAATGGCGGAGAAAAAAAAACATATAAAATAAAAGAAAAATCCCTGACTGACAAGCTAGTACGCAACAAAAGTATTTTTTTTTCTAGGCCAACAATGCGAGAAAAAAAGAATGAGAGAAAATTGTGCAAGAGACGACCCTTTTTAAGAAAAAAAAAGGAGAACAAAAAATGTCACAGCCAGTCATTGTCTTATCAGCAGCTGCAAAGTGATTGGGAGGGGGGGGGAAGGGAGGCACCACCACCTGGCATCCCGTGTCACCAAAATAATATGAGAAAAAAAAGAAGGGAGTCGAAAAGACAAGCGACAAGGATATAGTATTTTTTGCACTGATAAGAAGGTGCAACGAAGAAGAAGTGAACGTTTTTCGGTTTCCCATATGCGCAGCCCACCTCCTCCTCCTCCTTCTCTTGGGTGGTGGAGGGAGAGGAGGGGTTCAAGTTTCAAAACGCCAATACACGGGATCCGTTTCAGCCCCGCCTCCCCTCTCCTCCTCCTTTTTTTAGTTAGTTTGCCGTTGCTAAATAATGGATGAGCAATTATGCTTCAAAGCTGCTTCGCCTTACGTATACTTAAGAAAAAACATTGATTCTTCTTTAGAATTTCTGGACACTGCGTGTGCGAAAACAATCTGTTTAAAAATTTGAGTCACCCTGTCGGTAGAAATGAGTCAAGGAGTTGGAAAGAGGGGAAGAGGAGGGGGAGAAAAGGAGGAGAGGGAGAGGGTTGTTGCTGAAGTCAGCCGGGACGAAGCAACTAGAGTTTCTCCCATTCCCGAATGCTTGAATGCTCGGGTATTCGGGCATCGAAATGTTGGCGAGAACCTTGGAATATTGGGAATTTCCTCGGAGTTTCCACAGGGGAAAAGAATGCAGTAAGTGACGGTCTAGTGCCCGGATACCCGAGTTCGAGAAAGTCCGCCCGATAAACTCTATACGTAACGGCAGACTTTGCCAAGGAGGAGGAGGAGGAGGAGGAGAAGGAAGGGGGTAGAAGACCTCATAATCTCCATTCTCTCTCTCTCTTAGCTACTCAAGATAATGGTCGTCTGTTTAGCCAAAGATTGAAAAAAGAAAAAGGAGTAAGACTGAGATATAGGTACTACGAGTACTGTGTACTACTCTCCCGCCTCGGGGACGACCTAAATTTCAGGTTAAATAGAAGAAGGGAGAAAATGCTGAGGGAGGGGGTGGACCAGGAGGGGAAAGGGGGAAATGGGACTGTTGGCCCCGGAGCTAGCGATAAAGACAATTGCTCTATTAGGCTTTATTTTAAGACGGTTAATACGCGAAGAGTATTATTTATGTATTTATAGTAGTTTTGGCTTTTAGCAAGAAAATACGGCAAAAGCTAGTATGCTTAATCGACCGTACGTAGACATAGCGCTAGGGGTCAAAGGAATGTCCCAAAGATCGCACCAAACACGTTCCATCTACTTGCAGAGAGCTACCTCACCCATCCAATCTACCTCAGCTTTTGTCCATTTTCAAAAAGACGAAAAAATTCCTTGTGGTCGGTGAGCTGTTCAAGACTTCCACTTGCGTAATTTTTTTTAGCATACTACTATACTGTAGTACTCTTACATATTGTCCAGCAAGGATCGCCCCCACCCCACCCCCCGAGCACTTGATTAAAACGTCCTGCGGTACCATGGTCAAAATGACCAAAGTGGTTTTTCTGCGGAATTATATACGGGAAAGCGGATGCCGCAAGGCGCGGCGGAAAAAAAACCATAATCGCAAACACAGACAGAGAAGGGATGGATGGATGCGGCAAGGAGACGGGAAAAAAGAGAGGAAAAAAAAAGAGTGAAATCGGCGCACAATCGGGCTGTGAGAATTGGAAACAGCTGGGAGGGAGGAAGAAAAGCTCTCTCTCTCTCTCTCGGAGTGTCCAAAAATACGCGCGCGAGAGAGAGAAAAAAAAGAGGACGAGGAGAGGCGGAAAAAGGATTAGGGAGGGGGAGAAAAAAGGTTGAGGGGGGAAAGGAGGAGGGCGGGGAGGTTGTTGGTCACTGAATGGTCCAAAGAGGATGTTTTTGCTGTTGCTGCACCGTTGCACCCTTCCCCCACCTTTTCTCCCTCTTCATGATGCTCACCAAGAGCTCAGGGTTTTTTTTTCCAGGTACGTGAAAGGAAAGAAGAATGACCCTTCTTCCCTTCTCACTTTCATTCTCGTTATAGAAAAAAAAATAATAATTAAGATGCTAGTAGCAAAGTAATCTATAAAGTGGCAATAGTCTAGAAATGACGCAATTGACCCCGTTCTGATAGCACACACACTTACGTACAAACGAGGACAATCTTTTTCCCCCTCTCTTCCTCCTCCTCCTCGAGTGCCAAATTGGCAGTCATGGCTGCTTCTTTAGCCCCGCGGGTTGCTCCATCAGCAGCACCTGCGACTTTGTCGTCGTCGGTCGTCGCCGCCGTAGTGACTTCCCGGCCCCGGGGCATTCTTTGGTAGCCGCAAAAGTTCCCACAGGCAGATCAGTGCGGAGGAGAAGAGGAGGAGGAGGAGAGGGGGAGCACAAAAAAAGGCACCAAATACGAAGAAAAAGAAAGAGAGAAGAAATGCATGAAATATGCGACTTGCTATTCAGGGGGGAGGGGGAAAGAGGAAGAGGGCAGCAATAATTCCAGGAATAGCGTTAGTTTTTTTTTTTTTTTTTGACAAGGTAGGGAAAGAGAATATTGAACGGAAGGGTCCCAGTGTATGGGTATGTAACCGTGGTGGTACAATGTGTACGTACAACGCAGGCACGTCGATAAACACGACGCAAAAAAATGCGCAAAAAGCAAAATATTTAGCAGATTTTCTGGAAATCGCATGCACACACAACAAAATGTACGTGATCTGTCCCGGTCCTACCTTTCTCTTCCAGCCTCATCCCTTCCCCGGCCGCCAGCAGGGAGAGCAGCGCCAGGAGGCTGCTGCGCAACGGCGACCCCGCCATCGTCGCCAAACAAGTCTTCCTCCTCATCTCGAGGAAAGCACCATCTCCCAGCTGGGGGTCATATGCACAACGACGGTGTCACTTGTTGCTCTTCGCTGCAGCAGGCGGGAACGAGATGAACAAAGTCAGGGATGCCACTACTTGTAACAGTACGCAATCACCTCCTCCTCCTCCTCAGTTTTACATGCACTGTTTATGTGGAACGCGACAACACAGAATTTTGGAGGGTGGTGTTTTTTTGCCACTCGGCTAATTTTCCTCCACCACCTCGATAGATACTCGTAGGGTGGGGTTGTACTACGTAGTAGGTACTACTAGTGGGCTGCGGGAGGAGGGTTAGAAATTATAGACGGGAAACACAGCGAAGGGAGAGAGAAAAAAAGGAGACAGCAACACACCCGAACCACCGACTCGTAACTGACTGCTGAGGAGTGGAGGGGAGGAGAGGGGAGGAGGGCGTCGCTACCTACAGCACCTCACCTCTTTGGAGCTGGAAGAGGGGGTGGACGAACGAACGAACGCTTGTTCCCGCGCGCCCAGCGCTACCGGTGTTTCGCCCTGTGGCTCACCGTGCGAAGGAAGGAAGGAAAGAGGGGAGGAGGGGGAGGAAGGGGGGGAGAGAGGGAGAGAGAGAGAGAGAGAGAGACAGAGAGAGAGAGAGAGTCTCACTCACTGCATGGTGGCGAGGGGTGGAGGGGGAATAAACACAGGGAGGAAGTGTTCGCGATGAGGGTGGTGGAAGTCCGCCTGTCCGTCCATCAGCGTGAGATATGATGACATTACTACTAGTACGTACAGTCGAAACCGCTTAGGGTACGTGGGAAAGGTCCGAAGCAGGTTCCAAAATTTCCTCTCACTATCCGGGATTCCCCACATCTATCCAAACAAATTATACTATTCTTCTTATTATACTAAACTTCAAGTGATATTCTATTCTAGATCTAACAGTAAACCCTTTATTTTAATTAGAACATATCGACATTGCTTGCGCAAACATCACTAGCTGTCAGTGCTATAGTTGCGTTCATATAGCAAATATACGTTACTAACACTACTACCTAGATTGACTGCCTCTCAGAAATGTTCTCACTTGAGCGGGTTCGACTGTACTGCATAGTAGCTGTATGGAAGTTTTCGCATCTCTCAATAACGTGACAGCCACCAATCTGCCGGTAGCAATAAAAACATCTTTAGAAACTTGATGTTGTTAGTGACATTAATATATACCTATATTTAGTAATACTGGCACGACACGATGAAAGTTGCTTATCCGTCCGCCTAATCCTTTGCAGTGGAGGGGCAACTGTGGACGAGAGCGGCCGCGAGCCCGTCCAGGTGGGGCACGTTCCTCCGCTGCGTCATGGAGCTCAGGGTGGAGGCCAGGAACTGGTGGCTGCGGGCGTACGTCTCCTCGCATGCGGACAGGTGGCGGTCGAAGGCGACGCCAGCGGAGGCCACGCCTGGGGGTGGTAGTGGTACGAGATTAGATTTCGACTTTTGTTTTGCTGTGCCTACCTACAATTCACTATTGGAGTTAAAATCATTTTCGGTGGAATCCGCTCAAATGTATTCCGTACCGTCGCTGCCGCCGCCGCCGCCGCATAGCCCGGCCAGTCGGTGGCAGACGCCGAGGACGCGGAAGACGGCCTCGCGGAGGACCCGCGCGGAGGAGTGCAGGAAGCACCGGTCGAAGACGCGGGCGAGGTACTCCCCGTGGGCGCGCAGGATCTGGTCCAGGTCAGCGCAGTCCCGGAGGGCGGCGCGCAGCTCCAGCTCGGTCGTGTGGAGCACCCGGGACATGAAGTAGGAGTGGACGTTGCCCACGAAGTGGAGGAGCCACGAGCGCAGCAGCAGCACGCGGTGGATCCTCAGAGACGGGGACAACCTCTCTTCCTCGTCCTCAAGTTTATCCTCCTGCTTCTCCTCCTCCTGCTTCTCTTCTTCCTTCACGAGCTGAGAGATCAGCTCCTTGGCCTGAATCTGTCTCAACGACCACATGGCCCTCTTTACTCTGAGGAGGAAGCGGAAGACCTTGTTGTAGACGGCGAGGCTTTTGCTGCTCAGTATGATGTTGAGAGGCCAGTCCACGGAGTAGCTCAGGACCATCCCGTCCAAGTACTGTTCCGCATCAAGCTCCTCCCCCTCCCTCTCAGGCAGGGTGACGGAGAACCTGTCGGCCTCCTCGTGGTACCGCCTGGCCACGCAGTCCTGCAGGAAGAAGGTGATGGAGGTCGACTCCAGGTCCAGCCCCGTCTCTAGGCGACGGAAGAGGTCGGAGTAGAACTCGAACAGCAGGTCGCCGGCCTCCATGAGGAAGACCTTCCTCACAGAGCCCAGGTGGTGCTGCAGGTCCAGAGTCTTCAGGATGAGGTGGGAGAGCGAGTCGCAGGCCGCGCGGTAGTTCTCGGAGACGAGACCGGAGAGGCAGCGTGACAGAATCATCGGCACCGGCTGGAAGGGATCCACCCCCTTGAGGAGGTAAAACGAGTCTGCGTCCTCGTCCTCGGACGAGTCGGTTTCATCCCTCTGCGACGCTGAGCACACCTCTGCGAATGCCAGCGCCAGGTAGGGATCCATGTCCAGGTTGGAAGGATCCAAGCAGGAGTCGTTCCTGAGAACTCGTGGTCGAACGTTCTTCTCTGCTGCCTCGCCACTGGGAGGGGCATCGGTCGCATCAGCGCTCTTGGAGAGGTTGTGCCGGGCCGCGTCTAGAAATGTCTGGAGGAGATCCTTGGCCGAGATCCGGGAGAAGAGTTCGAAGTTGGCGTTGCTCGGCGTGATGACCCGATTCTTCCGGAGGATGGTGAGGATCTCCATGCTCTTTCCGCTGACGAGCACGCTGGGCAGGGTCTCCTCCAGCATTTCCGGCAGCCGAAGTCCCTCCCCCTCCAGGAAGGACGCGTAGTCCCGCACCACCATCCCCTCCGTCCAGAAGTCCTCCCCCTCACGGTCGTCCGTCCTGTGCGAGAAGGGAAACTCGCTCCTGTAGTCCTCCAGCCTCCCCTCGGACAGCCACAGCCCCGCAATGCGAAGATAAGGAAACGTCGTCTTCAGGTACAGGTTGACGAAGACGTCGAAGACGGGCCGGTCGTGACTGGCGATGATCTGCTCGTGCAGGCCAGAGAGTAGCACCACGGACTTCTGCCAGTTGGAGTGACCTTTCTCCTCGGACCGGCCGACCAGGGAGACGTGGCAGTGAAAGAGCTTGGCGATGACCTTGGGCCAGTCCTGGAGGCCGGCAAAGAGATCCAGCAGGGTGAAGGTCTCCTCTTGGTCGGACACCGTCTTCTCCAGCTTCAGGAGCCGGGAGGAAAACATCTGCAGGATCTCATTCAGCGCGCTGGCGTAGGCCTCGTAGGTGAAGGGAATGGTGGAGTCGAAGTTCTTCTGCTCGGCGAAGACGCGCAGGCAAAAGTCGAGGAGCGCCCTCAGGTGGTCCATCAGCCGACAGATCGACCCGGCGGAGCGACACAGGGTCCCCGAGGTCACGCTGGGCAGGCACACGTTCTCCCTCATGAAGAAGCCTTTCCCCCGCCCCCTCTCGACCAGGTCAAAAACGGTGGAAGGGGACGGGTTCCTCAGGGACCAGACGCACTCGCGGAGGAGCTGATACTCGCTGAGAGTGACCTTGGAGACGGTGTTGACCCCGCCCGCCCTCAGAAGGGCGTCCACGCGGGAGGAGAAGCGGGCAGTGGAAGGGAAGGGGCTCTCCACGAGGGGGTCGCACCGGGAGGACTTCCAATATTGCGGCTGCACCAGGCGGGAGACAATCTCCTGGGGATCTCCTTCATCCTTGGGATCTTTCCGTCCAGGGCCAATTGCCGTCACGATGGGACTGAGGAGGGGCGGAGGTTTCACTTCGACCTCTTTCTTGTCCTCTTTGCCATCGTCATCTTCTTCTTCCCCTTCCTCTTCTGACCACTCTGAGAGTTCCTCTTCACTTCCAGGTCTCCATTCCTCTTCTCCCTCCGCCAACAACTTCTTCCAATCCACCTTCTCCTCGTGCTTCTCCACCTTTTCCTTCTCCTCCCTCCCCTCCCATTTGGCCTTGAGCGCGCCTTCCGACAGATGCTGCAGGAGCGAGAGGATCCTGATGTGGACGTCGTGCTGCTCGTGTCTCTCCTTGAAGACCTCCGCCTTCCTGTACTCGTCTACCAGCTCCTCCAAGTCCTTGGCCTTCTCCCTCTCCGCGTGCACCAGCAGCTTCTCCCTCAGCCCGTCCATCCACTTGAACACGGACCTCTCCTCCGGGTCAAAGAAGTTGTGGTAGAGCAGGTTGGAGGCGGCAAAGTCCAGGCACAGGGCAAAGTTCTCCTCGTCCTCGTCGAACCCGGTCAGGTGGGCGATGAGGTCGCGGACGGCCACGGTCATCTCGGGACGGAGCTGACTCATCCTGACTGCACCAGAGACAGAGTTAATGAGTTAAATCAAGGGATTCTTCAGTCTTCGTTCGTGCATCCTCGTCTTGCACACGGAATGAATGAATCAATCTTCGGCAAAGATTTGTTTTTTTCGTCTGCTGCTAGGCTGTTTCTTTCCGAGAGCGCCCGAAGGCGAAGGCGGGCGCCATTGAAAGGGTCACGCAACCTCTCGGACAAAGTTGCGGCCAAGAGCAATTTTTTTTGCAGAATTTGTGGCCCACGCTTCCACGTTTCTAAAAAAGATTCAGTAAGGGCTTTAGACTAAAATCCTTACTTATCGTCTTTCTGGAGACCAAATCATTGCTCTGATTCTCGCCCTCGATGCCTTTTTCTGTCGTCTTCCGATCTCGTCAATTTGCGTCGTCCTGCCGCCTGCCTGACTCGCCGATTCGGCCAGGGATGAGGGACCAATTTAGGGATGCCCGACATGATCGTCTAGAGTAAAAAGTCTCTACACGATTGACAAAAAATATAACAGAGCACGACGTCATTGTGTTATTTTACTACTTAATAAAAATGAAAAAAACAGTACTTTTTATTGTCTTATTTTTTTTACTTAAGTTAAACTAGGTAATTACAATTTCTTCCCATGAATTGTGGCAGCTCTTTATCTTGGAATTTGTCAACAAACGGAGACGAAGCGTCTTAAGGAAGAAGTCGAAGCCGGAGAGCAAGAAAGGGGGACCTCAGAAGACCTCGAGAATCCCGTCCCCCCTTCTCGAGGTCACCTCCTAAAGTCGCCTCAGGATGTCCTTCTCGGCGTCCTCGATGTCCTCGCCGCTCTCTGGCGCGGCGGACGCGGTGGCGGGGGCCGTGGGACCAGTCGAGCAGGCGGCGCAGATGAAGGTGTTCCTGGCGCACCTGGCCACCCTGAAGGACCCCTCGCAGAAGGACGAGGCCAAGCTGAAGGCGGCGCAGGAGCTGAGCGACAACCTGGACGCTCTGGTGGCCTCGCAATTCTACCAGCAGTTCCTTGACCAGGCCATGAGGTGCTTCATCAAGCTGCTACACGAGGGGAGGCCGCACTTCATCGCAGAGTACAACGTGCAGCAGGTGCGGAAGCTGGTGTTGGAGATGATCCAGAGGCTGCCCGCGAACGAGTTTCTCAAGCCCTACGCCAAGGACGTCCTCAAGCTGGCGTTCAAGCTGTTGGAGACGGAGAACGAAGAGAACGTGATAGTTTGCCTCAGGATCATCATCGAGTTGCACAAGCAGTTCCGGCCTTCGCACTCCATCGAAATCAACCACTTTCTACACTTTGTCAAGTCCATCTACAAGGAACTCCCCAATCACCTGAACAAGATTTTTGATCCTCGTGCTCCGATTCGGATAAAAGACTTGAACGATCCTCAGTTCAACATCGAGGCTGTCTTGGGAGAGACCTTTACGACCACCACCATTACCACCGAGAAGAAGGGCCCAGAAAACCAGACAAACGTGACCTACAATCTTATTCCCAAGGCTGTTTTATCGCTAAAGGTACGTTGGAACACCACACGTAAACCATGCAAAATGTTCGCACTCTATTTTTGTTTTTTCAGGTACTTCAAGAACTGCCCATTATCGTGGTCCTGATGTACCAGCTCTACAAGCAGTTTGTCCATCAAGAGGTTGCGGAATTCATTCCTCTAATCATGAACACGATCACGCTGCAGCCCACAGTACAGCAGAGAAGTCACAAGGACTTCAACAAGGAGGTCTTCGTCGATTTCATGGGAGCGCAGATCAAGACGCTGTCCTTTTTGGCCTACATTATCAGGATCTACCAGGAGGTGAGAAAGAGAGGTAGATGGTTGTTACCTCATACAAGATAGAACAATTCTCCCAAAAAAACCTTTCAGGTGGTCAGCACACACAGCACGCTGATGGTAAAGGGCATGCTGTCCCTCCTTTCGGTGTGTCCACATGAGGTGGCACACCTGCGCAAGGAACTCCTCATTGCTGCCAGACACATTCTGGCCACCGAGCTCCGCATCAAGTTCGTCCCTCTCATGGAAAAGCTGTTCGATGAGAATATCTTGCTCGGCAAGGGCTGGACCACCCATGAGTCTCTCAGGTGTGGAACTTGAGCATCTCCTATTTTGATTTATAAATTTTTAGAGTACCCTGTGTCATCATTATCATGTACATGTATATTTAGGCCGCTGGCTTACTCCACTCTGGCGGACTTGGTCCACCACGTCCGCCAGCACCTTCCGCACGCGGATCTGGCTCGTGCGGTGCAGCTCTTCTCCCGCAACGTGCACGATGACTCTCTTCCCACCAGCATCCAGACCATGTCGTGCAAGCTTCTCCTCAACCTCGTTGAGTGCATCCGGACGCGGAGCGAACAGGAACAGGTGCCCGGAGGGGGAAGGGAGCTCCTCATGCGCATGATGGAAGTCTTCGTACTCAAGTTCAAGACGGTCTCCAAGCTCCAGCTGCCGGTGCTCATGGCTAAGCACAAGCAGCAGGTCGGGGCTATTCAACAGCAGCAGCAGCAGCAGCAGCAGCAGCAGCAACAGCAGCAGCAGCAGGCTGCCACACCCACGGCGCCTGGCACACCAGCAACGCCGGGAACGGCTGAAGTCAAAGTGGCTCCTGCAAGTGAAGACGTCAAACCCGCACTTTCTCCTGCACAGCAACAACAGCAGCAGCAACAGCAGCAACAAGGTAAAACTAAATACGCGTATCTTGTACGTATAATTAATGGCGCTTAATGCTGTCGGCTTACATTCAATCTCACAGGAGAAAAGGAAGAGGAGAAGAAAAGCAAGTTTGGTTTTCCCCAATCTCAGAGCAGTGCCTACAGCGTCTCTGACTGTCGTGCGTTGGTGAAGACCCTGGTGTGTGGCGTGAAGACCATCACCTGGGGCTGTACCAGCGTGAAGTCTGGTCAGGACGGCGGTGGCGCGCAAGTGGTCGGTCAGCAGGCCAAGCAGTTCCACGCGAAGGAGACGCTTGTCTACATCCGCCTCGTCAAGTACGCCATGGAGGCGCTGGACATCTACACTCTGAACGCCACTCCTCCGGGGGCCGTGGCTGGCCAGGCTGGGGTCGTCGGCGCCGGCGCCCTCGCGGTCGCCGGTGGAGCCGGCGCGGGTCACAACAGGTCGCCCCCCCTGCAGCAGACGGTGCGCACAAAGGAGGAGAAAGAAGTCCTGGAGCACTTCGCGGGCGTCTTCGCCCTACTCAACCCTCAGACGTTCAAGGAGGTCTTTACTCAGACCATCGACTTCGTGGTGGAGCGCATCTACCGCAACTACGCGCTGCAGATCATGGCCAATAGCTTTCTGGCCAACAACGTCACCTCGCCCATCTTCGCCACCATCCTTGTTGAGTACCTTCTGGAGCGCATGCAGGAGATGGGAGTCAACATGGAGAGGAGCAACCTCTACCTCAAGCTCTTCAAGCTCGTCTTTGGGTCCGTCTCCCTGTTCGCGGCGGAGAACGAGCAGATGCTCAAGCCGCACCTGCACTCCATCGTCAACAAGTCCATGGACCTGGCCAAGAGTGCCAAGGAGCCTTACAACTACTTTCTCCTGCTAAGAGCTCTCTTCAGGTCTATTGGAGGTGGCAGCCACGACCTACTTTACCAGGAGTTTCTCCCTCTGTTGCCGAACCTGCTGCAGGGCCTTAACGGGCTGCAGTCCGGCCTACACAAGCAGCACATGAAGGATTTGTTTGTCGAACTGTGCCTGACGGTCCCAGTGAGACTAAGCTCCCTCCTGCCTTACCTCCCCATGTTGATGGACCCGCTGGTTTCCGCTCTGAACGGGTCGCAGACCCTTGTCAGCCAAGGCCTGCGGACCCTGGAGCTGTGCGTGGACAACCTCCAGCCAGACTTCCTGTACGAGCACATCCAGCCGGTCCGGGCGGAGCTGATGCAGGCACTGTGGCGAACCCTGCGCAACCCCTCCGACCAGATCGCCCACGTGGCCTTCAGGGTCTTGGGCAAGTTCGGCGGCGGCAACCGAAAGATGATGGTGGAGCCGCAGGCCCTCGAGTACACCCCGTCCTCCGAGCAGACCCAGGGCGCCACTCTGGAGGCCAACCCTGGGCCGTGCGTCGTCATCCACTTTCCGGAGCACAAGCAGGCCATCCAGCTACCGGTCAGGAAAGTCATCGAGACGGCCTTTAACGCGCTCAAGTCGTCCAACACGGAACCCGGGTTTTACCGCAAGCAGTGCTGGGAAGTTCTCAGGTGCTACCTGGTATCTTCGCTGCAGGTGGCCGACGAGAGGGCCACCATGCTCAAGCTGCTGTCCCATCCCACCTTCCGGGAGGGCCCTATCCCGCCCATCTCCGGGCCGCACTACAAGTGCTCGGATGCGCAGGCCCGACACGTCCACCAGATGGCCGTCACAGGGATGTTCGTGGCCGCTGCCATCAAGGAGCTGCGACAGTCCGTCCTTCCCACCATGGTGGCCCTCGTCAGACACTATACCATCCTGGCCATCGTCCAGCAGGCGGGACCGTTCCCCACTTCCTCTAAACAGGCAAGCCTCTTATCACTTTAGCAAAGAAATGTCCTCTTTCTTGTTTGTTAATACTATTGTCCAGTATGTAGGTTAGTAGGTATGTGCATTGTAGAATAATGCAAGGATATTTTTGGGGTTTTTTTCGGACAGGCCAAACTATCGGGGATGGATCCTCTTGTACTGATAGACTCCCTGGCCGTTATCATGGGCCATGAGGAGAAGGAGCTGTGCAAGCCGGGTCACCTGGCGATGGTGCTGCTGCTGGACACCGCCACCAACATCATGGGCACAAAGGAGAGGGCATGCAGGCTGCCGCTTATGGAGTACCTGGCCGAGAGGATGTGCAACCTCTGCTACAAGAGGGCCTGGTATGCCAAACTGGGCGGTTGCATCGCGATCAAGTTCCTGTTCGAGAGAATGGATCTGAGGTCAGTACGAGATCTCTTCAAGTCTTAGTGTCGACCACTTTTACGCCCTCTCTACTTTTTTCCTGTAGGTGGGTTTTCCAGCACCAGTTCAACTTCTTGAAGGCCCTGCTGTTTGTGATGATGGACCTGACTGGAGAGGTGTCCAGTGGAGCAGTGGACATGGCCAACGGCAACCTGGAGAAGATGCTGAAGCTGTGCGCCACGCCGCTGCCGCAGCCGCAACAGCTTGCCACGACCGAAGAGACCGTCGCTGCTGAACAGAAGTACAAAGAACTGAAAGCCATACAGGAGAAGTCGCTGCATGAGGTAAGAAAGGCGATACTTTTGAAAGGTGACTTTAAAAAAAATACAAAACCTTAAAAAATATTTTCAGGTGACTCACGAACTGGTCCGCCAAGTGACCAGCCCAAACAAGTACGTCCGCGAGCAGGCAATGAGCTCCCTGAAGCTCCTGGCCGACATCCGGGGCGTCTCTATCGTGGAGGTGATGGAGCCTCACAAGGAGGTGCTGCAGGACATGATACCGCCGAAGAAGCACCTTCTCCGACACCAACCGGTCAACGCCCAAATCGGACTCATGGATGGAAATACCTTTTGCACCACTCTGGAGCCCAGGCTTTTCACAATTGACCGTAAGTTCTAACAGAATCTAGGCATGCACTGAAACTCAGCGCACGACTTAGATAAGATAATTTGCCTCAAGTCTGTGATCTTAAGAATATATCTAGGTTTTCTTTTTCTTTTCAGTAAAAATCATGGAGCATAAGGTATTCTTCACCGAACTGCTTTCCCTGTGCGAGGCGGACGACGCCGCCCTTCAGAAACTACCCTGCTACAAGTCGATCGCAGACCTAGTGCCCCTTCGAAAGTCAGCCTTGCGGGCTCTGGCCGCCTGTCACTACATCCCAGAGTGCAGGGAGAAGATCTTCAACGTATTGTACGTCCGGGCCCTAAACAACACCAACAACGACCTGGTGGAAGCGGGATACGAGTGCATGAAGCACTTCATCGAGGGCTTCAAGCTCGACCTCGACCTGGTGACCCAGATGACGAGGAGCATGCTGACCACGCTTAACGACTTTCGCAACCTCAATCTCAACGTCATCACTCGCCTCTGTTACCTCGCGGAGCTCTTTCCCAGCGTCTTCAATGAGAAGCTTTGCGAACAGCTGCTGCAGCTTCTCAAGAAGTGGCTGGAGGTGGCCATCGTGGGGTTCAAGCAGATGCAGCAGGGACAGAACAAGAACGGCGGCCAACAACAGCTGAAGGTCGCCGCGGCCATCGTCAAGCTTTTCCAGAAGATACCCCCGTCGCACGCCCCTCAGAAAATCATCGAGATGCTCTGCAAACTCATCCTGACTACGGAGAAGAACCTGCTGATCGAGCCGGGCTCCATCCTCCGCGAGCCCCTCATGGGCTACCTGGTCAAGTTCCCGTCGGAAGCCTTTGACTACCTTACCATGGAGACCTGCGCCAGGGACCCGCAGAACAGGCGCTACGCAGAGTTCATCCTCAAGCACCCGGAGAAGGGGAACGTGTTCCGGAAGGCGCTGAGGTTGAAGGTCGACCGTCTGACGGCCATGATCGGGTGCGCGAGCAACCCAGTGCAGGTGGGGACGCAACAGCAACAGCAGCTCTCCGCGAACGACAGAAACGAAGTGCAGTTTGCAGGTGAGTACTGCAACATGCTACACATGCAGCAGGTCAAAAGTGTTTGTCCGTGTAGGTACTAGTAGCAAAATTGATTATATGCTAATTGTTATTGTGTCTTGTCACGTTTAGGCGTTCGCTTTACATGGATTCTCGCAAACAAGGAGAAAGACTGGATTAAGGACAGACACGAAGTTGTCGAGGCTGTCAGGAAGATCTGGAACACTGATGCTTATCATGAGCGACACCAAAAGTAAGGCAGAGCGTTTAGCACAAAGTGCTCAATGCACAGCCAGCCACCACGACTGCAACATTTTGTCTTTTCTTTTCTTTTTTGCAGAGGCGATACTGTCGACTACCCACACTGGAAGGAGCCGAAGGTCATGGTGAAGGTGATGCTGGCTTACTTCCGCCACCACCGCGAAGAGCAGATCCTCCTGCTCTTTCAGCTGCTGCGGGCCCTCTGCGGACGGTTCGTGGCAGACTTCCAGTTCCTCAAGGACTTCTTGGAGAACGAGGTGTGCGGCAGCTTCCCCGTCAAGTGGAAGCGGGCCGCTTTCTTTGAGCTGGTCCGCCTGTGGAACCCCGCGGACGGCGGCCAGACCCTTTCTCAGGAGCTGAAGGGCAAGATCCTGCAGTACATCATCATCCCCTGCTTTGCCAAGAGCTTCGACAACGGGGAGGGCGACGCCCTTATCGGCAGCCTGCCGGCCCCCGACCAGGACTGCCCGGAGAACGTGGTGTCGACCTTCATCTCGCACCTCATCGATCCGGAGAACCCGTTCGGGACGTCGGACACGGTGCGGATCCTCCTGCTGCAGTTCTCCTGCCTGCTGGTTGACCAGGGGGCCGCGCACATCCACGACGCCAGCAACAAAAAGCAGGGCAACAAGCTGCGGCGGCTGATGACCTACGCGTGGCCCTGCCTGCTCAGCAAGAACTGCGTGGACCCGGCCACCCGGTATCACGGCCATCTCCTCCTCTCCCACATCATCGCCAAGTTCGCCATCCACAAGCGTATAGTGCTCCAGGTCTTCCACAGCTTGTTAAAGGCTCATGCTGTGGAGGCCCGCGGCGTCGTGCGCCAGGCACTCGAGATCCTGACCCCGTCCATGCCAGGACGCATGGAGGACGGAAACACCATGCTCACCCATTGGACGAAGAAGATCATCGTCGAGGACGGACACACCGGCTCGCAGCTCGTGCACATCCTCCAGCTGGTGGTCAAGCACTTCAAGGTCTACTACCCGGTCCGCCACCACCTCATCCAGCACGTGGTGAGCTCTATCCAGCGCCTGGGATTTACGGCCACGGCCACCATAGAGCAGAAGCGGCTGGCAGTCGACCTCTGCGAGATAGTCATCAAGTGGGAGATGCAGAGACACAAGGACGAGACGGGAATAGACGCAGAGGCTTCCGGACAACCAATCACTCAGACAGTCGGTGAGTAAATACTGCACTATCTTATTGTACATATGTGGTATGGTATGTATGTACGTACAATACTAGAAGTACCTTCAGAACTTGCTAGCCCAAAAGATACCCGCTTTGCAATAGGTTGGCAATAGCAGAAAGACAAATTATAACTTGCTATGCCCTCGGCCATTTAACCTCAGGCTTTCCAGTGCGGCTTTGCTTGCCAAGTCCTCACTGTGCTGAGACACTTAAAGGATGTACTAAGCAGATATAGCCATGACTTAAAGAAAGTCGTGACCTTGTTTTGACCTCAAAACAATCTTAATATCAACTTTTCACCGTTTTTTGGGGTGCTGAACAGCTTTTATTTTATACCACTTTTTGACCCTGTTTTTATTTCTAATTAACTCTAATGCGTACTAGCATGTACCGGTAGATTTAACATCACTTCCACTTTGTCTTCAGTAGGTGGCATGATTCAGGGCGTTAAACGCGGCTCGACAGATGGACTGCCAGAGGCCAAGCGTCTGAAGACTGTAGTGGGCATCATGACGCCGCAGAAACAGCAACAGCAGCAGCAGCAGCAGCAGCAACAGCAGCCACAGGCGGGGACGGCGGGTCCGGAAGCGTCGCGCCCGCTGGACAAGCAGCACTGCGATGCCGTCGTCAACTACCTCCTGCGCCTGGCCTGCCAGGTGAGCGACTCCCAGGCGGGCACGGGAGTCTCCCCGGGGGAGCTGCTCTCCCGACGCTGCGTCTCCCTGCTCAAGCTGGCCCTCAAGCCGGAGCTCTGGCCCAACTGCGAGCTGCGGCTGGGGGCCTTCGAGAAGATCCTGGCAGGGCCCCAGGGTGTGGACTCGAACCAGCCCAACTACGTTAACATCTGCACCTGTCTCGACATTCTCAGCTTCCTGCTGACCATTCTGCGAAAGGAGCAGGTCCTGGTGGCCTTCAAGCCGCTGCAGAAGTCCATCGCCACGTGCATGAGCTGTCCCAATAGCAAGGTCATACGCGCGGTGCACAATCTCCTGTCAAGGCTAATGAGCCACTTCCCAACCGAGCCGACGAGCTCCAACGTGGCCTCCAAGCACGAGGAGCTCGACCAGCTGTACGCCTCGGTCGGGAAGGTCATCTACGAGGGACTGAACAACTACGAGAAGAACCCGCAGGCGGCGCCCTCGTCGCTCTTCGGCACGCTGATGATGCTGAAGGCCGCCTGCGTCAGCAACCCCAGCTACATCGATCGCCTCATCACCATCTTCATGCGCGTCTTGCAGCGCATGGCCCGGGAGCACCTCGGGCCGACCGGAAACGACAGTCCCGCCGCCGCCAGCGAGCTGCTCATCCTCAGCCTCGACCTGGTCAAGAACAGGGTGGCCGTGATGGGGATGGACATGCGCAAGGCCTTTATCGGCAGCATCCTCGTCGGCCTCATCGAGAAGTCGCCGGACGTCAAGGTCATGAAGGCCATCACCAAGATGTTGGAGGACTGGATGAAGAACAAGGACCTGAAGAGCGTCAACCAGGGTCCCAACCAGAAGGAGAAGTCCATCCTGCTGGCCAAGATGATGCAGTTCGTGGAGAAGCGCTTCCCGGACGACGCCGAGCTCAACGCGCAGTTCCTCGAGCTGGTCAACTTTGTCTACCGCGACGACGCCCTCAAGAACTCCGAGCTGACATCCAAGCTGGAGCAGGCCTTCCTGGCCGGGCTGCGCTGCCCCCAGCCCCACATCAGGGCCAAGTTCTTTGAGGTCTTCGACGCCAGCATGCGCAAGCGCCTCCACGAGAGGCTGATGTACATTGTGTGCTCGCAGAACTGGGAGGCCATGGGCCCCTTCTACTGGATCAAGCAGTGCATCGAGCTCCTGCTGGCCACGGCCGCCCCGCACACACAGATGCAGAACTGCACCCCGAACTCCTTCCTCCCTTCGGTCACGTCGGTGATCGGCCTCGGCGAGCCAGGGGACCGCAGCGCCTTCAGCGCCCTCGCCGTCGTGAAGGAGGAGCCTCCCGAGGCCGTGGACATGGACGGCGTCTCCTCGGCTGGCGCTATGATGGGGGCCGGGGACGATGCCGGCCTGTCCGCGGACGACATGTCCGTCGTGGTGGACGGGTCGGTCGTGGACGGGGAGAGCGGGCTCAAGAAGGAGGCCGGGCTAATGAACGGGGCCGACAACGGACGCAACTTGGCGCAACTCGTCGCCAGGCAGTACAAATTTCTCGAGTCCATCAGCGAGGTAATTTATATGCATAAAAAGTGATCTACTGTACTACTAGAAAACTGATTAAAAAAACGTGCCGGGTTGTTTTATTTTATTTTATTTAGGTGAAAACTCTCCACTTCCTGGGTCCTCTTGCTCAGCTGGCGCACATGGAGTCTTCCCTGGCAGAGGACGTCTGGTTGGGCTTCTTCCCTCGTGCCTGGAAGGTGCTGAGCGACCGGCAGCGCGAGGCCCTGGCCGCGGAGCTGGTGCCGTTTGTCTGCTCGGGGATCCACATTATCCAGAAGGACTGCCAGCCCAGCGCGGTCAACACGTTCGTGGAGGCCTTGTCAATCTGCCACCCGGCGGTGGCCATCAGGGCACCGATACTTAAGTACCTGGGGAAGAGCCACAACCTGTGGCACAGGTAAAGTCAGCTGCTGATTGCCTCTTTTCTACATATACGTATTGTATACCGTATTTCAATTAGCTCACGTACCTACATGTCCTTCCCTTCTTCAACTTTTCAGATCCACTCTGCTTTTGGAACAAATGGCGTCCGATCCCAACGGAGGACTGCAGTCCAATGTTATCCGGACCCGTCGTGAGCACGATCGCTTGGAGCACGACCTGGACCCGAGCATCACGCTCACCCACCAGCAGGAGGCCATGGACGCCCTCTCTGACATGTACAGCCTGCTCAAGGAGGAGGACATGTGGGCAGGATTGTGGCACAAAAAGGCCAGGTAGAAAAAAAAGTGCCTTCTGATGTTCGCTTCAGGAGAAATTGAGGGAAAACTTATTTTTTTCCTTCAGGTACACCGAGACCAACATTGCGATCGCCTACGAACAGCAGGGCTATTTCGAGCAGGCCCAGGGCGCATACGAGCTGGCCATGACCAAGTTTCGCAACGACCACGCGAACGGCGGCTGCGCCTCCGCCCTGCAGCAGGAGGTCAAGCTGTGGGAGGAGCACTGGATCCGCAGCTCCAAGGAGCTCAACCAGTGGGAGATCCTGCTGGACTACGGCAACTCCAAGGGCCCTGGCGCGAACCCGCAGCTCGTACTGGAGTCGGCGTGGCGCAGCCCCAACTGGCAGCTGATGAAGGAGTCACTGCAGCAGGTGGAGGCCGGTTACCCTCGCGAGCTGGCCTGGCGCATGAACCTGTACCGGGGCTACCTGGCCATCTGCCACCCGGACGACCCTCACCTGGCCATGGTGGAGCGCTACGTTGAGCAGGCGTCCACGCTCTGCATGAAGGACTGGCGCCGCCTCCCGCGCGTCGTGTCCCACGTGCACCTGCCGTACCTCCAGGCGGCGCAGCAGGTGATGGAGCTGCAGGAGGCGGCGCAGATCCACCAGGGCCTCCTGCACGGCAGGACCAACTCGCTGCACGACATGAAGGCCATCGTCAAGACCTGGCGCAACCGTCTTCCCGTCATCTCTGACGACCCCTCCCACTGGTCGGACATCTTCGCCTGGCGGCAGCACCACTACCAGTTCATCGCCAACCACTACAACGCGGAGCAGCAGGATCAGTCTAGCAACCACAGCATGTTGGGAGTTCACGCGTCCGCTCAGGCAAGACTCCCCAACCAATGTTGGTATCGCTAGGTGCACACTCTCGGTTGCGACACTAGTGGTAGTTAGCGATGAGAGGGGTCGACATTTGGGTTGCTCTGTTTTCATATCACTAATACATCAATTATACGAGTACAGCGTTAGTACTTCAGCACAGGTGTTACAAGAGTGAAAAAAACCTTAGAGCAACCCATCACTAAATTCACGCTAGTGATATTGCTTGGGTCAGGGTTGTTAGGGAGCGTTTTGTTATGTGATTAATTATTGGTACGCGGCACACCTTTTATAGGCCATCATCCACTTCGGCAAGATCGCCCGCAAGCACAACCTGACGGGCGTCTGCCTGGAGTCGCTCTCGCGCATCTACACCATCGCCAGTGTGCCCATCGTCGACTGCTTCCAGAAGATCCGCCAGCAGGTTAAGTGCTACGTCCAGACGGCCGCCACCTTGGGCAAGAGCGAGTTGCAGGAGGGTCTGGAGGTCATCGAGTCGACCAACCTGAAGTACTTCACCAAGGAAATGACCGCTGAGTTCTACGCTCTCAAAGGGATGCTGCTGGCGCAGATCGGGAGGGCCGACGATGCCAACAAGGCCTTTTCTGCAGCGGTGCAGATGCACGACACCCTGGTGAAGGCGTGGGCGCTGTGGGGCGACTACCTGGAGAGCATCTTCACCAAGGAGGCCACCACCAGGAACACCAGCTTTGGCGTGGAGGCCATCACCTGCTACCTTCACGCCTGCCGACACCAGAACGAGTCCAAGTCGAGGAAGTACTTGGCTAAGGTAAAGATGCGCTTTATTGAGATTTTGATATTTTAGACATTTTCCACGACATTTCCCACGAATTAGTCTTATCGTAATTTGGTCTTTTTCCATTGTAAAATTTTACCTAGCAACGTGGGTAGCTTTAGGCTAGTACTGTACAGTACCCTATATAATATAGACAGATGCTTTTTTCCCATGCTGTGCAGTTGCCATATATTGCGTTGGGCCGCTTTGACAATACCTAGTATACCGGTACATATTAGTAGGCGATGTGACATAAACTGATATTTTACTGCGCAGCAAAACGACGGACTCTAACAAACCTTTTTATTTTTTCCGTTTTTTCCTCCAGGTGCTCTGGCTGCTGACCTACGACGACGAGACGCTGGCCTTGGCCGAGGCGGTGGACAAGTACCACGTCGGCGTGCCCCCGATCCAGTGGCTGCCCTGGATTCCTCAGCTCCTCACCTGTCTGGTCAGGGCGGAGGGGAGGCTGATCCTGAACCTGCTCAGCACTGTGGGCAGGATGTTCCCGCAGGCCGTGTACTTCCCCATCCGCACGCTCTACCTCACGCTCAAGATCGAGCAGAGGGAGAGGTTCAAGACCGGTGAACTCGCCCAGGGTGAGAGTCTGGAGTGCCCTGAATCAGGAAAAAGATCTTCATCCGTCTAAAAATTCGCTTTTGATCTACCCGTATGCAGGTAGTGCATTGGTCGGAGAGAGAAGAAATTCCGACAGTCCTGGGCAGCAACCTCAGCAGCAACAACAGCAGCAACAACAGGGAGGTGGCGAGTCGTCCGGTCCAATTCGGGCCACGGCTCCCATGTGGAGATGTTCCAGGATTATGCACATGCAGAGGGACCTGCATCCAACTGTTCTGTCCAGCTTGGAAGGTAAGAATGCATTAAATGAGGACATGACTGTTGCACATTAATTTTCTCGATCAGACACCCATTTCTAAAAAATGCCCAAAACGTGTGAAGAGTGTGCGGGAAAAATGGCTAGTTTGTGCGCACAAACTGGACACCTTTATATCACAAATCATCACGCTAAATTTATTACCATTTTTGTTTTGCATACTGCGCACACAAACTAGACACTTTTTGGCCTTTTGTGCCCCTTTTACGCAGTAGTAGCAAAAAGTAAAAAAGAAGTCATGCCTGAAAAATGTCTGGTTTGTGGCAACGAGAGAGACGATGTCTCTGGTGAAGTTGCCACACTTTAGGTACATTTCGTCAGTGTACTAGTACTACTGTACTAGTACTGTACAGTAAAGAAATCACCGACATTCCATTGCAGGCATTGTGGATCAGATGGTCTGGTTCCGAGAAAATTGGTACGAGGAAGTTCTAAGGCAACTGCGGCAGGGCCTGGCAAAATGCTACGTCATCGCCTTCGACAACCGGATGACGGTCAGCGAGGCGACCATCACGCCGCACACGCTCAATTTTGTCAAGAAGCTCGTCTCCACCTTTGGGCTCGGCATCGAGAACATATCCAGCGCCGCCGCCGCGGGAAACGCCGCTGCAGCCGCTGCCGCGGCTGCCGCAGCTGCAGCCGCTGGATCCGCGTCCGGAGGAGGTTCAGGAGGAGGGGCGGCCGCCGCGGCTGCGGCTGCAGCGGTGGCGGCCGCAGCCGCCGGGAACACCGGGTCGAGCGCGGCGAGTGAGAGCCTCGTTCGTCGGGCGCAGGCGACCGCGCAGGATCCCGTCTTCCAGAAGATGAAGTCCGAATTCACATCCAGCTTCGACTTCAGCGTGCCTGGGGCGATGAAGCTCCAAAATCTGATCCAGAAGCTGAAGAAGTGGATCCGCATCCTGGAGGTGGGTATACCGAAAATTTGCTTTGAAATTGGGGGAAAATTTGTTCTTTTTTAATTTTGTTAGCCTTTCTGCCGCCTTGTGGGCTTTTTTTTTAAGCTTCACTTACCCTGTTGACTTTTGTGTCGTGTTGCAGATGAAGACAAAGATCTTGCCCAAGTCGTTTCTGATCGAGGAGAAGTGCCGTTTCCTCAGCAACTTCTCTCGTCAGACGGCAGAGGTGGAGCTCCCCGGAGAACTGCTGCTGCCCAAGCACTCGCACTACCAGGTCTACATCCAGCGCTTCATGCCCAGAGTGAAGATTGTGCAGAAGCACAACTCCTCTGCCAGGAGACTCTACATCCGCGGACACAACGGCAAAATCTATCCCTATCTTGTTGTCAATGACTCAGGTGCGGGTGCTAACCGTGTACTGGAGTCTGGTAATTCTTTAATATTTCTCTCTTCTAAAAAGGTTTGGCCGACGCAAGGAGGGAGGAGAGGGTTTTGCAGCTCCTGAGGATGATGAACCACCTGCTGGGGAAGCACAAGGAGACCTCGAGGCGCTTCCTGAACTTTACCGTCCCTCGCGTGGTGGCGGTGTCCCCGCAGATGAGGCTGGTCGAGGACAACCCGCACTCTGTCTCCCTGCTCGATGTCTACCGAGAGAGGAGCCTCCGGCGCGGGATGGACCACGACAACCCCATCGCCAAGTTCTACGAGAGGTTGGCCACGGTGCAGGCCAGAGGATCGCAGGCCAGTCACCAGGTCAGTGGGGAAGTTGGATAGAGAATTAATTTTTTTTTTCATCGCTAGTTCTGGCATTTGCTCACATACGTACTAAACGTGTCTGTTTTACCAACTCCAGGTCCTCAGAGACATCCTGAAGGAGGTGCAGCATTCGACTGTGCCGAAGAACCTGCTCCGCGACTGGGCCAACGCCACCTTCGCCTCCGCTACGGACTACTGGACCTTCCGCAAGGTCTTCACCCTCCAGCTGTCCCTCGCGGGCTTCGCAGAGTACGTGCTGCACCTCTCGCGACTCAACCCGGACATGATGTACGTTCACCAGGACTGCGGGCTCATCAACATCTCGTACTTCAAATTCGACGTGGACGACGTCTCCGGCGAGCTCGACTCGAACCGCCCGGTCCCGTTCAGGCTCACCCCGAACGTGTACGAGTTTGTGACCGAGACCGGCGTGCGCGGCCCGCTCACCGCGAGCATGATCGCCGCCGCCCGGTGCTTCGTCCACCCGAGCTTTAAGATCCAGGCCATCCTGAGGGCCGTCCTCAGGGACGAGATGATCACGTGGAACAACAAGGCCAACCGCGGCGGTTCCGCCACTGCACCCGGCGGGGCGGCGGACGCACCTGCGCCAGAACAGCAGGCACAGCAGCAACAACAGCAGCAGCAACAGCAGCAGCAGCAGCCGGGAGCCCAACCGGAGAACACAGACAGGGAGGTGATCATCAGCATGGTCAACAAGGCTGTGACCACCATCACTCAGAGGCTGACCAGCCTGTCCAGCTTCGACGGGACGGAGAGCAAGGTCAGCACGCTGGTGGCCGCGGCAAACTCGCCCGACAACCTCTGCAGGATGGACCCTGCGTGGCACCCTTGGTTGTAAGGTTGGAGAGGAATGCAAAAGAGAGAAAAAAAAAATTTAGTTATCGAAAAAAATAATGTACCTTGTCACACGTACTGATTGGAATTTGGAAGAAGAAAAAAAAATCGATGCGGTTGCACATGATTTATAGTAATGTATTGTGTAGCATGGGAAAAATAAATCGAACTGATGTACTAATGTACATGCAATAGTTGTCACAATTACCCCTGATATCAAATCACTTTGATTTATTCATACTTTTTTACCATCAAGTCGGGCTAACGGGGAAGCTGCGTATTGGCGAAAGTATTATGGTTTGCACACCGGCAATTTTTTTTTCTCACTTCATCCTTGCATATTGGGGAAAATGCTAGTCTTTGCATAGTGGCGAAAATGAATATCTTTGCGTATTGGCGAACCCCCACAAACAAAAGGTGGTGGAGGAGGAGGAGGTAACAGTGAGCCTGCATTAATGTCGTCTTCTCCCTTCCTCCCTCCCTCTCTTCCTTAACTGCGGCACCTACGTAGGTAACGGTTTCCCGAAAAAAAAAAGGGAGTACTTTATTATTTTTTTGTGCCTTTTTCTTCGCGGCACACACAGTGCCCCACAACTTGTTCTTTTTTCTACATACATAGAGTAATTATGTACAAACATAATTACTCTATCTTCTCGCCAATAGGCAGAGACAACTCTTTTCGCCAAAAGCAGACACCTCTGTTCGCCAAAAAGCAAAGGTGCCTCTTTACGTCCAAATGCAGAGATGGCCATTTTCGACAAATTGCAAACCTCTTTCAGTCTGCCAATACAAGGGTGCTCATTTTTTTCGCCAGTACGCAGTCGACCCGGGCTAACCATATTAAAAGCAAGACAGGCAGCATGAGCTTTACCAGGACTACATGAGACTACAAGTGATGGCAATTGTCGTCTGAACAAGTGGTTTTGTTTTGCTAACATATGATTTCTTTTCCTGCAAGCAATGGCAACTGTTTCTCTTTTTTACTTTCACATAATCTTTAGTGCTAATTACTGAGTGAAGCCTTAAACTACCCATCACAACGCTTATGAGGGGACCTTAAGAAGGAGAAAACCGATCGTTGTGGTGCCTATGGTACAAGTTAGGCGCACAAGCACAACATGGTGCTTACGAGACACGCACTCCGGACGCTCTTCTTCGTGTTCTTGTACGTCATGGCCATGAAGACCTTCCTGGAGCTGATGTTCATGGTTCTGCCGACGGATCTTCAACCAGCTGCGCTTCCCTGGAAGCGCCAAGAAGGTGGCACTGAAGGTCGGAGCAACAACGCCTCCGATGAAAGGCAAGTGAGATGGGGGGAGGGGAGGGGGGAGATGTTCTTGTACCCAACCAGTATTGGTATCGCTATGGGCACACTCTCGGTGGCGACACTAGTGATAGTTAGCGATGGGATCAATGTGTTTGGGTTGCTCTAATGTTTACATATCGCTAACATATCACTTATATAGCGTTAGTACGCCAGGGCAGGTGTTAGAATAGTGAAAAAAATCTTAGAGCATCACTAAATTCACGCTAGTGATATTGGTTGGGTAGGTAAGCTTCATTCTGTACTATACTGTATCGGTCTTTTGTCACAGCCTGCTCCTGATGACGTCGAGGAACTCTTCGACCCCGATGAAGAACCGCGAGGAGACGTGGGACAAGCTCCGCAGGTGGCTGTTGAACGTGCCCGTGGACTTCATCCGCGACAATGGCGGGAGGCGGGTGTTCACAGCCGGCAGGCGCCATAAGGAGTCCGGGAGGTGCTGGGCCATCCCGCACCCATGGCACCTGGCCGTGCACAACAGGAACTGGCAGACCCTCATCTCCTCCGTCAAGAACAAGCCCAGCCAGGTGCTGTACCTCTACAACGCCCACTACGACGACCGCCAGGACGAGGTTGTCCTGAGGATACCCGCCATGATCGACACGTAAGAGACAGAATATATTCTGCTCCTTTTGCTGGTAACCAATGTTAATTGTGAAATATAAAATCATTACTGCTTTCAGCGGGGCTCCTACCATCACAGACTTGTACTGCCTCTTGTGGTACGCTAATGCCACGGTGGAAGAAACAAAGGTCTTTGAGTACTCCAAAGTCTACTACGTGAACACCAATCACACCGATCCAGCCTTCCTGCTGAACTGTCCCGCTCGGAGGGGCGACGTGCCCGTGGCGGTATCCGTCGTCTCTCTCCGAGATTATGATGACTATTGCAAGATGCCGAGAAACTTTGTAACAGTGAGGCACTCCACTCCAGGTGTGACTTTCAACATTTCTTTGATTATTTCACACACAAAAAAATGTGCTGTACTGCAATCCTTCGTCTGATAGAAAATGGGAAGAAGAAGTCCTTTGCTGTTTGCACGAGGGGGCTCCTGTTCACGGAGTCCTCTTACACTGTTAGACTTATTGAATGGATTGAACTGCTTGGCATCTTGGGAGTGGACAAGATATACCTGTACTACTATGACCTGGCCGAAGAGGTTTTGCAGACCTTGGAGTATTACAACAGGAAGGGCGTGGTGGAACTCATACCCTGGTCAATGTCTGCGCATCATCCAAGGTCAATAACTTCGTGCAGTGTACGCATTTAGTAGTAAAGGAAGTCTCTTGAAAGTTGCCTCATGTATATTGCCCCATTTCTAGATATTCTGCAATGCAGACACTGACTTGGCAAAATCAACTGGGCCTCCAGATGAGGCATGATAGGATCACATACAATGATTGTTTCTACAGGAACATCCACATGTACGAATACGTCGCTGTACTTGATGTGGACGAGGTGACAACGATGCTTCTGGATGCAGATTGTAGTAAGAACATGGTGTGCGACTTCTTTGCCGTTATCCACGCAGGTGATGGTGCCTCTGAAGCACAACACTTGGACTGACCTCCTGAAGGAGCTCGACACGCCCTCTAAGAACTACACCTACTTTGTGTTTCGCAACTTCTACTTCATGGACGGCTTCCTCCCCAGGGACGAGTACGAGTCGGGCCACTATGACCAGACCGTGCCCGAGTACCTGCACATGTCTCGCCACATCATCCGCAGTGCTGAGCCAACAGTGGGCCTGTACAAGTCTATTACCAAGACGAGCGCGGGGAAGACCCTGTACGCCCACTCTCCGACAGCATGTCTTGGGTACTGCAAGTCTTACCATGTCAGCTTCAAGGATGAGGGTTACCTGGCACACTACCGTAAGACCTGCCAGGGAGGAGTGAGAGACTGCACCAAGTACACGGAGGAAACGGTTGAAGACGGGGTTATTCTCAGGTTTAAAGATGCTCTTGCTGGCAGGGTTGAACAAGCCCTGAGAGATCTGCACTTCCTAAACTTGTAAAAAGATGTTCTAGAATAAAGGTGTGCAAGACATGTACTGCATTAGTAAGGTGTTCTTGAATGTGTATTAATAAAAATAAGTGGCATTCATGTGAGTAGCAGAGAAATGATAAGAATGCATTGGGCCAAAAAAAACTGTACCAAGTCACATCTCGTCTTCATCTGAGAGGACTTCCTCAGGGAAATCGCCCATGACACAGTGTGCCGGCTTGACAAATCCACCATGCTTGTCTGCGCACTCAAAGTACCTCTTGCCACCCACAGAGCCGTCATTCTTGCCCAGGGGCTCATCATACTGCACCCCCACCCACCAGCCTGGCTTGAAGGTCACCTTCCCTACAAACTTGACCGCTCCCCTCCTGGCCATGTTCCCTGGGACTCTGACTTCGCACCTCAACCCAACATCAATCTTCTTTGCCTGCTCCTCCTCCTCATTATCCACCTTGGTCTTCTCTTCCTCTATCCGCTGCATCTCTTCCTCGTTGTACTTGCCCAATTTGTTCCTCTTCAAGAAGCTCTGAACAGTGTTCTCCCGCTTTGAGTACTCTTCTTTGGACAGCTCAAACTTCTCCACAGATGCCAGGTTCTCAAACTCATCCTTGCTCTTGCTGAGGTCTTCCACATGAAGCCTCATCCCGCTGTCCACAGGGAAGGAGCCAAGCAGGGCCATATCATTGCCATCAAGTTCACAAACCTGTAGGAAGAATTAAGTGGATAGTGCCTTTCTCTGTGATCCTGTACGAAACTACTGTACTAGTACCTTCTTGTCATGCTTGTCAAACACGGAGATTTTCATGCCGAGTGCAGACCCTCCTGAGATAAGCTCCAGCTTTCCCTTCAGGCTCCCCAGAGTGATGCTCTTGGGAAACTTCTTCTCACTGACGAATGACTTGCAGTTGGATGAGATAAAGATGTTTACAAAGTCTTCAGTGACAACCCTGAACTCCTCACTGTCATTTGCCATCTTGAGGGCCTGCAGAAAGAAGGAAAAAAATAGAACAATTGGTACGGGAAATTTATTACCCTTACACACTTATCCAAATTATTTCTGAGATATATTCGGAGGAAGCATGGGATTAGGTACACTATTATAATCACAGGCACTCGTGTTTGGTATGTACTGTAGAAGAAAGAAGTACAGGTTGCATAAAAAAAAGTTGCAGGTAAGTTCACTTTATCTCGCCCAAGACAATATAGAGTGGCACAAAGATCTCTGCTGTCTGAACCTCCCTCTGCTCCAGGGCAGAGATGGTATTGGTGTAGACAAAAGACATAGCCAGCTCAACCACGGCCTTCTCTCCAACCTTGGCACTCTCGTCCACGTGTGCACGCAGTGCCACACCAACCTTGTTGGCCCTGTGCCAACGCACCAGGTCCCCATCATCTGGAGCTAGTCCGGCAGCACTGCCACCACCACCACCACCACTGCTGCTGTCATCGAACTCAGCAGCATCATCCCTGGGAGGCACAACAACTCCGGTGGAGGCGCTGGAGGGGACAAACACTGCATTGGTGTCTACGTGGTGCAGGTCTGACGCGGTGACCAAGGAGGTGGAGTTCCTCAGGATGCCGGTGCTCAGCTTCTTCCTCAGATCTTGTTGCTTGCCACTCCCAACAATGGCTCCAGGTTCTGCCGTCTCTTTCTTTGCTGCCGCAGCCTCTTCCTCCTCCTTGCATTTCCTCATCTGCCTGTCCTTGTCATAGTCCTCTCTGGGAAGGAAGCGCACCCGTGTCGCATGCTGCGTGGGGTTGGACACCTTCAGCACAAACTTCACTTGGGCACCTGCCTTCACCTTTCCCTCTACAGCAAAGACCACCACCTCTGGGACATGGTAGAAGGCTGCCAGTTGAATCTTGAACTTGATGGAGGACGGGTTGTACTCGGGCTTGCTCAGGTTGTGCTCGCACTTGCGGCAGCGCTGTGACCGCTTGATCATCAGGTGCTTGTGGCGCGGGAACACGGCTGCCATGGCCTCTGGCTGCAGGTCCAGGTTGAGCAGGCGCTGGTCAAGACTGGTCACACTGCATAGATCCACCTCCTTCTCGAACAGATCTTCTGGCAGCACTTCCACCTCAAAGATGTCCACTGCCTCCGCTGGACTGGGTTCTGCCTGCTTGGCTGTGTCCAGCCCTGGGGATCCAAAGGGAGACCCAGATGAGCCTGCTGCAATGGGTGGGAGTCCTGCCCTCCTCCTGGCCATGGTGGCGGTCAGGCCGTACTTGTCTGACAGCTGCATGTAGCTCAGCTTGCGACCCACAAAGCGCTTGCTCTCCTTGTCCAGTTTCTCACGCTGTGCCAGGGTGCGGTAGTGATCCTGCAGCACGGAAAGTCTGCAAAAGAAAGCAGGAAAAAATTGCAGCTCAACTTTCAATGGATCAATACTTGATTGGTGTGATCAATATTCTGGATCCATTTCTCTGTCTGTTTGTCTCTGTCTCACCTGGCTGCATGAGGATTCTCCATTTCAGGCCATCCTCCAGAGGCCACGTTCTGGTCGGGGAGCCCGATGTCTCTGCTTGTCCACCTGCAGAAGGCACAGGCCAAGTAGTACACCTTCTTGGGCACCGTTTTGGAGGGATCCTCTGCCGAAGGGGCCTGCACAGAGGTGGCCCTGGTGGACAGGGTGTGGCTGCAGACAGGGCAGTCGAAGCAGTTGGCGCAACGATTGCGCTTCAGCCTGGCCTCCGCCGAGGGCATGTTCTCCAGGCAGTTGGGGCAGTAGTGGGAGTCTACCTCGTGGGAGACGCAGAAGGGGCACCTGGCATCCAGGCAGTGGCGGCAGAAGTACAGCCTGGAGAGGGGCTGCGCACATCTGCAGGCACACCCATAGGTCACCCTCAGGGTGACCGACTCGTCAAAGGGGCAGGGGACGGAGACGGAGGCGGAGGCGGGGCGGGTGGAGGACGAGGACATCGCGTGGCCTAACTGCTGTTCCCGGCCACCAGAAGCTTCTCCTCCTCCTCCTGGCCGTTGTGAGTGTTGTTCTTCCCTCTTCCTCCATGCATCAGCTGCGTAAGCTATAGCGAGGTGGGGGGAGAAGGGAAAAGGAGACAGGTGGGAGGAAGAGTAGAGGGGAGAACGAGGAAGGCGATTCATGACTTCAGGATGGGGTGTTCGGGTAGTAAGGTTGGTTAATGTGATTGAGGATGTTGGATTAATTAGTCTTTGAGTCCAGCTTTGTAGTTAAAGATTCGCTCTCGCAAGGACTGCTTTAACTATGTCTCTCTCTTACGTAGTTACGTCTCTTACCTTGGTATGATAAAATAATGTATTTATAATGTGGAAAATGGACGTCTATTTAAAATGGCCTTTAAAAATGCAAAGTGTTTTATGTTGGCGAAAAATATTTAAAAAAATTATGTTTGATTGGAGAAGACGAGAAGCGTTTAGTTTTTTTGGGTGGACATGCTGTAGCTAGCTACTATGTACAACTGGTTTTGATGGCAGCTGTGTACTACTAGTACAGTACTTACTAAAACTTTCTTATACTGTAGTACTGTTGCAGAGCATAATGTACAGTACATGCTACACTTCTATTTCTGTAGCGCATTTGACCTCTCCAAAAAAAAAAAACAAGTTTTTGCCACGTGCAAACTCCACAAGGACACCCCTAATTTCTGCATCTGATGATGACGTATGGACTTTTTTCTTTAAGTATTCCCATCAGACATCCTTTGGTAAGTTTCACTGTAAAGAAGTGTAAAATTTTCAAAGATTTTTTTTGGCGAACCGTCATTAAAGCGCATGACGTTGTTGCTCACTTCCTAGATTACCGCGAATTTTCTACAGCAAGTGTGGAAACGCAAACAGCCACACATGGGCAGTGCACTGAATCATAAGAATCAAAATTTTAGGGATTACCAGAGCTCGGAATGAGGGCCAGACGGGACTGTTAAAACTTAGGAGCGTAACAAATTCAGCTTTAAACATATCATGGAACATTTCATTAGAACTTAAATGTCAAGTTTTTGAATAAATTTGTTTTTCTTGTAAGTTTAAAAGTCCCGTCGGGGAGAGGGGGGGCAGATACCCCCC